>Ga0116227_10007134_pt1 | contig 22074 bp, 12 predicted proteins | sample S1TSphgellanicum_FD_89693 | JGI IMG/M metagenome (GOLD analysis project Ga0116227, IMG submission 89693) | Host-associated microbial communities from peat moss isolated from Minnesota, USA - S1T2_Fb - Sphagnum magellanicum MG | ecosystem: Host-associated > Plants > Peat moss > Unclassified...
CTGAACACGTACATTAACAATGCAGTCGTGGAAAAAAATCCTCAAGAGACCAGGCGCATTAGCACTGTTTTGCTGGATTGCAGTGATTACAGCAGATTTTATTATGCTCTCCGCTTTCGGGCAGCCGTGACTCGCGTAGAAGCCGTTCACCAACTGAGCTTCGATCAGACCAGGCGGCGTCAGCACCACCAACGATGCAGCCACCAGCAACAAGATCGCATGAGGCCTAGCCAACATCTTCGCCATGATGATGATCTGCCGCACTAGGTCAATTATTCTTGAGACTAGCACTCTTTGATGATGACACAAAGTTCTGGCCTAAATCGAACTGAAAAAAATCTTAATTTCGCACAGCTCCACTAGCAAGGAGAAGACAAGATCTCGTCTGGTTTCAGATGGCGCTTAATTATCACACTACTAGGCTTTTTCTCGAAACAAACACTGCTCGATTTTTGTGCTCCCCAACTCGCATTCCGAATTCTGCACTAAGTAGCTGAAAAGAATGACTCTGTATTAATCTCGAGCAAACAAGCTGTGTTGGTTTGATGCACTAGATGCTGCTGCATCCTCTGGTTTTTATACTGGTCGAGATCAGTGGAGAAGTGGGCTCCAGTACTAACTCTCCGGCCTCGAATTATCTGGAGCTCAATTTCGTCTTGCATTTCATCAACTAAGGGAAGAAAAATTAAACCGTGGATTGATGCAACAACTGCACCCGTTGAATTCAGCTCAGTTTTGTTACCATCTCATCTCATGAAAATATCTCTTTAGGCGATCAAAGTCAAGAGATTGCGGGAGTTGGTCATCAGTCCCTCCTCCAGGACCGGTTGGAGTGGACTGGTCGATGCTTTTGCGTTACGACGATCACCGCCATATTCTTAGGAACTCAATGCGGAGCTAGCGACGAAATTGCTGGTTGGGTCCCTCTTCATGGCACTTTGATAAAAGGGACATCCGGACATTGCAAGTTCCCGCGGGACGCTGCAAGAACTTCCTGGTCAAGCAAGCAAAGGACTACTTCAAACGGGCGACCGAATAAAATAGGAAATGTTCCATGCAGTTCCCATCAAATGAACGCGCTGTTCACAATAACAAAGTCCAAGTGGTGAATATTCGTCAAAATGTAGGATCTTATGAAATCTACAAACGCCATGTTTTTTTTTCTTTCATATGGGGTTGAATTTTGGCAACCGTGCCACAGAAAAAAAACGGAGGGCGCCCAAGCTGTAAAGGGTCTTTTAATGGAAAGATTGGCACAAGTTGCCACATTATGAGGAAATAAAATTCTAAGGTTGCCATAATTTCATAATACCTTCCCACAAGTTGCTAAATAGTAGAAGGAATCCTTAAGTTTTGTACTTGCCCCTCTGACCTCTAGCCAAATTTGGCTAGAAGTCCTCTTGGGCATGATGGCCAACCCACCCACTTCAAATTTTTGGAAAAACAATACTGCTTCTGCTTAGGAGTTTCTTCGTGCCTCTCCCCCCTCCCTCCCCCGCCCCGCCCCCCGCCACCAAATTTTGTGAGGCAGGTGGTCTCATCATCCGCAAGAGGACTTAGCCAGATTTGGCTACAGGTTAGAATCAGAGAGAAAAGTTTTAAAAAAAAGGAATCCTCATATATTTTGACATGTTGGGACCTCTTGTCTAAATCTGGCAATTTAAAACAAAAATCCTTAAAATCTGATGACTTTAGGCCTTTTTTTCCAAGAAAACCCATTGTATGATTTTCAATGACTTTTCTTTAGTCACAAAGATGAGAAATTTCGACCCAACACAAAACGCTGCTTGTGAACATTCCTCCAAAATGTGAGTTGAAATGAAAGTGACTACAAACACTTTGGTAAACATTCCTTGAAATGTGCGATCAAATGGAAACTACATCATTTCCATAGTCTCTCTCTTAAATTTCCATAACTTAATACCTTAAGAGTGATTCCTCAATGATATGATTCCATATGATAGAACTCAGCTCAGCATGTGTTTTTTGGGTGAATGTTTATATCTTTGTGACACACACAAAAAAGGGGGAATGTTCTGTCATGGATTCTTTTTTCTAAAACTCATAAAAAATTTGAGGACAAACTTTTTTGGACAAAACATTGCCACGTTTTCACTGTCATTTGAATTTGTAGGCAGTTTTTCACTAGTTCTCTAGAAGACTAATATCAATTAATGTTAAATCTTTCTTGGGATGCTTGCTAGTGATGCTACATTAAGAATTTTTTAAAAAAAAACCCTGATAAAAGTGCTCAAAATGTAAACATGATTTGTTATCAAGATTACATTTAGAATGATAGAATTTCTTTTCTCCCAAGAAAATTTCAAAGAGAAAGAGTTAGTTTATGTTTCTATATAGGTTGTTGTAATATGTGTAACTGAAATTGAATTCATTCATAGAGAATTAGTAACATCTATGTAGCAACTGAACTCAAAAGTATGAGTCAGTCGTTTTTTTTGAGGTGAAAATTTGTCTAAATGTGATGCAATCTTCTGAAATCGAAATATTCTGTCAAAGTTTTAAAAAAAAAAGCAATTCACTTAAAAGGTACAAAAGAACTGTTTTTCAGTGGGAGGGTGTCACCACATTTGATTGTATGGGCTACAATTTGAACAATTTTTTGGAATAATGTCACCAATTAATTAAATCGAAATCTGCCTTGTGATGCATCAGGAACAATCATTTTTTTACCGGCGAAATTTTGTCAAAAAGCACTCAGATTTTAGCTGCTCCTCTTTTGTTAAAAGAAATCCTGAGAAAAACATGACATAAAATCACCTTAATGGCATTTGATTAAGGGGCCAAAAATCTGCTGGAGGGTCCAGTAAGTAGCTAGAAGTATAAAAGAGTTCATTATTATTTTTCTCTTTTTACTGGTTTGTAGCCAGATTTGGCTAAAGCTTCCTAGGTATGATTGCCACATTTGCTGCATCTTGTTATGGATGATTGCTGCTTTGGCTCTGCACAAAATTCCTGGAAAAAACACTGATCAGGAGATTGGAAAAAAAACACTGGTGCAAGCTGCAAAATTTACTTGGGAAGGTGGGATTTGTGTTAGATTCATAATTGTCATTTAGTGTCAAGTAAATTAATTATAACACAACAACCATCAAAAGATTTTGACACCACTATGGTTGGGATTGGAGTTTTACATAGTATGCTAAAAAATTGATTTACTTTAGATTGGATGTCCCTTGCCATCATGAACAAGGATATTAAATCAACCTGGAAATGTTAAAACCATAAATTTTTATTTTCTGAATTTGGAAGATTAATTGGGTTGGTATCAGCCTTCATTTCTGGCAATATATAGCCAAAATGAAATATTAAAAATTAAAAAATGCTAAAATCATGTGCTTTTTGAGATTTTTAGAACCAGAATTTGACCAAAATTTATGAAAAATTTCCAGATTTCAATAAATGGTTCAAGTAGGTAACCAAAAAAAAAGAACAATGTTTTGAAATTTTCCTTTCATATTTAGCTTGGAATCAAATTTGGCTAGTCTTCCTGTGGATCATTGCCACTTTGGCTATAACACAAAATTGCCAAAATAAACACTGAGATTCTAAATGTCAAACTAGATTCCTGTTCTCAACCCTTAATATATAATAGCACTGTTAATTCAGGTCCAAGCACAATAATTGATGGATGTTGGCCCTCACTGAATGCTTTCTAGTCCTAAATGAAACCTGTTGTCTTCAACTACCTTTCGTTGTCACGTTGCAGTACTTTGAACTAGTATTTTTTTGCTTGTCAAATGATTCCAACTCATAATTTTATGTGACAAAATGGCCCAAACTCATCCAATTCTTAGGCCCCTTTATACTACAAAGCTCATGACTATTGAAATTCAAATGCTCTACAGAGGAAAAGACATGTAAGGGTACAGTTCACCTTACATGAAAATTGAAAGCCTAAGGGACCAATGCAATTTGATTGGATGAAAAATGCTCATTAAATGTATTTTTCTTGATTTTCTATCTATGAAGCAAGGTAGTGTGTTTTGTTTGTCATGCTGAGATCTCCAAAATCACAGTACTTCATGTTGTGCTCTTGGTATATTCAGAAAGCTCTCGATAAGTAGGGGTGCATCGACTTTGTCTGAGGTTGTTTGGAGCTACGGTGTGCAAGCACCTTAAATTATTTTCTCAATGAAAATTAAATAAAATTGAACTGATAACTGTATTGGAATTTGGGGATGTTCTTGATGTTGTTGGAAAGCCCTTGATAGTTAAACTATTAGGTTTTATTTAATAATTTATTGAAACAAATGTAAAGAATTCGTTGCAGGAAGAAACATAACACCGAGAAGGAAGACCTAGGGCAGGGCCCAACCAGGCCAGCCCAAGCCCCACAGCCTACCAATAAATCTGACCAACACTAGGTGGTTGGTAACACCATCTCACCTTTCTGTTTTCTGTCATCATGTGCACAAATAGCATGATGTAATTCAGGAACCTATTTTTTTCACTAGGGTGTCTCTTAATTTGTTTCAAGACTTTCAGCCAATCCTTGCCACATGATATTTCACAACTTGGCCTCATTACATTCAAGCCAAATAGCCCAGAGTGTAACACCCCGCATTAAGGATCATACTATATTAAACCTCATGACATTAATTTTACTAGGTAATCTTTTATTGAATAGGCATTGCTCTAGCTTGAGAGCCCTCTTGGGGGATTCATGGGAATTGGGGTCTCAAGGCGGAAGAGGAAAGTGAAAGCAGTCTCCCACGCCTTGCGAGCTCTTCAGCATTGCCAAATTTACCTCTGTGCGATTGATTCAAGAGTCTCTGAATTAATTGCAAGAGGGGCAATTCACATGTACTTCTTGACTCTCTTTAGCTCACCATGTATTGATTGCAAGTGCATGATGCCATAGGGACCAGATAAAGTTTATTTCACAGTTTTAAGAACTAAGGTAAGGAGGATATTGATTCTTGAATGGATTTTGTTACTGAAGATTCAAACAAGTTGCAAAAATTGGGTAAAGGAAAAATCAGTTGAGCCCACAATGTGTTCACATTGCTGAATTTTAAAATTTTCAATTCTGAAAGTGTGAAAAAAAAAAAAATGTGTTCACGCTTGGGCCAACGGCACAAGCTATACTAGTGTTTCATGATCTAACAGACTTCATGCTAGGCCCACCTCAACTTCATGCCACACCCATTTATTTAAGGTGGGCCTAGCACAAAGTCCATTAGACCATTAGCTCAAAAAATCATGTTTGGTCTAAAATGTCATTATTTTTCCCTTACTTATAGTACATGCTCAGATTTTTTACCTTTAATGCCTAGGCCCAAAATGAGAACGAACGCAAGTATGCAAAGAAAAAATTCTTGCAGACAAAGAGGGAAGGCAACATGCATTGTGAGGGTGTTAGATACTTGTTGTTCCCATTGTGTTCTCACAAAGTTCCCATCAAATTTTCATCAAGTTCCCAATGCGTTCCCCAACATATTCCCAATAGTTCTTCACTTTTTCCCAAATTCTTTGCCCAAAGTTCTACTCTTGAAAACTTATACCTCTATATTCAACCCAAACGAAGAGATTACAACATATTTATTTTGGGACTATCCAAAGCTTAATTTTTTCAATGTGATGGGCAAATCAAAGAAGCCCATCATTTAATAAATAAATAAATAAAACTTTGGGGTTCTCACAACTAATTAATATAGTTACAATATATTATCATGTTAAGGTTCCTCAACAAAAAAAATTATCACTTTACATTACACATCACAACTATGGCTCACACAAATGAATTCTAAATTCCCAAGGGATGGCCTTTGGATGTGTTTTGAGGGCTTTCAAAATTTTCATGGGTCATGGTCCTTGGTAAGTGTAAAAAAGGCCTAAGTAGACGAGGTTTAATAAGGTTTAAATAGTCACCTAATTAGAACTGATTATGCAGGAAATACCCACAAGATAATCTTTCATTTCATTCTTTTGACAGTCATAATCTTATTGTTTATTATCATTTAGTTGCATGGTGGAGTCATGATAACGTAAACAAATTATCACTCTTTGATATATTGAAAGTAAAAATATTATTTTATTCAATGATTAATAGGATTAATTTTTATTTTGTCATTAAATATTGAATAATTGTATTTTAAAACTTTATTTAAGTGTGTGTGTGTGTGTGTGTGTATATATATATATATATATATATACATATATAATTTTATTTATTTATTTTTAAAAATTGTTTTGGTTCAACTTTTTATAAACATTTCAAGTAGATGAAATAAGACATTAATTATATTTTTGAATTATTAATTTTTATTTCAAGTTTTGCATGTTATGATCATAAATTATCTATCAATATTCTAATGTAAAAGTAGTTTTGAAACAGAATGTTATTGTTTTAATAATAAATTTCAAATGATTGTATAATCTATTTTTTATTATAATATTTAACTGAACTAAACATAATTCTTATGTTTATGTTGGAAATATGATGGTTTCTCATTACATTTTAGGTGGACGTTTCTTTTAACTACTTCATCATGCATGCACCTTGATGTCTTTTGCATTAATATAATTGTCCTTTAAATCTATACACTTGGATACTACAAATATAATTTGTTTTAGAGTAAAAATCTGATGTATTAGGGTGAAAGTGCACTACCATAACCCCTTTTTCACATTGTTTAGTTCAATATATTGTACAAGGTACAATTGACTACTCCCAAAATGTGATGTGTTTAATTTTGAATTTGGATTTTGATCTTTAGGCTTTATAGTTTTGACCTTCAACAAATTTATGTTATTTAATAGAATTTGAAAATATATATTGTAATGTGAATAAGGAACCATGGGTATATTTATGGTGTACACAATTATAATGAGCCCATTTTTCATTTCAAACTATATTACTATTTGGTTTCATTAATCATCCAAATAAACAATTGAAATGAATTTTATGCATATACTCATTTCACAATATTTATTACCTTTCATTTGAAAGTGATTGTTTTTCAAATTTTCAATTTCTCACATATTTATGGTCAACACCATGAAAAAATTTAATATGTGACATAAAAATATCAAACTTTTCAAATGTTTCACAAACATGGTTCAATCATATAGAATCACATGATTAAAAAAACTTAACAAATTTCATTAAAATTAAAAATCATTTTAATATTTTTTGCAATATATTTGCATTTTTAGTACATTGTTACAAATATGTTTAACCCATCACAATATAAATAGAAATTTTATTCTATTTTATTCTATTCTTTTGCTTCAATTATGCTCTATGATAATATGCAAACACATTATGAATTATTTTAGTTTGAACATGATTTAAGCCTTTTAAAAAATCACCCAAGAAAACAAAACAATGTGATTACATCAAGAGAATCATTGTTCTAATGTGCTTCACCCATTAACTTTTGGACCTGACCTTTAGGTTTTGACAAGAATGTCATATTTTGATTCTAAGGTGTGCCTTTTAATGTGCTCAAAGCCTTAGCTTTGGTTTTGAGCATTGTTCTACAAATTCTTACACTTTTAGTTTCAATGCTGGCTCAATTCCTCAAGAAAATTAATTTCAGCTCTAGTTTAGAGTTTGTCCTAATTCCAACTTATAGTTTTAATTCCAGTTGCAAAAATCAAAATGACATATTTTAAACCAAGGACTCCTTGTGGCCAAAAAGCCATGGGATGCAAACAACACAGCTTGCAATAACTTTATGCGTTCTCAAATCAACTTGACAAAAATTGAAATTATTTTGACAACACGTGCAATGATTTAAATTAATTTCAATGTAAATAGAAGTTTAGCTCAATAGTTTTCTCAAATTGCCTGATTTCCACATTTCACAACAGCAATGTCTCAATTAATTTATACAACATATGTTCAATGTTGCCATGTCATGAACTTGTTCTAGACAATGATGTGTCACATTAACGACTTAGCGGAATTGAAAAAGAAAATCAATGCTTTGAACATTGAGCTCATCTTGTAATTTCAACAAGGTGTGTTAATAATTGCACATACAAATGCTATTCTGAGACTCTTGACCAAAATAATACCTTCATAGTCAAATTTTGGACCCAAATCAATAGTTCCGCATGTTAGGGGGTGTGCTTTTCGAAAGAAAAGTACTATGATAGATTATCAGCTCGTGGTAGTGCTGTAAGTTGAACCCATAATTGTCAAGGTACGATCCAACAATGGGCATTGGAATTCGGGGTCAGTATTTTCTAGAGTAGTATGTGTAATCTTTCAGCACCACCCTTTGAGAACTCTAATCATGATCATATGACTGCTGCAAAATGGAAAATTGTCTCCAATTTATGTCATTTCCAGGGAAGTCAGACACTAACCCACGTGAAGAGCCTTATGGCTACCAGGTTTGTGGTTTAGAACAGGAGATTTTGGTTCTTGTTCCTCAATCTGGAGCCAAAACCCAACTTTGGAGTCAGTTCTGGGAATGTGAAATTTTTTGCAGAGCGCAGATTGGGACCAACCCTAGTTCCTTTTTGGTGTTTTAGACTATAACTTGCACAAAAGAGGATACAACTGAAACGGAATAGTGGAACAGCTGCAATGTAGATTAAACAGATATGGCCAGAATGCAATTTTTTGGGATATCCAATGGGTTTAAATATTTTGAAAATTCATTTTCACACCCAAATTGAATGGTGTAGAAAAAACAATGTACCTGTAGTACACAATTACAGACCACCCAGTAGCAGCTCATATGGCTTAGTAAGTTAACTGACCTTTTTGCATGTCCAAGGTGTTAGAACAAAAGGACCTCATAACTTATGTTCCCTGAACAAGGTATTCTGACCGCTCCCATACTCAACTGCGTTTACAAAGCACTCAAGAATCAAATAAGTTGGAACTTCATTGCTAGCTCCCAAGTTAGAGACATCAAGTTTCCACTGTTTTAAAAAAAAGCATTAGATAGTATTCTGTAGATACTTACCTGGAGATTCAGATTCTAGAAGCATGAAGAGGTCTTGATTATGGTGTCTTATTCAGGTACTTTCTCTGGTTTTACCTAGGTGGGAATAGGTAGTCTCGTGGTGGGGAATAGTACTGTTGTGATGTGAATGAACGGTAGGGAAAACTGGTTACACTTTTGAAGAGGCCTGGTTGAACCCATTGCCCTGACAGAATGGAGCCTTGCCATATGGGGCTCAGCGGATTCCTAGGTGGAATGGGCTATTGACATATAAGTTCCATAGTACTTTAATGTCAACTGACCAGCTGGAGTTGGAAAGAGACGTTTACATGGTAAAATTAGCGGACAACTGGAACTGTCCTTGGCTTTGACCGTAACAACCCATCAACTGGTTTTGACGAACTGTGATCTCGCGCACGACTGGGATGTACGTACTGTGGCTTTGCAAGCCGCCAAGCCAACAGGTCGTAAGCTGCATCTCGATCTTCATCACCAGCTCTGACTTGGGTACTTGGGTGCCTTTTGTTTCAACTACACATTCGACAATAATAGCAGCTACCTGCCCATCTATCCAAGTCACGCTGCTCTTGGAATTTACACAAACCATGAACAGCTCAGGCAGCACCTTATGATCATGTCGGCCTTCTACTGCATGTAGTCTACCGAATAGGTGTGTTGACATTGTCTATTACCAAGACTATGTTGGGCACCAAAAATAGATTACAATTGCATTGAAACAGGTGGTGGATAATATGGTAAAGAAAAAAACAGAGTTGCTTTTTGTGCAGTCAACTTAATTATGAGTATTAGGGTGCTTCTTGGAATTAGGGGATTGTCGACAGCTTCCGCCGTTAGTACTACCTATGCAAGCTGTTTGATATTGAGACTTGTTTGATAGATTAGACTAGCTACGAGGATTCAATGATGTAGGTATTCACCGCTAATTTTTCTGACATAATTAAACAATCTGTAACTTAGAGCATCCCCAATCCCCAGCAGCGCTCAACATGTGCGTATATTTCTCACAACCAAGTTCAGTTATTTACTTTTTGCAACCCCGCCTAGTAGCAAACCACCTGGACCAATCATTATGATTGGCCAATCATACGCAGGGAGCAGCAGTCAGATCATATTTATTACCGTCTTCTCCAACAGGTACACAGCTGTGCTGTGCCTTTTTCCAAAAGACGGTGCAAAAGTGATAGGCCAAAACCATTTTGCTGAGCCAAACCACCATGTTTTAAATGTTGTTCACCCATTTTAAGGTGGAGGGTCATATACTGCTCGCACCACTGGGGATGCTCTTTTAGTTTCATGATGGTCTACAGTAAAGCCCCTTTATAATCACACCCTTGGTGACCACTGTTTTTTTTTTTTTGGTGACACTAACGAATTGTGATTCAAACGTGCATAGTGTGACGTTCCATACAAGCTCTTAAAGGTTGTTATTATAGGTTTTTTTTTTTTGGTAAAATAGTCTTTTAATGTTAGAATAAAGGTTCTAATTGTTTAAATTTCCAAGATGGGTTATTCTAACCTCTACTATACATCATTACATTTTAAGAAGGTCACGATTTTTATCTATTTTAATGTGACAATCTACATTGAATTTGATCTCTTTGTGTATTTTGTCAACTAGATTTTCGAACTAATTTTTTTTGCTTGTTTGACAAGCTCGCATATCTTTTGCTTGTCTACAATAGAAAGTTGTTGTCTCTTTCTTTTCACTTGAACTGGATTCATAATGTTAACTTGCACAACTTGAACACAAATCAACATTAATATTGCCAAGGGAACTACAAATTACAAAACCCTAATATTCTCCGTTAACTTTCTCTGTTATAATCACATTTACTAAGGAAGTTTTGCAAATGTTTTGTGCTATTAACAACTGTGATAATGACTAAAAAAATGATGTTTCTTACCAAAACAGATGGTTAAAAAAAAAAGTGTGACAAAAAGAAATGTGACTAAAATGGGTGTGATTATAAAAAGGGTTTTACTGTATTTGATTTTAACCTTAAGGGTTGGACATGAGAGCAGCTCCACTGGTGCTCAGTATGTAGCCCTGCAAAAGAAATTAATTGAATGAAGAAAAGTCGAAACACCCTGATTTATCTCAGCAAATTTTCGTTTTGGCCCTGCATTTTTGCACAAGATGCTCTGAAAGCTCGTTAAAGTCACTTCAGAGCCTAAGACCTGCTGTTGATTGGCTGGATAGTTTGATTGGTCGAGGTGGGTTGTTATTAGTAATGTCCCACTTATTTGCATTGGCAATTTTAGTTTTTTTGGTGGGGTTGGACAAAAGTAAATTCAACTAAACTTGGATGTAAGAATGTTACTTGTCAGGGTCACATACTCAGCAGTGCTGGAGACACACTGATTGATGCGAGGTAATCAAGGGGAGATTAAAAAATTGTAGTGGACTTATACATGATTCCTGAGTCCTAGCTGTTTTGCGGATTGACAGCTCCAGGTTGAAGATGGGAATAATTGGATTTCTACTAGCCTAGATCCTTGAAGCTTGTACGTCTCAAGTTCATCCACAGAGTTTTAGGCCATTTCTTCAAAGAAAAGAATCACTGGATGAAATTTAATTCATAGTATTTATACCCAGTCTCAACATGGGGTCAAAGAACACTATATTTGTTTTGATGGATTCCTATTTCCTACAAGTCTATGAAAGCTAGGTCAAAGTCAAGTGTATAGAAAACATCTGATCCTTCGATCATGTACATCCAGGTCAGTAGATGCTAGCATCAAGCACAAGCTGACCATATCCATGACCTTCCTTAGATGGTTAATTTGGCAAAGGTTAATTATAGCTCCAGGTGTCAAGTTTCCATTAGACTAGATATTGTGGAGGCAATCATCAATGTCAGATCTCATATGGAGATGTAGTGCAATCATATTGAGCTGTATAACATTTATGGCTCTTGCAATTGATCACAGTTCAAGACCAGCTCAAGGTGAAAAGTAGTTCCAATCATGACCAGAGTGTAATAAAGTATATGAAGAATGGTCGCATTCTGGCTTCCCTCTCACTTGATGTTGAAGATTTGTGTGGATTTTCACCACCCACGAGTAAGGATTAAGTTCAGATAATTTTAGTAAATGTAATAAGGATATTTGCTGCCGCCCTCTTGACGACAGTGTGAAGAGCCTTTCAAATTTCATTGCGGCATCTGCAGCTTTAGTAGTAAAATGGCCTGTGATTTAGATGAAGTGCCGTCATTAAACACTGTAAAACTCCAAACTTTTGGCCTCTAAATTTGCACAGCATAGGATGCAGTAATTCAAATGGACAAAGAACGTGGGACTGCTTTTGATTGGCTAGTCATAACTATTGACCCAGGTGGTGACTAATTGAAACACTGTTCATTTTTGCATGTTTACAAGTGGGGATGAGGAAATAATTGACACTCTAGATTGGATGTGGTGAATGCCAGTAGAGGCCCAAATCGGATGTTTGAGTGGAGACGCTCCGAACTAATCAAATACAAGTCTCATATATCTACAAGGAATTGAATTCTAACTCTTCAAAATGTAATTACACATATGTAGAAGCCCTTGAACTTTGTGAAATGAACTTGGGTATTCTTTTCAGAACAATGAAAAAGTAGTATATCCTTTCCTACTAGTCTGTATGGAGTAAAGTACTCCCTTTCTATGAAACATTCTCTTTCTATTTTTTATTTTGGCAAAAATTTCAGTGCTTTGATTGATGTGACAAGGTAATAACCTACATCAAGGTTGATGAAGGTGCCAACTTGAACACTTTCACAAATGCCTTAACAAATATTGTCTCATATATTTCATTGATGTTGTCATAACCATATGCTAGCAATTGTTATGAGCATATTATGCTCAAGTGTTGCCAATATGTTATTTTGATCTAAAAGTTTTCGGTCCCTTAAAGGGGGCGTCCTTAAAGGATGCACAAACATCACTATAGAAAACTATTATGTGGACAAAGAAAGCAAAAAGGGAAAGCAAGAATGGGTAGGACCGTGCAAAAATGCATCTATTTGCCCTTAGAAGCTAAAAACATTTGTGAAGATTTAGATTTGCCTCCAAAGTCATTCTTTTGAAAGAGACCTTACAATTTAAAGATGCCAATAATTTGTGGTTATTCGATATAAACATTTGCATTGTAAAATTAAATTCTTAGTTTGCAAACTTGAGGTTGTGGTAGGGTCCAAGCATGGAAAATTAAACTGCTCATATTCCTTGCAACACAAATGAAAAGTAGTCATCAAGTAGGTTTTAATATATTGAATTTAAAATATTATTAGATGAAATGTTGAAAATATGATAAAAAAAGCCAAAGGCACCAAGGTAAAAGTCCTTTCACAAGGACTACACATGACACATGCCATTTTTATGTTGGTTTATAACTTTTAAATTTGTATTTTGGATACCAAGTTTAACACTACATGTCAGTTACAAATACGTTTTGAGTACAAATGGATTTCGTATCATATATATTATGCATTCATACCCTTTATCACATAAATATGAATAATGTTTGTTAAAGCCTCATTTTCAAAATCTATAATTTTTAAAGTCAAAAGCAAGTTTGAACCAAATGTGCTCAAAATGGTTATTAAAAAAAAAAAATCAATTAATGAAAAATATTCCAAAAACTTTATGACAATCCATATTATTATGTTTCCCTTGTTGATATTTTAAACATGAAAAAATGAAGTTTTAAAGATTTTCCATTCACTTGGGTGGCTCCTTTGACTATGTTTTTATCTTATTTAGTTCAATGATTAATATGAACTTTTTTTTCAATTTTGTTAGAACTTTAAATTAAAAATATATCTTTAAAGTAGGTTTAAATATATTCATTCAAATTCAAGCAAAATTCACAAACTACTTTATAACCTTTGAGTAAGTCAATGTAAGTGGATGAAATATAGCATTTAATTTTTTTTGAATTAATGGAGTCCTAAAATGTATTTTTGGCTTTTCATCTTTTTCACATTCTAATCAAAATATATCCAATTTGTATGATAAAAATAGGTTTGAAAGAAATATTTGCTAATCATTTTCAAATATATTTGTTACCTACTTTTATTATACTAAAAAATTTTCAAATTTTATATTCGATTTACCATAGACCCAATGAGATAGATGTTTTCAAAATGAAACATAAATTTTCTTCCAATCTACATTTTTGTGTTTATGTAAAAAACTATCATATTTTTAAATGGGATTTTAGGTAGATGTATTTTTTGGTCTAATTACCATGTTTTCACCTAATAGAATAAGTCAATGAAATGTTTATTCCAATGCTCACATAATCCATGTTAAACTAACTTTGAGGGTATATGTTGTTTTTTTATGGAATTGTTACCACCCAATTGCCATGTGTTGTTGATTGAAAACATGAATTTTACAATGACCATTCACATGTAAGTATGTGATTTAATGTTTGTGAATTTAATGTTGATGTTTTCATTAATTGAATTGAATTTTTATGATTGATTTAAATAATAGTCTAACAATTTGATGATTTTTGCTTTTGGTTGGGGACTTTTGATTTTGAGTTGCATCATCTTGGCCAACTTATGAAACTTGAAATGACAAGTGTGTTGAAGCCATTTCTAGCTTGCATCTCATTGTAGCCTTGTAGTGCACATAACATATTGGTCCTTATGTTGGACATTTGCTTTCAAAAATCTTCAACTCATTTGGGACTATCTCTAAACCTTGAAATGGCAATGTAAATTGTGGCAAAATAGGATTATGAGATTTTGATGCCACTATTGTTAATTATCTACAACAAATTGACATGAACCTTTTTTAATGTTGAAACATTGGATATTGTTTTGCTTGAACTAAGTGTTTTTGGTTATTTAACTTAAACAAAGTCTAAAGGAAGTTGTCATGGCATGTTTAGGACAAAGTTGTTGCTTTATAGACAAATTCTTATGCCAAGTGTAGATTTCATTCCTTTGAATTGGTGGGCAAAACATGAACACCAATTCCCAAATGTTGGTTTTTTTGCATTACAAATTATGGGCATTGTGAGTTCACAAATTTAAACTTGAAGGATTTTCAATATGGTTGGGATTATCAAAGGATTGAAGCATTGTCATCTTAGCATTGAAAATTTGGAGAAGCTAGTTTTAATCATGAAAAAATGACCAAAAAATCCCATATCAAGGCACACAATTAGTTCAAGGGTCAAATCAATGGAAGAATATTTGGATTTTGAAAACTCTTTGCTTGAAGAGAACATTGAGAAATTGATTATGGATTTTGGTTTATTTGAGGAAGATTAATTTTATTGTCAAATATTGTAGAATGCATAAAATCTCTAATGTAAACTATTACAAAGTAAAAAAATGAGGTAATTTTACATTTATTCTAGTATTTTGTTGAATTGATTGTTGTTTTAAGTGGTGGTTTATTTTTTATTATCCATCATGCAACAACACTGTTAGCCAACATAACTAATTGTGATGTTGGAAGTGTGTGTTTTGAGTTTAAAAGGTGGTGTTCTTAGGAAACCTACAACAAAACGGAAAGTTTTTTAATGATGAAATTATGGGTGAAATAAAAAATGAAACAATTCTAAATTTTCCAAAGTTTCACACAATTGATTGATGTGCTCCTCTTTGTGTTTTGTTCATGTGCTATAATTTCATTGTTGAAGTCATGTGATTTTATAGTCAATATTAGAGTACTAATTTATGTTTTCAATGTTTTTATTGGTTTGCAACTTTTTGTATTGTCTTGATTTGATCAACATTTTTTTTGTTTATGGTCTTTAAGTTTTGAATGTTTAAGGAACAATAAAATTAAGGCCTAGTTAAAAACTTTGTGAATCAATATCTATTTTGGTATTCAATAAAATTTGAATGTTTTAAAAATTGTAGAACTAGTTGGAGGCCATCGTGTTTTGATTTGTCTTTTTCTTCTTTGGTTTTGAAGTTTGAGCATTATTTAAATAACACTAAAGTTATGGTCATGTTTGTTTTTGGTGTTCCAACTTGAATGTTTAAAAATTATAAAGCCATCATGGGGTTGTAAGTTGAAAGAATTATGCAATCAAAGTCTATACATTGTTTCGTTTTGTTCTTGTGTCTTTATTTTTTAATATTTTGAATGTTTAAAAAATAATAGAATCTTGGGTTGAGAATTTTTTGAATTGACGAGTCTATTTTTGGGATGAAAGCACAATTAGGTGGACAATTTGGATTGTCACATTTGCAATTTTTTTGGATTATAAATGAATTTAAAATGTAAAATCATATCAAACATTAAAATTTTCAATTTTTCATTATCCATGTTGCAATAGAATTTACTGAAAATACTATCAAATTTGTGGATGAGTTTTTAAAAAATTAAATTGGACTCAATGTTGTGGACTTTTAAAATGATGATAAGTCTATGTTTGTCATACATAAAAAATGAAAAATGTGGACTCAAAAAATATTCATTGTAATATCAATTTTAAAATTAAAAAATAGAACACCATATAATGAATAATTTAATTATAAGATGCATTCAAATTTTTCCAATATAGTTTTTTTCATATTTAAATATTTAACTTGAATCATGATTTTCGTCATTTTTTACAATTTATTTTCCATAAATCACATTGAAATCTTTAAAAAACATTTTCTTGATCAATCACAAGTTTAGGGTTATTTTAAAGAAGTCTATTAATATTTGTGACCAAAATCATAAAGGATAATGATCCAATTTATAGTTTGATAATTATTTTAAATGCAAGAATTATAGTTAGTGAAAGATGTGGACTCTTCAAAATGTCATTGAATGTGAATCACCTAACCATGCTTTTACCCTTTGAATGTATGAAAATTTATAAAAAATAGGGTAAAAAATTGTCATTGTGAAATAATAGGATATTTTATTCTTGCATGTTTTTTTAATAAATTTATTAGTGAAATTCATGATTGTAAACTATTTGAAAGATTACAATTTCAAATTTTCATAATAATTTCTAATTGCCTATGTTTCATTGAAAAAGCCACTTGTTTTGATCATTTAAAAAGACATAGAGGCAAACTTACGAACACATATTGATTATGAAATAAACAATCATTAGCTTCACATTCATTAATGTTTCAAATTTTGCAAATTAGTTAAATTGTTAAATGTATTGGTACATTATTGCAATTATCAATTATTATTACATTAGTCCTACAATTGCCATCCATTATCATGTTAATTAACAATTGTTAGGTATTGTTACATTATTGGAATTATCATTTTTTACAACATTTGTTCAAATTCCAAATATTATTATATTAGTCTTACAATTGTTAACTAGTACTACATTCTTGAAAAAATGATTAGTTATTAATAAGTTATGTTAACTTTAAAATTTATAAAATTATTACATTAATGGAATTGATGGTTGTTATTACATGGTTTTCATGGACTTCCATTCATTGTACAAATTAATGTAATGTACTCTTACTTGTTCCAACAATTCACAAATTGATAAATGTTGTTTTAATTAATGGAATGTCCTTAGTTCTAATGGACAAATTATAAGTGACCTTTAATATAAAACTTAGCATTGGTACTTTATACATCATAGTTGAAAATATTTGCAAGGTTTGAGGCGTTTTAAACTTTGTTTGTTAAAGACCAAATAGCAATATGCCATAGGTACTCACAAAGTTTGAGGCCATTGGGGACATTGTTTGTTATGAGCTAGGGTTTAGAGTTTTTTGTGCTACGATATTAGATAAAGGTTGGAAGGATTCATTGAAAAGGACCAAATTTTTAGCCTTAACTTAAAGGTGAAGGTACTTGTGAAGTTTGAAATAATTTGGACATTGTTTGTTACATGGGCTAGAATTTAGAATTTTTTATGCTGGAGTATAAGGTTTAGGGTTGAAAGGATTCATGCAAAAGACTTTAATTTTTGAACATTACCTCAAATGTTACTTGAAGGTATTATCAAATTTTGAAGCAATTGAAACATTGTTTGTTATGGTTAAGGTCTACATTGGGCTTTGTTCTAAAATATAAAGTTTAACATTCAAGCAATTTCAACATTGATTGTTAAGCCCTAAGGCTTAGGGTTTTTAGGTTAAACTTTACTATTTTCATCATTATAATTTGATCATTAGGGGTTTAGGTTTTAGGTTTAAATATATAAATAATGATGAACTATTCAAAACCCAAAGAAAGGAAGTAAAAAGGGGAAGGGTAGGAGATATTATTAAATTAATAGAAACCATATCCATTTACTCACATTTTGAAGGTGATTAAATTTCATCAAAATTTGAAAAAAAGTTTAATGTTTAAATTATGAAAGAGTCTCCCAAAATTTGAGGATAACCATTTGAACAATATTTTTTAGTCTAAAGGTTGATCTCATATGATGCATCATCTACACAACTATTTTTTTCCCCTTTTGTTCAAATGGTTCAATACAAAGTTAAATTGACTCCATTTCATTTTTTAAATCCTTTGTATGTCAATGACATTTAAAAATTAATTTACTTTCATCATTTCAAACCCCTACACCAAGAGAAGCTCAATTAGAAAAAAAAAATCCATAATTCAATCCTCTTGGCCCTCAATGTGAATGGACAATGAACCTCTAGAAAAGAGAAAAGATCTCATGCCCAATCCTTACTAGTGAGAACAACATTATGCCTATGCTATAAGGTCCCTCCCACCTTCACAAAGTAGAAGTAGGAATCAGGCTACCCTCCTATGCCTTTCTGATCTATGTATGTTTAGGTCGGTGATAATGTGCCTCAATGTGTGCTATTTCAAGTGTAAAGCCCACAAGTGGTGCACATTAAAAAAAAAGAATTTTGGGGTTGTAGCCTTTGATCCCTTTAGTTTGGAAATGTCTCCACCATGAGGGTTTACCCCTAGACACAATAATCAAAAGCCATTTGTAAGGGGACAATTATCTTATCCACAAAGATAGGAAAATTTTGTAGGACAACCTTGGGTTCCCCCTGACAACCATCGATAGTGCCAAAGGAACATAGCAATGGAGAAAATTCAAATTTCCTCCTCACCACAAGATGAATTGAGTTTTTTCATGTTTGGTGTGTTTTGTTTGTGTCTACTTGTACGTAAAGGCCACTTCATGTTATTAGATACCTTACATGGATTTAGGGGATTATACAAAACTTACTTAATGGATTAGTTAAAGATTTCCTTAGTTAAAGGATACCTGAAAATTACTTAAGGAGCTACATAAGGACTAATATCTAAGGAGACACCAGAAGATTATCAAATGCCTACATAAGAGATTAAATAATGCCTTCCTAAAAAGCTACCTAGGGATTAGCAAAAGCCTACAAAGCTACCTAGGGATTATCAAAAGCCTACATAAGAAGTTAAATATGGCCTACGTAGAAGGTTACCTAAGGATTGTCGAAAAGCTTACAAAGAGGGCCAAATAAGGCGAAGGGTTACCCAAGGGTTATCAAAAACCTACAAACGGGGCTAAATAACGCTCACCTACAAAGCTACCTGAAGACAACCTAGGCAGACACCTTATGGTTACCTAGGTCAGTTCCTTGGTATCCCTTAAGTAGGCCCATGAGTAGATCCTATGTAATCCCCATGTAGACTTTTCATGATCCCTATCTTGCATAGGTAAATGGGTGAGTAGGTAGATAAATATAGGTAAGTAGTTCATGAGTGGATAGATAGGTAAATACCCGGGGAGTAAAAAGGTAAGTAGGCACCCCATAGATAAGCAGGTGGGTAGGGGGGCCCTAAGCTAGATAACCATCTTATTGGGTAGTCTTCTAATCACCAGCAATGTTTTTATGTTGGGGCAAAATTTCTCAGCTTGGTGAAAAAAGAAAAGCCAGTGTCACTCATAGAAAGGATTTTCTTGAAAAAAATGGCCCAAAGTATCAGATTTTAAAGATTTGTTTTCTGAAATTGTCAGATTTAGACAATAGGTTTCAACACGTCATCAAAATAATATATCAGGGTTCCTAAAATTTTCTACTTTTCTATCTGACCTATAGCCAAATTTGGCTGAGTCTTCTAGTGGATGATCATGAGACCACCTGCCTCACAAAATTGGGGGGAAAAGAAAAACTCCTATTCAGAAGCAGTCTTGTTTTTTCAAATTTGTGAAGTAAGTGAGTTGGCGATTAGGGCCAAGAGGATTTAGCCAAATTTGGCTACAGGTCATGAGGGAGGGGGGTGGGGGTGGCTGGGTTGGAGTAGAAAACTTTAGAATTCCTTCTATCATTTGGCAACTTGTTGGAAGCTATTCTTAAAGTATAGTGACAATATAATTTTTTCCCCTCATAATGTGAGGACTCGTGCCCATTTTTTCTTCTTTTCTGTTGCCAGGTTGCCAAAATTCACAGCCCCCACCCCACCACCTGCCCACAAAAAAACACACCCTTCACAATGCGTTTGTAGTTTTCTTAAGGTCCCACATTTTGAGGAAGGTTCACTACGTGGACTTTGTTTGTGTGAACTATGCGATTCATTTGATGGGAACTTCATGGAACATTTCCCATTTTATTGGTTCTGAAGTAATCCTTCACTTGCTTGACCTGGAAGAACTTGCAGCGTCACGCGGCAACTTGCAACGTCCGGACCGGTGTTTGTTTCGCAATTTCCTGATGGACCCATATTGGCGAGCATCCCTAGGCAGATTCAGACAGTTTTCGCCAGGTTGGCGACATTATTTCAACAAACTCTTAAAACTGCAGGCAGAATGCATAAATGTGGCGACACACTCCCACCAAAAAATATTTTTTTAGTTGCTTTTAGGCGATTTTAAATGAAAAACCTCCTGCTTTTCCTTTTTATTGGTGACCAAGGTTTTTTTAAAAGTAAAAATCTGACGATTATTCGCCAGAAAAAGAAACACTGGGACTCCGGACGCCCCTTTTATGAAAGTGGCATGAGGAGGGACTGTACCAGCAATGTCGTTGGTCGTTCCGGATTGAGCTCCTCAGAATATGGCGGTGACCGTCGTAACACAAAAGCATCGACAGGTCCACTCCACCCGGTCAGGGAGGAGGGCAGATGACCAGCTACCCGCGATTTCTTGACTTTGATCGATCGCCTAAAGAGATAAATTTCGTGGCATGAGATGATGAAAAAACTGAGCTGAATTCAACGTGTGCAGCTGTTGCATCAATTCATGGTTGAATTTTTCTTCGCATAGTTGACGAAATGCAAGACGAAATTGAGCTCCAGCTTCGAGGCCAGAGAATAGTACTGGAACCCACTTCTCGACTGATCTCGACCAGTATAAAAACCAGACGATGCACCAGCAGCTAGTGCATCAAAACATCACAACTTGTTTGCTCGAGATTCATACAGACTAATTATTTTCAGCTACTTAGTGCAGAATTCGGAATGCGAGCTGGGGAGCACAAAAATCGAGCAGTGTTTGCTTGGAAAAGAAGTCTAGTAGTGTGATAATTCAGCGCCATCTGAAACCAGACGAGACATTGTCTTCCTCGTAGCTAGTGGAGCTGTGCAAAATTCAGATTTTTTTTCAGTTCGATTTACCCCAGAACTTCGTCTCATCGTAAAAGGGTGCAAGTCTCAAGAATAATTGACCTAGTGCGGCAGATCATCATGATGGGGAAGATGTTGGTTAGACCTCATGCGATCTTGTTGCTGGTGGTAGCGTCGTCGGTGGTGCTGACGCCGCCTGGTCTGATCGAAGCCCAGTTGGTGAACGGCTTCTACGCTAGTCACGGGTGCCCGAAAGCGGAGAGCATAATAAGATCTGCTGTAATCACTGCAATCCAGCAAAACAGTGCTAATGCGCCTGGTCTCTTGAGGATTTTTTTCCACGACTGCATTGTTAATGTACGTGTTCAGAAAAAATTGCAATTCAAGTTGGTGCATGTTGCTACTGAATTTGAGCTTCCTCAGGTTATTGCATCCTTCACTAAAGGCCGCATTATACTTGAACATGCTTTCAGGATGTAAGTTTTGCTAACATTTGTAATTGTAACCGTAATCATCAAATGTATGCTTGAAGTACTAACATTCGCGAATTTTCCTTCTGTTTCCGGTGAATTTATGAGGCAGGGTTGCGACGCATCAGTTCTTATCGACTCTCCATCGGAGAAAGATGCTATACCCAACCAGACTCTTCATGGCTTCGCCGTTATAGATACGGCAAAGGCCCAAG
>Ga0116227_10007135_pt1 | contig 22073 bp, 19 predicted proteins | sample S1TSphgellanicum_FD_89693 | JGI IMG/M metagenome (GOLD analysis project Ga0116227, IMG submission 89693) | Host-associated microbial communities from peat moss isolated from Minnesota, USA - S1T2_Fb - Sphagnum magellanicum MG | ecosystem: Host-associated > Plants > Peat moss > Unclassified...
TGTTACAAACTACATCAAACAATGGCTTTGATGAAAGTGGGTTTTTATTTATTTATATTTTATTTATTATTTGGAGACAAGTTACAAAAGACAAAAACTTAAAACACAAAATGGGGAGAAGCCCAAAGAGGAGAAATCAATTAATGTAGGACCTAAACCCATCACCAGTAGCATGAAGCAAGTTGTGCAAGGAGATGGGCAAAAAACCTAGAAGAACACCAAGCCTGGTGATGTTTGAAATGAGAGAGAGCCCATGAGCCGTGGGTTGCTCGCTATCTAGATGTTGTTACAAACTACATCAAACAATGGCTTTGATGAAAGTGGGTTTTTATTTATTTATATTTTATTTATTATTTGGAGACAAGTTACAAAAGACAACAATCAATGTAATGTGAGGAATCTTGTTAGGTTTGTTGGGGGAATTTTTTTATAAAAAAAATCCTACCATCAACCTTCATCTTCCTCTCTTTCTTTGTAGTAATGCTTTTTTCTCTTTTTGAAAACAATTGTTTGAACTTTGAGCAAAAAAACACATCAAACAATCCTTTTTCTAATAAATGATTTGAACATGTCTTCTTGTGCATTGAGTCAAGGTAAAAGAGAATTGAACATCAAAAGTTAATGGGAAAAATGAGTCTACAAGAGAGGGGGGGGGAATCTCTTGTTTCGCAGGAAGACAAAATTAAATAAATACATAATGAGATTATTGAACAATGGAAGTCCGAAGATCATGGGAAAATTGAGTTGAGAAGAAGAAAAAATAATTTAATTGAAAATAATTTTCCCAGGGCTACTTCATAATGTTACACAATGACCATGACAACACCCCTTAAGAACAAAAAACAATCCAAGACAACTCATGTAGACTCTTTATTTCACACTATAATAGAGTTATTCCGTAAAGTAACCCTGTCTTCGCCCTGTCTTTGGGCCTCCTTTCACCCTCCATCTCCTCTTGCAGTGGCATCAGCAAAGTAAAGACATTTTTAATAAATCTCAGTATGAAATGTCGATACTCAGCATTTAATGCACAAGGTTCGAGACTAATTATAGTAGTTGTACAGTTAGGAGCAGTGAAAATATATGTAGCAGGAGTGGAGGCGCTGAGGAAAAAGGAAAGACGGATAACTTTAATGTACTTGACTTTTGTTTTGAACCAAGCAAGTTGGTTGGGTGGTTCTCTCTTTTTCAATGAAAGAAGAAAAGAACTAGTGTTGTCTCTAGTTCTTCTTAATTTCAAAAGGAACCTTTGGTATCATTTTAAAACTTAAATTTTTAATTTATTTTTTAAAGGACCTCTAGTCCGGTTTTGAGACCGATTCTTTGGGTTTCTAGAAATTTCAGTTCTAGTCATTTTCATAAAGAATTTAAAACTAGTTTGGTGATAAGACAATGTCCAATTCCATCTCTATTATACACAACTGAACATAACCAAAGGGGAAAAAAGAAAAGACAAAGAAGGGTTTACTTTGTTTGTTCAACTAGTACACACACTTCGAAATAAAAGGTTTTGTAACATCAATTATGTACAATCAATCAAATGTAATAACTTGTTTAAAATGTAGGACCAAGTTGATATCTTTTTCAATAAAATTGTACCTATTATGTACTTAGAGAACTTGAACCTTCTTATAAGGGGACAACACCTCCCCTTTGGATTCCAATTGAATTTTAAAAATAAGTCGGTTCTCCAATTAGGTTCCAATGGCAATTCTAAGGAAACTTGAAACTTTTAGTCTATAGACCTTAGAACCTAACCTTATAACTTGATCTAAACCTGCCACCATTTGAAAGAACCATGGGTTAAGATTGGGTACATAGACTTTTAACCAAGGTTCTTAAAATAATTGAAAAATTGGTTCCAACACATGACTAGTCATTTCAAAAAATCACAGAACCACTTTTGACCTTTAACTAGGGTTTTAAGAAAAAATTTAAAATATCAAATTGACTTAAGTTTTAAGACTTAATCTAAGTTTTCTATAGTTCTATCTAATAGACTTGATAGATCTTGAAACTTAATTTAAGTTAAACTATAGTTACAAAATGTTCAAAACATCATTTCTTACCAATAGTTCTATCTGATAGACTTGATAAATCTTGAAACTTAATTTAAGTTAAACTATAGTTACAAAACGTTCAGAACATCATTTCTTACCAATGTTCTTATTTGTCACCACTGTTTAATTTAAAAAGAACCTTGGCTATCAATCCAAAGATAGGATTATTTTTTTAATTGTCACAAAGTAACCACAAGTAAATGGGATGGGTTAGATGGCATTCTTTGATGATGGTGTGAATTCACCAAGATAAACCTTAAACTTTCTTTTGTTCTTGCCCAAATGCAACATGGAGGACCATCAATCTCACAATGCCACACCTTAAACTTTGAGTAACCTACTTGCAAAAATGTCGATGCCTTTGTCACCAAAGTCTTTCATTGTTTGTGTTGAAGAGCTTGCCAAAGCTCCTTTCCACAATGTTTCTACTCATTGCCAATTCATTGTTACTTGTGATATTATGTCACCTCCTTGTCATTGAATTCCATTTGTAATAGTTTTTATTCATGAGTTCTAATTTCCAAAGTTTTCAATGTTCCTATGTTTTTAATGCTTGACTTCACATAGGTTTTTGAGGTAGATCATCAATGACAAGTGTTACATAGATTCCATCACAATGAGTGCACATTGAAGTTTTTAGATGAACTCTCATGGCCCTTGGAAATGAAGGGAACGCACTTTTCTCCATGTGTGTTTTTTTTCCATTTTATATTTGGCATCTTCAAGTCTACATGGATATTGTAAATCATTTTTGTGTGTACTATATAGGATAGAGGTTCGTTGAATGTGATTCATTCTTATGTTGTCTTTCTCACCTCCTGTTGTCAACTTTTAAGATGTGTTGAAGGTTTTGCGCAATTTTACAATATCACAAGAGTATCCATAACATCCTTTGCAATTTCACAAAATTCATGACATGTAAATCACTTGCCATATTTCCATTGATTTTTGTGGTTGTTGGATTATACATATAATGCTTAAGAATTCTATAACCATCATAGGGGGAATATGTGTTTATGCAAAATTTATTGTTGTAATGTTCTGAACAATTTGTCATAACAATTAGTTACCATCCTACATCCTCTCTCCTTTGTTTTTGCTTTATGGTACAAATTTCAAATATATATAAAAGCAATAGTTGTTCATCCACTATTATGTTTGTTTTGCTAAATTGTAAACTACAATAGAACTTTCATAACTCCTATTGTTTTATCTTGTCACAATGCCACCCCCACCCTCACATGCTCACAAGTTTAGTATTTCTTTTCATCCAATAACCCTATTATGGGTGGATTTTTTGTCATTCTTTATTATGGGTGGACCTCCTGTCATTCCTTATTATGATGTAGCTTTTTCATCTCATGGTCCTCTTGCATCTTTTCCTCCTTTGTATTCTAGTTGTAATTTAGATCTTTTAAATCTAGATCACATTACAAATGTTGTTATGTCCTTAAGTGGGTCTTCCCACACCCCTAAAGGAAATTTGTTCATCCCATGCAAGGTAAGAATCAACAAGTAAAATTTTTTATGCCACTAAAAACTTCTAGGACAAATGAGTTGCAAAACTTTCATGGGTTGAAATATTTTGTAAGGGAAGATGCAAGATTTGTATTAAGGTAGAAAGGATGGACAAATTGCTTGCTCTTAAATTAGATTATCTTTGTAAGCATGCAAGTCGTAAGAAAGTTGTAAGGAATATAACATATAATGTGCAAAAATGGATTATAATTATTCCAAAATAAACATGCCAAGGATTAAAAAACACTTGGTTCTTACAATTAGGAGACTATTGATGCCCCAATTGGCACACAAGGTGGCAAGTGAGTAACAAAGAAAGTTATTCAATTTGCCACTATTCGTCATTTGCTATAACAAGGTCATATAATGGTGGAATATGAATCATTGAAACCATTATTTGAATTCTTGGTGGCATTAAAAAACATTGGAGTGACAACTCACGTTGGACTATGGAAAAATTCATGCACCAAGTGGTGATGAGGGCAACTAAAGCAACAATTCAAGTTGCACATTACTTTGTTTTGAGTTGTGATGAGGTCTTTACAATTGAAAATCAATTCTAATTATTTTTTCATTATTATGTAGTGAATAATTGGTAAATATTTTTTGTCTCGTATATTTGGATCAGGTGGTTGTGGGACCAAAGAGTGATAACATAATTAAGGTGATTATGGAGGTGTTGATGATAGGTGATGACTTGTCATAAGACCATATTCCCTAAAAGTTCATTTGTTTTAGGCAAATGACATTAATGTCTTTTAAGGCACAGGGATTAGTGTTACAAAGTAAATCCATGACAATTATGTTCCTAATTTTTAGGGATCCATTATATGGTCCACTCCACAAATTTGGTAATGCAAATTTTATTAGGTTTGCCTTTGACAATTTGTTACAAGCTTTACATAATTATTTTGCACATTCATATAAAAAACACTTAGAGTTTACAAAACTTGTTGAGATCATGGAAATGAAAGGGAAAAAAATTTTCCAAAATGTGAAGACAAGGTGGATGTCAATTTTGGGCCTTGCAAAAGAATAATGGCATAATACATAATGTTTTTGATGAAGATGGCTTAAACAACCTTGCAAACTAGCAAGCAAAAATGAAATACGAAAATTTATTTGGCCACTAAGTTTTGTTGGCCCTTGCATGGATCTTATCATTGTTAACATTTATGCATTTCTCATTCAATTTGCACATATGAAAGATATTTTTGTTTGTGACCTCGTGGTTGCTATCATGGTTTACCAAGGGGATTTGTACATGTATTGTGAATAGACTTCCAACTTTACTACAAACACTTTTGAAGTGGTTGCTAGAGTGCAAGCATGAAAACATCCAAATGTGATGGATATTGAATGTAAATTCTAAAGTTCAACATTTTGCATTTGAAGTAAATGACCAACATATATGGGCAATGCATAAAGATTTGGAGATTATCATGCTTACATTTGTCAATGAAAATGTATTTGTTGTTGTCAAAAAACCTATGCAAAGGTAAATCCTTGGAATTTTTTCTTTTGCATTATTTTATTTTGAATTTTTTTTCATTTTTGAAGTTGTGTTTTATCTTCATGAATTTTTTTGTTTTGTGGGGCAAGGGTTATTTTGGCATTGGTTGTAGAAACTATGATTTGAAAACTAAAACAAGGTTTTCACAATTTTTGCTTCTTAGGTTATTTAACTTAGTTTTATCTTTGAACATAATTATGTGTTTTTGTGAGATCTTGGTAGGGATTATATATGTTTTAATTCAAAAACTAAAAATAAGTTTTTTAGCCCATGGTGTGTCATGGATGTTCTTCAGACTATGTAACCAAGTTGATAATACTAGTTGCAACCAATTTGTGAGATATCTTTCACAAAACACCTTGACATGATTAAAATAATTTTTTGTTTTGGTAGAACCCAATTGATGGATGGAACGGATGCCTTTGTGTCTATGGTCCTAAATGTTAATGAACTTGATAGTCAATAAAGCTTGTTCGAAAATGTGAAACTTCCTTAGGTATGTGAAATTAGTTGAATTGGCCATGGTGCATATAATAGGTAGCACAAAAGATGAAAGGCATTTTTTTATGTTAGCGTTTATGAAGTCAAAATTTTATAACACTACCCATCTACTATGGGTTGTGTGCATGTTTGCACATTGATTCTACACTTTGCAAAATTTCTCATATGTAGAATGCATTGACCGATGGAAAAAAACATGTCACTGACATAATACAATGGGTAGGCAATATGCTTTGTGCAATTGTTGGGCTTACTTTTGCAAAGACAAAAATGTGTTGGCTTATGCATCTAATTTTGCTAAATTCAATGATTGGTTTACAAGCCAAATGACTTTCTTTCTATGATGTTGGCATGTTTTACTCAATCTCCATGGTTCTATACTATTATTTTGTCTTTGTATGACTTCTTGAATCGTAAATGTATGGTGACTTAAATTCATATGTTGTTTGTGCATTTTGTTTAAACATGCTTATAGTTTGCATTATGTGTGTAGAATGTAGTTCCCAAAGTGTACCCACATGCCCTAAGCTTTATAGTTTGGCACAAATAGTCAAATTCCAACCAAAAATATTTCACACATCTTAAAAATTCCCAAATGCAAAAAAAGATTAGCCAAAAACCTCAAATTGGATTCCAAGCGTAACTAGATTTTTCCACCTTTATATTTGGAAGAGGGCAAAATTTACATTGTCACATTTTAAGTGGCAACCATGTTGAGATAAAAAAAATTGCAAGTGGGGCTAGATAAAGCTCCCATCTTAGTTTTAGCTAGTTTAACACCCCCATGCACTTCAACTATGGCCCCATTGGCTACTTTGCATAAATGAAGAAAAAACATTGTTTAATACCCAAGATTCTTACAAGTGCCCAATTAGTGCTAATCAATTCATACTTAAAATTTATGTTACCTAGAACCATTCTGTTGGAACCTTGCATAACATATTTTGCATGAAAAATAACATTTATAAATTCGAGTCAAGAAATGCATTTGAATCAATGAATTTGCACAAGAGTCAATGTCTATATTTTATAATTTAAAAAGTTATTGCATAACAAAATGACTACTCTTGATTGGTCGGTTATAGTGATAAGGAGCATGGGTGAAGCTACTCTTATTATTATTATAATCAAATTTTGTCCATCATGCAAGAGGTGAAAAGTCCCACTTTGCCCCCCTTTTTTTTGTGGGGGGGGGGGGGGGGGTTGATGATACTAGAGGGTAAGGATTGGTTTCCTCTTTGAAAGGGGAGGGAAAGAGAAGGAGCATAGTCTTTGGTCATTGGTTTGAATGAATGATTGGAAAAGGCAAACCTCAAGCTCAAAAAGAAAATCCTCATGCATGGCACCTGACAAAATGGGGGGAGTGGAGAGAATTAGATGAGAAAGAGAGGCATGCTTGGATGTATACTCATAATTGTTTATCACAAGTAGATTGTGGAACTTCCTTTACAAAGCCTATCTGGTGAACTTTCTTTACTAGTGATAGGATAACAGATCAACAACCTCCCAGCTAGCTATTTCATTCTATACCATAGCTTGGATACCTCCAAACATTGTTGAATACCATACTCTTTTCATGTTGGATTTCTTCTTCAATGTGGAGGAGGTGCACAACTATGCCACAAAAAAGGTAATGCAAAAAAGAGAAGAAAGATAGTGGTCCAACAACTACTACTTTTTTTTCTCTTTTTTTTTGGTCTTTTTTAAATTTAATTTAAAATAATAATAATAATAATAATAATAAATTTAAACATATGACAAAAATTGTCCAATTGAAACCAATGTTGGGTTGAAACCTTTTTATTTAGATTGGTACTAATCTTAGTATAAAGTAACCAACTACACAAGTCTAACCTTGTTAGGGTGCATCAAAGGGTAGCTATCCTTGTTAGTACTGCCAATAAATTGAACGCCATGTCAGCAAAACTTTGTTACTACAGCCAAGAATCCCATGTCAGCAAAACTTTGTTACTACAGCCAAATAAATGAATGCCATAGCAGCAAAACTTTGTTGCTACGGCCAACAAATGAATGCCATGTCAGCAAAACTTTGTTGCTATGGCCAATAAATGAATGCCATGTCAACAAAACTTTGTTGCTACAGCCAATAAATGAATGCCATGTCAGCAAAAAACTTTCTCCAAAACCTTTGACTATGGGAGTTTGTTAATGCACTTGGGGAAACCCCCCACCCCCAACAAGCTCCATAGCACTTTAGTTTAGAGCAGCTTTTAGTTGGGGATTATTGTTTCTTTTGCTTTGTTGTTGTTCATGCAGGCTGTGCCTTTCAAGAACAGCACAAGTCTTTCTACTTGGGTGGGGTTTAAAAAAAGCCTGTGACTTTCTTTTGTGTGTTGTCTACAAAACACTAGTGCTGCTGTGTGTGCTGCTGCACTCTTGAGAAAAGGTCTTTTGTTTGTAGCATTGTGGGGTCCTCTTCTTCCTCCTCCTCCTCCTCCTCCTCTCTTGTCTTTGGTGTTTGTGGACCCCAATAAATAAGAAGCCAACAGGCTTTTGGTTGTTGTTGGTCACACACACACACACAAACTCTCTCTCTCTCTCTCTAGCTAGCATTCATTATAATTTAATTTAATTTAATTAAATTAGATTAGGGTTTTTGGATCCTTTGCTGTTTTGGAAGCTTGGGCCACAAAGGTCCCCACCATAATAAGTTAAAGGTGCAAAATCTTCATTCTAGCCTAGCCAAGTCCTTCATTAGTGCCACATACACACCATCACAACAACAACAACAATAATAATAATAATAATTCTTCATGCTCAGAAATATACACTAGAAAGAATGGGGTGGGTGTTTGGTTTGGACTCACATACAATTTTTTAATTATTATTATCAAAGTATACAAGCTTCCAGAGCAAATAAATCAATATTTTACTTACTTATTTATTTATTTACTTACTTAAAAAATATTTCCAAAGTAAATAAATAAATAAATAAATGAAGCTTCGAGAGTCTTAAGTACATTAGTACTGACAAAATAGTTTCTAGCTCCCCGAGCTCCTCCACCCACCCACCCCCACCCCCTTTAGATGTGGGGGTGGGACAAATAGAATACTATGACTAAGTCATGATATAAATCACCAAATTAGACAAATTTGCAAACCACCCAAATATAGGCAATTGCGCATCAATCAATCTATGTTACTTGCATTAATACTTGTGCTTGATTCTTATGGTATCAAGTATACTTTAATAATATTTTAAATAATTTAGGGTTTAGGGTTTTAAATAATTTAAGGTATTAAATTTACTTTTTATTTTATTTTTTTGGGGAATTTTGGAAGGTTGTTTTATTTTTCTTTCTTTCTTTCTTTTTCTGCAAGGGATTATTAAAATCCCCATTGAAATTATTTGATTGTAGTGCATTAGGTGGAGGGTACCCTAGTCGATCGGATGAATTGAACACAATATGCCAGCTTGAGGGAGGGAAATTCCCATTCCCAGAAGTGTTGGACGAGTTCTTGACTTTTATGGAAAAACCCCGAATTTTGAATTTTTATTGGTTTTTGGAAAAAAAATATTAAAAATTTGACTTGGGTTTTGGTTCTGGTTCCAGTTCCAGTGTTATTAGGCTGGTTGGAACCAAATTGTATTTCCTTCAAAATCTGGCAAATTTGGATTTTTTTGTGTTTTTGTTCCATGAAAAAACCTTTGCAGAGATTGAAATCCTATTTGGCAAAACCTCGCCAAAAATATTATATATATATATATTTAAAGAAAAAAAAAAAAGCCATTGTTCTCAAGGACTGCACCTTAACCCAAGTTCAAACTTCAAACCAACAACAGTTTAAAATAAGAAATGTTCCCAATGAAGTTCCCATGACAAACAAACTCATCAATGCAAATTAACACCTAGTGAACATTCCTCCAAATGGAATGTGGGACCAAATGAAAAACTACATATAAACTAGGCATCATAATTTAAAAGAGTTTCAAATTGGGCTTTTTTAAGTTTAAATTATTCCAATTAGGTATATCACCCATCATCTATTACACAAGTTGTTCAAAGTGTTTGGTAGCAAAGGGGGCATGTATAAATAAATAAATAAATAAATATGCCCCCCACCTTACAAGCAATTGGCAATGTTTCAATGCATGACTTCAATAGACAAAATTGTCAGAATTTATATAACAAAATCTTTAAACAAATTGTATGTACCCAAATTAGAGAGAGAGAGAGAGAGAGAGAGAGAACACAAATTTCTCTTATATATATATATATATATATATATCTCACTTTAATATTCATTCATCAAACAACAAAAACCCCCATTAAAAATATGTTTAATTAATTAACCAATCAATTTATTAATTAATTCACTAATCCATTAGTTAATTTTATGAGTCTTTAAAAAATTGATGAGTGCATTTCTCCCAAAAAGAATGTCTTTTGAATAAAAACACTCTTTTATATATTAATGTGTTAATTAATAAATCTCTTGGTACCATAATTAATTAATTAATTAATTAATTACACACCGTCTTATTAGACATTACAGACAAACTCACTTTTCCGTAAAAGCTATATTTACTTAGATGCAAATTCCAGGGCGCGGAATAGTATTTTTCTCTCTCTACTCTGGAACATGCACTCTCTCTCTCTACAAGCTCCCCTTTGAGGCAGTGCATCTCTGCTTGTGGGTGTCTTTGTGTGTGTGTTTTGTGTTTCTTGCGTGTTTTGCATTTTGGAGTTCGTGTTTGCTCGATATAGTTGTGAATGTTTTTGAAGAAAAAGAAAATCTTAGCTAGAGATGAATTCTTGAGGAGTTTTTGCGATTTTTTTTTGTTTTCTTTTTGGCTGTTTTTTTTTCTTTTTCTCTTTCTTTTGGACTCAAGTCTGAGCTTCTGAAGCTTTGCCAGGGGGATGTGTGGTGGTTCCTTCATCTTCGGCCTTTTGAAGAAACTCTGGGAAAGCTTCTGAAGATAGAAGCCGGAGGAACTGAAGGGGCGAGATTCGTCACAAGGGATGTAGGGCGGCTGTGAAGATATTTCTTTGGGCTTCTCATGAACAGATTTGGAGCCGCATTTTGGAGCTCTAGTTATATCGCTGGGTGGCTCTTACCGAGCTCTGGTAATGTTGTGAAATCTGGAACTTAATCAAGGGAATGGTTGTTGCAAGGATTTTGGCGTGGGATGGAATGTGGATTTCGCATCATCGTTCGGAATACGTCTTTCATTCAAGGAGGATCTCTCTCCTGCTGCGATGCGATGGCCGTTTCTGAGCTGGATTCTGTCTTCTTTTGTTGCATAGATCTTCTCTCTGATGAAGAACTTTAGCCTATGTGTATATGTAGCGCTGGATTGCTCATGCTTTCCTCTCTCTCTCTCTCTGCGAAAGTAAAGCTCAAGAGTTAGCTCGTTAAAGAAAATGTCTGGAAACCGGTAGTGAAATCCGCAAAGCAGCAGTTACCTGTATTGTAATCCGCAAGAAGACGCTTCACAATATTACGGGCGGGAGGGAGGATGATCATAAGGATTTGGTGCGACGGAGGAGAGCAAGTGCAAGAAGTTGTTGATGAAGAGTCGTCATTCCTGCGTGTTGTTGTTGCAGCGAAGACAATTGCAACTGTCCGCGACAACTGCCGTTGCAGGCGAGGAGGAAATCCTCCACGTTCATGCTGAAGAAGAAGAAGAAAGAAGACGAAGAAATCGTCGAGCGTGATGATCGCGACATTAGTTGAAGGACTTGTTGGAGAGCTCCTCCAGAAGAAATCGTGGTCAATTCCTCCGCGCAAGACGAAACAAGAAATGCGCAAGCAGCAGCAAAACAATAATATCCACTCGAAGTCAATCGCTCCTCCGACGACATGCTCGTCTCCTCCTCTTCCTTCAGACGAAAATGTAATCTCCAGTTCGCCTTCTGTGAAGGTAATGCATACCTCGACCACGACAAACAAAGAGTGTCTCAATTTGCCTTGCCTTACGCGACGAGAAGTTGTTGTTTCCCTTAGTCTGTCTCATTGTGTAGAAAACACTGTTTCTCGAGAATTTCTTCTGCACGTGAACAACACTGTCTTGGAGCGTCTGAAAACGTCGGCGGCGGATGCCTGCTATCGATCCAGCAATCAGCACAAGGACCTTGATTCATACATGCTGCTGGTTTGTTTTTCGATTTTGTCTGTGGCAGAATATTGAGGATCAAGACGATCTAGTTCGTAAAGGCGGAGTTGTTTCAAGCCTGGAAAACAGCATGCAGCACGTCTTGAAGAGGTGCGATTGTCCAATCCTTCACATTGTTCCTTCGATAGATCACCAAATCTCAAAGACGGCATCGATCTTGTTGTCTTGTGAAAGGCTGTCGATTGAAGAAGCCCTGGCTGCTGCAATAGTTGCCTTATGATGTGTGCTTTGGCGATGCTGAACCGTCTTATTTTTTGTGCAGCATAACACAACAGGCGTGGAAGAAACACAAAAGTCACGATTCTCTAGCCTCCTCAAAGGTTTGTTTTTGTTGCCATCTTCTCCTCCTCCTTCCTCCTCTTTCTCCTACGACCAGCATCCTCAATTGCCAACAACAACAACAGAGGAGGTAAACAAAATGGCAGATCGTGTGCATATATTTTGTAAGTGGATTGCATCTTGATTGCAACAAACAAACAACTTGATTTGATGATGCAAAAAACACAATTGTAGCTACAAATTCCATTGAGAACAGCAGCATCATCGATGGCTGCACTGTTGATTTCTGCTGCTGCTTTTTCTTTATCAAGTCTTCTTCTTTTTCTGCTGCTGCTTTTTCTTTATCAAGTCTTCTTCTTCTTTTTCTTCTGCTTCTGCCGGATGCTCAAGAGAGAGATGTTAGTCTGTTCCTGAGTACTTGTTATTAATCTGTTTCTCACAAAGTGTTTGGATTTGTGTTTGTGTTAAATTGTTTCAGGAAGTTGATGATGATGTGTTTTATGACTCAAGAAGTAGTATTTCACTTCATCGATTCTTGCTTCGCTCTGAACTCGAAGATGAAGTCAGTCCTCTCATTCTCAAGCTTCGGCTGTTCTTTTCTTTTCTTTTCTTTTTTTAGGGTGGTGTTGTGTTTCTGAATGGATAAGAAGACAACCCTGGATTTTGCGGTTTACAAGAATCAACAAAGAACTGACAATGATGACCTTCTTCTCAAACACTTGCTGCTTCTGTAATGCTTGCTATTACTATCTTGCTTCATTGCAAATTTTCTCAAAGGTGCACAAAAGGATTGTCTATGCAGGTGTCAGCCTTGCAGAGACAGTTGGAGCAGCAGCAGGAGCTGCATACAGCCCTGGAGAAAGCTCTGGTGCATGACCCTGGAGTGCTGCCAAACCTCATTCCCTCACATCTTCCTGCAATTGTAATTCTCATTTCTCCTTCTAAATCCTCCTCATTTGACAAATGTTGTGATGCTATTTCTCCACTTTGACAACCCCATGGATGCTCATCTTGTTCTTCAAGTTTCTTGATGAAGAAGTCACATGAGGGATTTGTGTGCCAACCGTGAAGAGATCATCATCTTCTTCCTGAATTATTCTTGGGTCATGACAACTTGTTATTGCAGGAGCAGAAGCTGCTATTGGATATTGCAATATTGGAAGTGGAAGTTTTAGAGCTTGAGATGCAGATGACTGCATTGCAATGGCAACTTCTACACGAGAGCAATGAGCATGAAGCTGTCAAGCTCCATAATAGCGCACATTCATCCCAGCAAACCATACAGGAAAGGTTTCCAGTTCCAGGTCTCTCTTTTTCTAGCACCAACAGCCAGTCACCTCTGCAATCAGAAGATTTGAACCTACCTCCTCTTGCTACTTTGAAGGAGCTTCTGCATGTTCCATGTCCTAGTGCAGAAGAGGATCCCAAACCACCCTCACCACCTCGCCGAAGTTTCTGGTCTCGTGGCCAAGATTTGCTCTGCCGATCAACTCGTCCTTCTCTGAGAAAGGTTTGTGATAAATTCATTTGGATTCAATCATCCTCTTTGCAAGCTCCATGAAAAGAGCAGTGAGTTTCTTGGGATCAATGATTGCCATATGACGTCAGAGCTCTATCCACAGGGTGAATGTAGCTGTAGCTTCTCATAATATTAGTGTTGACATGATGATTGCAAAAACCAGAAAAATCTTTTGAAATCTCAGAAGCACTCAATTCTGGTGTGTGAAGTTGTGCAGGAACGGCGATCACTTTCACCCATACAAATCAGTGGGCCAGTTACACCCAAAGAGAACCAACCCTCTCTCTTAGATGGAAATCAATCACATTCCAGGGATCTTTTCACAATAGCAACACAAGTGCAGGAAGACCTTCCTCTCAGCTCCCATGAAACTCAATGTCCTCCATCACCAGCAAGCTCAGAGAAGGTTCATGTCAGTGGTTGGCCTGAGTTTTCGCCATCAGCAAAGTGCCTTTCATTTCAAAACATTTTACCAGATGATGACATCTGTTCTTCTTCAGGAAGGAGATCTGTGTCTGCCAACTTCACAAATTTCAAACAAAACTCTTCTTCACACTCTTCATCAGAATATGAGGTACAAAAACACTTACAAGCATGTGTGAACAGCAACAGAACTACTCTCTAGATCTGAAAATCATCCCTACTCTAGGCCTTTGAGGTTTGTGAGATACATAAGGTGGTGCTTTTCTTCTAACCACAGAGCATTTTGTGCTTTGTGTCTCCAGAGAGACAATGAAGATTCTCCATTAAGGCCAGAATCACCAAAGTCCACAGATGATGAAGATCTTGAGGGGTTGCGATGGATTGAGATGCCACCAAATGCTAACAAGCTTTCGGAGGAAATGGTGCAGTGCATCTCAAAGATATACTGCCAATTGAGAGATTCAAATGATGGAGGAATTTTGCTTGCAGGAAATCAGTCTCCAACTTCACACTTAGGGAACCTAGTGGCATCATCACTTTCATCAGTGTCTGAGTCATCACTGTTGTCATTCACTCGAAGCCCACTCCAGAGTCTTCACTCTCAAGAGAATGTCATGGCAACTGATGCAACATCTGACCCATACAAATCAAGGGGAAAGCTCTCCTGGGCTGATGTCGGACCATATAACCAAGTGATTGAGGTTCGATGGCTATCTGTAGGCAAAGAGCAGCTTGAGTATGCAGCTCATGCTCTTGGCAAATTTAGGTTGGTTTTTTCTATAATAATTCTGCCCTCTCTCTTTAGGCAAAGAGCAGTTTGAGTATGCAGCTCATGCTCTTGGCAAATCTAGATTAGTTTTTCTGTTCTGATTCCTCCCTCTTTCTCTAGCTTTCAGGTCATTGACTCCCTTTATCTTTGTTTATAGTATTCATCACAAGGGTCATACTGGTTTTGCAGATTGTTGGTGGAGCAACTAGAAAAAGTTGATCCACAGACCATGTCTCATGAAGAAAAGTTGGCATTTTGGATCAACATTTACAATGCTCTTATGATGCATGTAAGTTGTTCAAACTCCCGTTCGTTCTTTGTGACCTATGACATCCTCCCTGAGGTTTTGTTGTGTCCAAAAATTGACAGGTGTGACATCATCTAACAAGTCTATTTGGGCAAAATGGTTTCAGGCCTTTCTGGCATATGGCATTCCAAGAAGTGACCTCAAGTTCTTCAATCTAATGCAGAAGGTACTTGTCCAATCACAGTACCTATGTTGTGCATATTTTGGGTGCTAACTAGTAGTTCTTTTCATTCCTTTGTTTGTGTGCTGATCTTTTGAAATGTAATAAAGGGAGCTTTGGATTCCTGTGTATAAATGCAGGCTGCATATTGTGTGGGTGGACACTGGTTTACTGCTGCTCTAATTGAATGCAGTCTACTCAAAGGAAAAGCTATGGCACATCGACCACAATTTGTGAGCCTCAGACAACATCTGTTTTGTTCATGGAGGAATTGCTTCAGTTTTTATCTTCACATGACAAATGTTTGTAGCATCTTTGTGGAAGGTGGTTCTTTTGATGCAAGTGATGAGAGTATGGAAGAATGGCATTGGGATGTCAGGGGTTAATGATGGCACTTCAAAAGACTAGACTGAAAGAGGAGCTAATCAAATACGGTATTGAGCGTGTGGAGCCACTTGTCAACTTTGCACTTTGTTGTGGTGCTCATTCCTCCCCCATGGTATGGATTGTCAATTTCATTCTCTGAAGAATCATGTAGTGTTGTTTCTTTCAACTGTCTCCCCTTTCAGTTCGATAGTTCACTGGAAATTTCATGCTACTAATGGGAATTCAGGTTTGCTACGGCTGTCGCAGGTGCGTGTATACACTGCAGAGCATGTGCATGAGGAACTTGGATTTGCAGTTCATGGTTATGCAAGGGCGGCTGTGGGTATTTCAGTGAAGGGAAAGCTTCTCATTCCAAAGCTGCTCTACTGCCATGCTCATGAGACTGTGGAAGACCGTGTTCTGTTGGACTGGGTCTGCAATTTTCTTCCCACAGCTCAAGTTGCACTCATATTTGAGTGCATTCAACAGCGCCGCTACAACCTTCTGCAATCCAACAATTTTGCAGTTCTTCCATTTGACTTCAGTTTCCGGTATCTGTTCCCTTCTGAAATTTGCAATTAGATAAAAACAAATGGAGTAAAAGTTTTAGGTGGAGAAAGGAAAAAATGTCAACAACAGATTGAGAAACATGACAACCAGGAAAAAAATGATTGCCACTGTTGGGTATTGTAGATATAACATTCCTGGCCATGTAAAGAAACAGGCACCTGTTCTGATGAAACTGTAAAATCCTCCCCTACTTCTTGTAAGCCCTAGTTGTAAAGTCGTTCGGTCACTGCAACCTCCTCTTAACTTAATTGATGCCATATGTCTCTCTGGAATCATGTATTGTAATGAGATGGTGGTGGAACTCATAGCTGTGATTAATGTTTTGTGAAGATCCTCTGTGGAACATTTCATGGGGATCGAATTGGGAGTGAAACGTCAGGATTCTGGGAAACTATTGTGAAAAGTGAGTAAGATCGATCCTTCCTTCCATGATCTAGAAACTCATGCTGGCAAACTTGGAAAGATGGTGATTGCTTTACATCCTTCAATATTTTAGGTTTTAACATTCTGTATTGAGAGATGCAAAGCTATTGGGGGAAGCTTGGTTTAGTAGTGATTTGGGTTTTCATGCATATGAGAACTGTATTCCTAATTTTCACCAAATCAATTCATTTTTTTCATCAATTGATTGTCACTAGTAGTGTGCATGCAATGAGGCAATGAGGAGCCTTATAGATCAGAGAGGAAAGTAGAAAATCTTCAAGAATCTTGCTATATTTTGGCAACCTGCAGGAAATTGATTTGTCTTTATATGGTGATTTCAGAAATTGTTTCCTCAAAATTTGGCTACTTTGGTGCATTTTTTTCCACAAGAGGAATTAGCAAAATTTGATTACATCTGTATGAGTTGCATTTGAATTTTTTTTTGTAGCCAAGTTATGAAAATTTGCCCCCTCAAAAAAAGAAAAAAGGGCTGATATTAGACATCTACCTTGTGCATTTGGAAATTGAAAGAATTAGTTGTTGATATTTACTGTAAACACATTATCTCATATACAAGCCAAGGAGAAAAAAGACTGAAGCTCAAGAAATATGAATGTAGTTGCAAACTGAAATTCCATGGAAACATGTAAGGGGACACCTGACCCAAAGAAGCGTTTGTGTCATTTACAACACACCAAAACAAACCAAAATAAGTGACTCATTGTGTAATGGTCTTGCCTGTTATAGCAAGTTCAAACAAACAACAACTAATATAGGAAATGCTCCATGAAGTTCCCAAAAAAATGAACTCACATTTCAAAGTAGTAACAACCTATTGAACATTCCTTCAAAATGTGGCACGAAACGAACACTACATCATTCCTTAGTAGTCCCTCCATTGCATGCAGAACAAAGGAACATGACAAGTATGAATGTGGTCATACCCATTTGATTCTCATTTATTAAGCATCAAACCATCACCTCATCGTGAAGGACAATGACTAGCTACAACTATTCTTCCCAAACAATTTCACTAGCACCAAGTTAATGAATACAAAGCACCATTGAAGTGGATGTAAAGATAGAAAAATCTAAACATTACGTTTTTGTCATATTTCTAGAAGAAATTATAGAAAGACCCACTCATGGAGTCAAGTCCAATGTACAAGGAGAACTTGCAATTGGTTATATGTTCATTAAACCCTTTGCCCAAAAAACTAATACAAAATTTGAAATTTAAGGGATGAAACTATCCATGAAACACGAGAACAAAGAAATTAACCAATTTTTTTCATAATGAAGTATATTAGCTACCAAAATTTCAAAAGAGACAAAATTTCTAGAAATTACTATGATTGTCAAGATTTTGACAATTAACAAATAAGAACTTAATATTTTAATTGCATCATTTGCCATGTGGGAAAAATCGATAAATGAAATTATGTTGTGTGTTACAAGATCAACGGTCAATGTTATTGAACTTAACAAAGTCATGCACACAATAACATAACATGCACACATATCAATCACAAGGTTGTTTTGTATTTTTATTGTGTTTTGAGTTTGGATTCCTGTAATTTGCAAATGAATATTTTTTAAGTATGAAATATGACATTCTAGAGTCACACTATTGGGATAAATCCCCCAAAAATGGAAAACCCATGACCCCATTCACATTAATCTAGGTTCCAACAACAAATAACATCTCCCAAAAAAAAAACATTCTATAATAAATACCTAATAATTATCTTATATTTCCCTAACTTTTCTTGTGTCACCTTAATATGCTCATTTTTGCTTCATTTTCTATCGGTGGCTCTAACCTAAACACATCATTGCCCACTTTAATATGCTTATTTTTGCTTCATTTCCTCTTGGTGGCTCCAACCTAAACACATCATTGCTCACCATTTTGTCGTTCAAGAGTGAACATGCATGCTTACCACTACATTCATTAAATATCAAGTTGTGCCTCACACTTTTGCATCTTTTTCATTCCCTTGGAGGTTCCAACCTCCATGTCATTGTTCACCATCACTCAAGATTCAAGTGGTGCTTCACAACTTGTGACAAACCTTAACATTATTTTGTCATTCAACCTTAATCAAGTGGTGGCATGCACCTCATAGCTTCCCAACAAACCTTTACACTACTTTGTCATTCAATAATCAATTGGTGACAAGTATTTCACAATTTGCAACAATTTTCCATGGCTATTGTTCCATTCAACAACATTCCAAAGCATGAAGGTTTTTCACCTATTTTTCCATTTTTTTCTAGCATGGCCAAGAGACAAAAATTAGTTAAAGATTTCTTATTTAGAAACACATATCAATTTGTTGATGTGGAATAACATGCTCCTCCTTCTTTATTGAGTGATAATGACAAAGTGAATGTTGTTCAGGCTACCCAAAAAACATGGAAGGACACATGGTATAGTTTATTTGATTGGATTCATAAATTCAATTAGAAAATGGGTGGGCTATTTTGTAAGGTTTGTAGAGAAAAAAGGGGTTACCTTGTTTTTGCAACATGTAGATTTATCAACATTAAAATTTATACATTTCAAAACCATACCAAGTTAAAGGAACACAAGAATTTAATTTGAGTTTTGCATTTTGGAGGGAAAAGAATGGGAAAGTGATTGTTGTAACAAATAAGACACATGATAAGGTTGTGTTGGCTTTTTTTGAGGCATCATATTGCATTGGGAAAGAGATCTCACCTTTTTCTAAATTCCCTTCTTTTTGTCAACTACTTGTATTTGTGAGAGAATGCATGATTGAAAAAAATTAATTATGATGAAAAATCGTGTTAATTTTTTGTTTTATATTTCAAGTGTTGTATAGAAAAAGGTATTAGATAGAGTTATAGACTATAAGTTTTTTAGCATTATGATTGATCAATCAACCATCATTTCAATGATAAAACACCAAGTGATTTTTGTGACATTTGTGGAAGAAGGTTTACCTTGAATTTTTTTTGGGTTTATTAGAATTTTTTTATGGCAAAAAACTTGTTTCTATGATTTTTGAATGATAAAGTTTCTCGTTGTTTTATCATCTATATGTCACTCTACCCCACAATTGTGAATTCTTTGGATTTAATTTATATTATAGATTTTTTACATTAAATTAATTTTATTTCAATTTAAGATTTAAAAATTTATCATTATGTCCATTATTGTTGTTCTTCTGATTTCTATAAGTTTGCAAAAGAAATAACAAGTTGCAAGACTTTAGGGGGGGGGGTGGAAAAAGATTTAACATTTTAAGATATTTTATTTTTGAGGTTAAAAACTTAGAATTGTTAGGTTTTAAGATTCAATAACAAGCTCATTATCTATTGTACACATATAAGTTGTAATCAACTTTTGAATAAGTTTTCTTGAAATGCACCGAATAAATTCAAATGTAGGCTTTGAAAAGAAAATATTTGATTTCTTGTGGGGAATTAAGCCTAAAAGAAAATGAAACTTTAAATCATTATTGTTCTAAATTACCTCCAAGAAATGACAACTATAACATGTACCCCATGATAATTTTAAAGTTTTTAATTCATAACTAGTTCATAGAAAGAATTTATTCAAACATTGTTTGTGTGACATTTAAGAAACATTGTTTAAGGTCAATGTAAGCTTGTTACAAGTCCTGCAATTAAATCCTTATTCAAACTATAACAAAATTTGGGAAGGTAGTTTTTTGCATTTTTTTTTCCACACAAAAGCAAACATCTAAGCAATTAAACATATAAGACCTTCACATATGTAATTATGTTGTGTTAATGTACATTACTTAGGGTTCATTGAAATGTCATTTTTATGTTGACATGGTATTAACAAAGTTAGGTAACATGCATGTACAACATATGCAAGTGCCTACCCAATGCTTAAATGGCATGTGTTGTTATACACTTAGTAGTTGCTTAACCTATGCACCTCAAGGCCGACAAGTCAATCGTCACCTTTTTTTCAATTTTTCAATCTTGAAAATAAAAAGAAATCTTCTTCTTTTTTGTTTTTTCATTGTATTTTCTTTCTCTTTTTTTCTTTTTCGTTTTTTTTGGGCATTGTGTTCATGTAACGTTTGGTAAACCTAGACATTGTTTGATTGGTGAGGTTTGGTTCATTTTTCAGATATTTTCACATTAATCATGTCCATTAGGTTATGTCACCTTGTGCTCCAATTACATCCAATAATGTTGGATGAGACTACCTTGTTTCAAAAGTACTTACCAATTGTTGTGATTATTTGTTAAAGAGAAAAAATGGGTGTGCATAGACCATGGTGGAACAAGCCTAGATAGAAAAGACATTTCTAGGAGGTTATCAAAGTGATATGTTTGGTTCAAAACCCAAATGTGTCAATTGATAATATATTCAATTTTATAGAATGTCATTTTTTGCATTTGAAAGTCTTGTCCAACATATGATGTCTTTCAAATACATGTTCACATTTTTTCGTGCAATGGCCTTTTCCTATTGATGAAGTGATGAAAACTATTTTGTATATATTAATTCATGGAATGTAATGACCAACGTTCACAACATTGGTGTTTTCGTTACTTAGAAGTACACTAACATTATTTCTGACATTATGGTAGATAAATAAAACTTTACAAGATTTTTGTTCGCCTACCTATAATTTACAACATTTTAAATACATCAATGAGAGAATTAAAATCTGACCAAGATTCAAATGTAGATTGTAAACGTCATTAATGGTACCCATCATCCATGTTTTTGTGTTCTTTTGCAAATTCATGAGGATTATAATTAATTGGAATGGTTTTTATAACTATAAACATTTTTTTAATGTGGTTGCGTAAGGTGTTTATGATGTAAACATTATTTTTTGTACTATACATCTTATATATAAATTCACTTGGTCTTCACGTCTGTCTGTGACGTGACGTTCTACTGCATAATCATTTTTTATGTTTCTGTTGCGGAACCGACCATAGGGAAAAGCATTTTCGTCTGGAACTGGCACCCCCGGGAAACCCGTTTGATTTCTACACAACTGTCCGTTCGTCCGTCCGTCCGTTTGTGACAGGGCGTTTCGTGACATGACATTCTATTGCATAATCATTTTTTATGTTTCTGCTACGGAACCGGCCATAGGGAAAAGCATTTTCGTCTGGAACTGGCACCCCCGGGAAACCCGTTTGATTTCTACACAACTGTTCGTCTGTCCTTCTGTCCGTCCGTCTGTGACAGGGCGTTCCGACCCGTTAACGATCTTTGCGATGCCGATTCTGCAACCCCCCAGAAATGAACCGCAGAGACCGATTCTGCTACGTATTTGCTTATTTTTTTATCTTTTTTTTGGATTTGTTTTTTCGGAAAAATCTAAGGCTATGTATTTGCTTCTTTTTTTATCTTTTTTTTTTGGATTAAAAAATAAAAAATAAGAAATTGGCAGAAAAATCTAAGGCTACGTATTTGCTTCTTTTTTTATCTTTTTTTTTTGGATTTGTTTTTTCGGATTTTTCTCCCCTTCTCTTAAATTAACAAAAATGAAGAAA
>Ga0116227_10007136_pt1 | contig 22069 bp, 11 predicted proteins | sample S1TSphgellanicum_FD_89693 | JGI IMG/M metagenome (GOLD analysis project Ga0116227, IMG submission 89693) | Host-associated microbial communities from peat moss isolated from Minnesota, USA - S1T2_Fb - Sphagnum magellanicum MG | ecosystem: Host-associated > Plants > Peat moss > Unclassified...
ACGTGTCAAATTCAGTTACATAAAAGTAGTTATAAATTAAAAAACCTCCTCATGGGCAAACACACCCAGAAAGGGGGGTATAACAAAAACCCCCCCCCCCCCCCCCCCCCCCCCCCCCCCCCTCAAAGTCTGGCAAGAATCCGTTGTTGCCGCCACATTCGGAACAATTTACGTAAGTACATTTTGGGGGACCCCAGGGGGGGTGGGGGGCGGAAGTGGTCATTGCCGGAGCTAGGAGCCAGAATCTGCCAAACCCTGCCACCTCCGTGACTTTAACAGCTGTTAGTTCTTACAGAATTGGCAAGGCTTGCCGATTTGGTGTACGGAATCAGCACCTGTTTTGCAGATTAGGTACACAGAATCGGCACCCATTCTGAGTGGCCGATTCCGCATGGGAATTTAGGTGATCTAAAGGAAGAATAAGATCTAACAGCTGTTTGTGGCAGAATCATTTTCTCATGCCACCCAGGTCAGTTTTTTTATTTATTATTATTTTTTTATTTTTTAAAATTTAAAATTAAATTTATTTTTATTTTAATAAATTATAAATTAATAATTTTAATTAATTTTTAAAATTAAATTATAATTATAATTATAAATTTATTTAATTTAAAATTTTATTTGTAATATTAAAATTAAAATTAATTAATTAATTTTTATTTTAGTTTTTGGGTGCGAAAGTCTGTCAAATTGCAATACTATATATTTTCAACTTTGAAAAAATTTAGTGTTTATTGAGTTTTTTATTATCTAAATTCCAAAAAAATCTTAAAAGAAAGTTTGCTGGATTCTAATTATCCTAAGTTGCAGTCAGGTAGACAAAAATATAGAAGGATGCTAGAATTTTTTTTACTTTCATATTTTCTTATTGCCAAATCTGGCTAAACTGTCTGATGAATGATTGCCACTTCAGCTACATCAAAAAAGAAAAAACAAAACCCCGAATATTGCCACCTATCAAGGTTGGTGATTTTTCAGTTCTATCAAGAACTGGAATGAACTGAATGTGCAGATTACAATCTTGTATGGTCCATTCTGTCATATGTTCTGATCAATGGCTCAGATGTCTCGGCATTGAGGTTAGATGAAAATAATATCAACACAAGCTGGGGTTATGTACTGAAATTAGGGTTTTTTAAATTTCTTGGAAAGGTTTGATAATGGATGAAAATGAAATTTGTTGAAAAAGTGGAGAAAGATGGAAATTTGAATGAACTCGAGCAATTGAGAGAAGGGATGAACTTTGAGAGCTTTATTCAATTTTGTGATGTTGCCACACTATCAATCATCCATGAGGAGATTTAGCCATGTTCGGCTATAGACCAGTTATGGAAATAGAAATTTATTAAAATCCTTTTATATCTTGGTTACTTGCTTGAACAATGGCATTTTTTCAGATTTTGTTCAAATTTGTTTTTGAAAAAAAGAATATTTGATAAAATGTTACATTTTGGAAAACAAATTGCCCCCAAAAAAACGATATATGAGACATTGGATAAAATTGAGGAAAATTTACTAACAATGATTCATTAAAGCTTGGTTGGGTAGAATGATTATAGGGTTTCATAGTATTTCATATTGCCAAATTTTAACTCAAAATACGTTTAGCCCCTTGCTAGTAAAGAGTTATGGAAATGTGTCTTTTTGGATTTGTGTCTTTTTTTTAAAAAAATCTTCCGACACCTATTCATGAATATATTTTCAATACATTCTCCACCATTTTGTTTTCAGCTGAATTTGAATTGAATTGAATCTTAATCGAATTATTGAATTAAATTTAGTTGAATTGAAATTCAACTCAATTTGATCCAATTCCAAATAATGTAGTTGAATTCAATTTAGGAATTTGAATCCAATTCAACATGCATGCAATTCAATATTTTCGTTTGAAGGGAACTTATTTTTCATAAAATTAGTTTTATTTTCATCAATTGAATTAATTCATTGTCATTAGTAGTGTGCATGCAACAACTTAAAGCCCAAGTGAGATAATGGATATACTTGAAGAAGTTTTGAAACATTGAATTCAAGAAAATTTAACCCCTACACATAAGGACAATGAGATTTAAGCCCATGTTGGGCTTGTTTAATGCTTAAGGGTTAACCATGAAGTTGATAAAATTGGATAGTGGATGAACTTGGGGAAGTTTGAAATGGCAAGACTTAAAGATTTGAATTCAAGATAGTTGAAGAAGTTGGATAGTGCATGAAATTGGGGATATTGATGTAAGTGAAAACATTAAATGAATCCCAACTAATTCCACTTTGATTCATTGTCCATGTTTCATGACTTTTCCAAATTCTTTTTTTCTCACCTTACATGGGGTTCATCCATTTTTCAAAATTTTCAACATTTTAAACCTTTGCTTTAACAACATTGAACTTGATTAAAGTCACATTGAATTCATTGCATCTATTTAATACTTGCAAAACTCTACCCCACATTACATTTATCTATTAAAGAAGGTAATTTGTTTTGTGTTGTTTTGTCATGATGAAATCTCCAAAATCATCATATCTTCCATCATGTTCTTGGTATTTGAAAACCTTTAATGTGTAGGGTGCATTGAGGTGATTTCATAATGTTGTGGAAAATATTGAGTATTCAATATTTTTTATAAATATAATTAATTTAATTTTTTTTTCACAATTGGGCTTGGTCGATAGGGTCTTGTTCATAATCGAAGCAATTACATAGTCTTGTTCACACTTGTTGACGCACCCCCAGGTTCCTTAATGGATTCAAATGTGAATCCAGATTAAAGACAATGGGAAAGCAAGGACTCGAGACATGCTCCTTGGCTCGCAACACTTTGAGGGGTAGAGGGGCGTGCTAAAGCTCTGGGGTGGGACTAAAAAGAATGACAAGCACTTAATCACTCACTCGAATCTGCACAAACCAAACAACAAGTTGGTTAATGCATAGTTGAAGCACTTTTGGTGCTAGGACAAACCATGGGCAAACTCAGACTCATAAGATTCACCACGGCTTGAACTTGGGGGAAGCCACCACCTTCCCCCTTATAGTATACTTTGTGCCTCTCCACGAGGCCCACATCTAAATGGCTTTTTGTCTCGGAACTTCCAAGTGGGAGTCCCGAAATTGCCGAAGTCGAAACTTCCGCGACTTTGGATCCCCATAACTTTGTGTGCAAACCTCCGATCACAATGAGGTCTGAAGCAAAGTTCTAGCCCTCGTCGAGAGCTTTCCAACGGTATGTCGCAAACCACCTGCACGCAAGGAAATCTGGTCGATTGTCAACTATTAGTGGTTAGAAGTCAAACTGCCAATTTGATTCCCGACCTTTCTTTTGGCCATAACTTGTGTTTTAGATGTCCAAATTGGTGATGCGAGCCCATTTTAGACATTTAAGTTTCAATAGCTTTCTAATGATATAAAGAACTCTTCAAATTGATGAGTTTTGACCCCTGCAATCGCTCCCTAAAAATTCAAGAGTCCTTCGGGATTCCAACTCCCCAAGTGGGAGTTGCTTTGGGAGTGTGAGGGTTCATTCTCTCACACTCTCCTGCACTCCTGGGAGTATAAAATGTGCCTCCCGGGTCTCCCTCTTGTCTCACCCTCTTATAAGCCCTTGACTTGATCACGAGCCCAAGGTTAGGGTTACGACATTTGTTACATTAATCTTGATAGAATTATATGTTAGGGGTAGAAATTGTTTTAGCCAAGTTAGCCATATAGGCCTCCTAATAACTAGTTAGATACTAGTGGCAAGGAAAATGTACTATCTTTTAGTTTAACTAAGGGGTGAAACAAATGGGTTAGATAGCCTATAAGAATGGGTGATTAATATTTGTTGACCTATCATCTAGGGGATTTCTAACGAAAATATAAGATAAAGGTTTATTTTTTAAGGAGTAATGTGGGCTTTGTGTGGTCCATGGGGATAAGGGGTGAAGAAGGAGAAGGCTTTTCATTCTTTTGATTATGCGAGTATTGTATGGAATTTTGGAAGAATATAAGGGAAAATGTTATATGACCTCGGAGTATGTAAAGATTATAGAAGGTGTGAGTATTATGTGGTGGCATTTTTTTTTATTGTTTATTTTTTTTTTATTTTGCCCTACTTTCCAATTAGTATCATAATAGTTTAGTATAGTTTGAGGTAAAATACTATAGTTCTAATTTGATTTGATTTTACTTAGTTGTGATATACATAAAGTTAACTGTCTAGATATGGAACTCTTTGGAAGGTAGATATTGGAGGATGGTAGGGTTATCATGTGTTCCTATGTTGATGCTTACAACCCTCATTGATAACACACACAAACAAACAACATAATAGAATCCTAATTTAATGCCTACCATCCAAACCAAAATAAACTCATCTACAATTGAGTAGGAATCCAAACTCAAAACACAAAATAAAGATCAAAACCCAAAAAACCATGTGCAAATGAAAATTCCATAACATAAAATAAATGTAAAGCAAACAAAGCACATTGTGCTTTGGAATTTCAAATCACCAAACATGAAACATTTGGAAACTTGTTCACATTGGGGGTTCTAAGGTAACTTACCATAATTTATCTATAGTAACTAGGATGTAAACAATAATTAAAATAAAATTCATCACATTTATCGTGCATTATTATACTATCAACACCTACAACCTTTGTTGTCAACTCATAAAAACCAAGCAACATAATCCCATCCTAACCTAATGCCTATTATCCAAACCGCCCCTTTATATAGGGCTAAGGCCCTCATAAACCAGATAGTAATAGGGAAATTTTATTTGCAAAATCCCCCACAAATGAATGGACCTTGGTTATAAATTGCAAGGATTAGTAGACTAGGTGCAAATGTGAGTCCCATTGTTAGAAGTTTGATTACAATCCCCCAAAGCTTTAGCCAAATGTGAACCACCTTGGAAAAAACTAAAGGCACTTCTGACTATCCAATTACAAAAATAAAAGCTTAGGTTTGTTGGAAGCCCATTTGGACACAATTTGCAATGCACCTTTACAAGTTGCTTGAAAATAGTTGGACCATCCATGTCCAATCAAGAACACTACACATAACCACATGTAAAAAAAATGAACATATTGGATTTTAACATTACTAGAAGATCAAAATAATATATGCATCAACTTAGTTGCACAAAGGTACTATATGTCGAGGTAAAGAAACTTGGTACGATTACAAAAAAGTGGCACACATGGACATTCACATGAAGCAATGTAAGATCACATACCTTGACTTTCATTTTTGTTTTTAGTGTTATGTTTTTTTGTTTGTACCCAGAGAAACTAGGTTACCTCCAAACTCAGAAGGACTCCCAACTAATAATTTCATAACTTCCTTCCTTTTGTTTGATCCTTTTGGGACGACCTTGAATTGCCAAATATTGTGTAACATCCTTAATTGAACCTTTTGTCGTTGTTACTCTCTTAGGGAAATTGTTAAGAATTATTGTAGATTTTTTCTTAAGTTGGCTTGGATTTTCTTCAATTTTAGAAATGTCTATTGCTATTTTGCCACTATAATTTGGCAACATTTGGTCATTTTGAAGTTGTTCAAATTGGTCCATCATGAGCATCAAGGTGCTTAATTTCTACTTGACCTACAACATTGGGTTCTTCTAGCACCTCACCTTGGTGTATGCAGCTTGATGGTTGTTCCACCAATTCAACTTGAGGAAGATCAACCTTAGAGGAAAGTGGCTCAATGTTGCATTCTTTGTTGGTAGATTCAAAGGCCTCCTCACTAAATGACATAGTCCCACTAAATGACATAGTCCCACTACTTTGTACTAACAGTGGTATAAGCTTGACTATTGGATGCCATATGTGATGCACTTTTTGGCAAGCTTTCATGAGGGTTGTTTATTACATCCAACAAATTGAACTCCTCTTCACTAGAGGTCTAATTCTCAAAGTTGAAATTTGGTTTTTTGGAGCCACATATCTCCATCCCCGCATTTGCAATTGTAGTATGTACAATAGGCACTTATTTGCTTATCTTCTTTTGTTCCACATGTGGAATGATTGCCGAATTGAATGCATGGGCAAGGCCCATTGGTTTTAGATGAGTTGTAACTTGAATTGGGGTGCTTTTCAGACAAGATATGAAGTTGTGGTGGATAGGGCACAACGAGACATCACGTGCACAATTGCTACATATTCCATTATGTCCACAAGGTTGAAACCAACAAATTGAAACAAAACCCAACCTTTCAAGAACATCACATAATTCCATGCAAAATTATAAATTCCATGTCATGATAGTTATTTAATTGTCACCTACTTACATAATCCAGGGACACTTATGGTTGAATTCAAATGTGAAAATGTTTTCCAAGTGGGCAAGTAGATGAAAAGACAACATTTCAACCCTAGACCTTTATGGAGGATTGTCCTTCTCAAATGGACTTTCTATACTCATCAAGTAATAATTATATAATTGATGTTGATTATCTTAGGGACTATTTGTAGTAGTAGGTCATACCTATATTAGGTACCGTACTAGGTAACTAAATCCTTAATATGTAATAAGTATATAGCTATTAATTAGGTAGGTACCCATTAAGGTTAACATTTATTTTAGCTAGTAGGTACCTACCTATTAGCTATTAACACACACACACACACTTGTGTGACTATATCTCACCTAAATTAGTATAACATAGGTATATATTATTATTATCTATAAATTATAAAACCATTATTCATTAAGAAAATTATGTTTTATAATTAAAATGATTTCATATAATTAATGTTCAATTATAAATACGATTCATATTAAAATTAATTTATATTAATATTTTAATTGATTACATGCAATAGATTTTTACGTATTAATGTATGTAAATATTTATTATTATTATTATGCGCAATATTAACTATCATATTTGCAATTAATGTTTGGCAAGATATCGTAAGTTGAATATTTATTTAGAAATATAATTATGTATTGTTTTATATTATCACTACCATCCATTATATAATTAACTATAAATAATGAGTTGAGTTATAATTAAATATTTAATGAATATTAGTAATATTATTTTACATTTTTAGTTAAATAATTATACTTAATATCCAGCAAGATAAAATATAGTACTATCAACATTAGTAGTTATTATTATTATCATAAATATTTAATATTTATGATAATAAGTTTTCTTATTTATTAGATTTTTTATGTTTAATATTTAGTAAGTTAGTAGGTAAAACAAACAAGTTGACAAGATAAGTTGACATGATGGAAGATTATAAGTTGATTGGGCAAGTCAAATGTTCAAATTGCGAATGTCTCAAGATTTAACAACAAATTAATGATGATTATATTTTTCCTCTGTCACAATAAACAACATTTGGGAAAGAAGAATTTTGAAAGTTGAGTCATGACTTGTTTTGCAATAGGTTGCAAAGGATGTGATGACAAACAAAGGTGAAACAAAAGAAGTTATATATGAAAGAGGTTGTGGCAATAAGTGTGAATATTGACAAGATTTCTCACAACAATGATCAAACCAAGGTATGCATGAAGTATGACAAAATATTTATATTCTTTCCAAATATTATAAAAAAAAAAAAGTTTTAGGTTTAAGGTTACCCTTATGTTCCTTTCATCATTGCTTTCCTATTGCATCTTTTGTTGCAGAACCTCAAAGTGTCTAGAGATTGTCCATGAACATCAAATGAATTGTCTTGTTATATAATTTGTTGTGAAAAGAAAGAATTATGGAGATCGGAAAGTTAAGGTTTGTTTAATGTAGGGGGATTATGAACAAGGATTGGTGGAGTAGGATGCAGTTAGTTAGGGAGGGAGGTGAATAAAAAATCATGGAAAAAACCATGAAAATAATCATGGAAAAACCTTTTGTTGTTGAAATGATGAAATATGAATTGAAGAGTACCAATGTAACCCTTATTGTAAAAAGACAAAGGAAGAAAGAATTGGAGAAGGTAGTTTTACATTTGATCTAGCCATTACTTAAGCAAGGTGCCTACCATGAACCATGTTGACCAAGAAAAACCCAATGGAGTGCAAGGTAGGCGAAAGTGTAATGTAAGGCGTGTAAGCATGCATTCTATTGATTTTTCCAATCAAGGTTGATTTCATTTCTTTTATTTTTGAATGTTTTTTTTGTTTTTGTACTTCATGATGGTGCTTCTTCTATAATTGTCACTACTTTATGATGATGTTTTTTTCACCATCATAAGATTTTAGGTTAATGTTTTTTTTGCCATGGTCATTTATTGTCATGGACATGAAAATTACAAAGATAAATGACAAAATGATATGTTCAAATCTAAATCCAAAATATGAAATAAATGAATCAAGACAAAACATACAGGTTAAAGTCAAAAACATAAAATGTGCAAGACCAAAGTATAAACATATCTTTATTACAATAAAAATAAAAATATAAACACAAAAATAACAAAATAAGACTATGGAACAAAATCATATTTCAAATTAATGTTGAACAAACTAAAGGTAATAGGGGATCCCCTTTAGAGACCTAATTCAAAGAAGGTTTCATGAAGGTTTCCCACATGTTCATCAACTAGGGAAACTTCATTAAATTCTTCCTCACCATATATGAATTAAGAATTAATTGTGAATCAATTGTGAGTCATTTATAATTAATTAAAAATGAACTCAAAATAGATTAGAAGCGAACTATGAATTAATTAGAAATGAATTGAGTTAATTTAAAATTAATTTGAAATGATTTAAAAAGTGAAATATGATTTATGGATGAACATCCACATGAATGAACTCCATTTATTATGTGAAAGTGATGTTCATTACATTTATTATGAATATATTGATATAGTTTAAGAAGAACAAAGATGATGAAAATGTGTGAGCAACAAAGGTTTTGAAAAGTTAAAAAATGATTTCAATCGAATTGAAGGCATTCCATATGATTTTTTGCCCATTTAACATTTATGTTCTTCTTGACCTTTAATACTAGAACACTTAAGTTACTTAAAACCATGGGTGTGCAAAATTAACCATGGGGAATAATATTACTAGCATACATGTGTGTACCAACATGTAACAAATGCATCATATGTGTTTCATACCCCTTTGTTTCAAATACTACAAATTGAAAAAACTTACTAATAAATGCCTTTGAAAACTCCAAGAATTAGGCCAAAAATATTTGAAAGATGGTCTTGACCCAAATCTATCCTCAAGACACCAAATTGCCCTCCATATGATAGCCTTGATGTACAATATCTTTATTGAAAAATAATTTCTTTGGTCACCTTAATCGTGTGGAGTTTGGATTTGGTCACAAATTTTATTAAGTTATGCATTCTTATAGTCACAAGCATTTTGGATTTAGCTAAACATAATAATTTTTAATCAAATCAAATCGTGCATTGAATTTTTAATTTTTGTACCACTTTTCAATTACATGTAGTTCAGTCCTAATCGTACATTAAAAAAAGGAAAACAATCATGTTTTAGTTGCATGTAGTCTGGATTTATCACATGAAAGAACAATTGGGTCACATTTCACCATTTGTTATCTTCTTAGGGCATCTCCAGCGGTGCTTCGTACGTATCTGCACAGTAAAATTGGATGAAGAAAAGTCAAAATATGCCGGTTTAGCTCAGAAAAATTGTTTTGGTTCAGCATAAGTGCAAAGTCTGCGGTGGCTGGTACCTGCACGAAAGAGTGTAATAAATATGATCTGACTGCTGCTCAGTGTTTCTGATTGACCTCTAATAATGATTGGCCCAGGTAGTTAGCTATTAGTAGTTCTGCACCTATTTGCTAACCCTGTTTCAGTTTTATGGGTGGGGTTGCAAAGAATTAAATAACTAAACTTACATTTGAAAAATATTTGTGCAGGGTTGTATGCTGAGCACTGCTGGGTTGTATGCTGAGCACTGCTGGAGATGCTCTTAGTCACAAAGTTGAAAAACATGGTCAACTTTAAATCAAATTGAAGTTTAGATTAAATTGCACATCAATTTTTTTATTCATTAATTTTTTTCAATCAACTTTTACTTGCACATTGTTTGGATTTAATTACATTGACATGTGATACATAAATGCACTACCTACATGTAAAAACCTCCAACAAGCTTCATAGTACATTGTTGGAACACTTATCAAGCATAAGAACCCATAGTGCATTTTGGAAAATCGAATGCTTGCACCTGTGGGCATTCCAAATGCCCTACATAGTTTTTTATTTTTTTTCCTCTGATACCCACCAGGTATCAGGGGAATTAGAAAATAAAAACCATCGCTGTTTACACCATGTAATGCCCTCAGCCATGGGCATTATTAGAATCAGGCCTGCCTCAGCTCTGCCTCACAGGGGTCCTTATTTCGGTAATGCTTACCCTACACATAATGTGGAATCAACTACGTTGAAGTTCATAATCTCTTGTTCTTGTTCTTGTATTTCATTACTGATTAAGTTTCCAACTCAATAACCTCAGCTTTGTTCTCATAATCTACCTTGTTAATACCTTTTCCCTCCTTATAATGCTTTGAAAATGTACACATATTTTACATTGCATATTATATGCTTATTACCTCTTGCTAGCTCTCCTCCCAAAGCCTCGTCACACTGTACTTGCTCGAACATGAACCCTTGAAACTACTTCTCATCGCCATAGCTAGACCTTGCTTGTCCCTTTTGCTCGAACATGAATGCTTGAAACTACATTTCATTGCCATAGCTAGACCTTGCTTGTCCCTTTGCCTTGAACTTGAATCCATGATCACCACAAAAACCCATGGATGACCAACTGAGTGTTGATATAATTTGCACTGCACCTCATCACTCCATCAGCCCCAAAACAAAATTCACAATTACATTTTAATTTATATGTTCTGAGTTTCTTCTAGTAATCCACAAAAATTGAATCCTTACAATAATTTACCAGCCAACTGAATTGCAAAGATACACCACTTCAGCACCACAGGCCACCAGATCTTGGAAGACATAGGAGACGAACTCTTGGTTGTGAGAGACACACAAAACTCTTAAGAAATATTTTCATACATTGAGATAGGAATTTCCTTCTGTGGCCAAAGTTCCCTGAGTGTCTTGTAAATGGCACAAGGTGCAGCTCTCCTGTCTTTGTTGCCACCTGTCCCAGAAGGTGGAATTTTCTCCTAGCCTACAACTAGAAAAAATACCAGGCTATACACCACATTGACTTAAGCAATTGATTCTGCTGGTTGGTGCACCTCTTGTGTTGCAAACCTAGAAAGCACCATTCCATGTTGTGCTCATAGAAGGGGGTCAATTAGTGGATCAAAGCAGGCCTTGGAAAGTCAGCTTGCTGCACACTGATCCTGGAAAGATACATAAGAGATATAAGCCTATCCAAATCAAGAGGTGTTGATATTTGGTGGCATGATGTATACAAGAGTTTGGCACTGAGGGAACAATTCTATAGCACATATTGCCTAGTGCGGAGTAGACCTACTTGCCTCCAACAAGGGCCTCTGTGTGTTGAGCTTCTGAAGAACACGGATAGTCATATTGTCAGGGCATTTTGCTCAGAACATTTATGAGGCTGTAACTATAACACTAGAACACACCTTTCAATTTGGTGATGACAAGACAGACTCCACTGCTTCAGTACCCGTAGCAGCTGATCCAACGCAGGGAAACCAGTAGCGCCGCTTCCCATCAGGATGCCCATCATCCACCATAGCCAATCCTTCCTATTTCCATTGAACAAGAAGATGAAGTTCAGCTAAAAAGATATCTTCATATTGCTGAGAATTTCTCCTTACTTATGATTTGATTCAACCTGAATAGAAGTGAGAGATGACCTAATAGTAAGGTTATAGATATTTCAGAATGTGACAATTAAACAGCAACCAATCAACAAGCATGTAAACAACTAGTCTACCCAACCCCAAAGAAGAGAGAGCAAAATAGAAATCAATAGCAAAACTGAAGAGTGGTTTGAATCACAGCAATGGTCACATTGCATGTTCAGGACCTTCATCAGCTCCCAGCAGTGGTTGGAACTTAATGTCAAACTTTATAGAAGCAAGAGTTTAGAAAAGGGCAACTCCAGCAGCTACCCTGGTCAATCAATGGTGGTAGCTATCTGTGTATCTGCAGCATAGAACCCTAACTCCCATATTCAACCAAAATCATATGGAAATGAGGTTACCCTCATGAGATTCTCCAAGGCATCAAGTGCACGGCCAGCCTTCCAGGTAAGCTCATTCTCAACCTCCTGGACTGTGACATACCCGTGCACCTTGAACCACCCCAAACCCCAAGTTTTAGCAGTCATGATGGAAAAGCTGCATATCAACACAGTAGAGCTGGCAACTGTTGGGGGATATACCTATGTCTCTGCTACTATCCATGTCACTCCTTGACAAGAGATCACAGTTCATAAATGTATCATGCAGAAAATGGCACATTCACATGACAATAGCCTCAGGACATCATATAACCTGCTCACATGCTCATGTTCCAATACTGCAATTAAACCTTGAAATAGTTAGTGCAAATCAACATTCCTCAGGTAGGTCAGTGTGAAACCTAAAGATAAAGAAAATGAGTAGTGAGGTGGATTTCCTGTCAGAGCTACTGAAATGGGTGATATCTCTCAACACCAAAATCACAGAATCCATGATGTTGTCTTGGTGCCTACCTGTGCGAGCTCCAAAATAAGATTGTGGTCTCTATTCAGTTCTGTTGGCACAGAGCGGACTAACTTCCGGTGCCCCACTGTAAACACTTCAAAGCCACCACCCAGGGACTGCACATAGAGGAACAGAGAAACCCAGTGTCAAATCTACTCTGTCTGCACTTCATCCATGCATACAGTTCCATCAACCTTGCAGCCCATGTGGGTATCAAAGATTGGAAAACCTTGCAAACATTCCTCTCCACTGCAAACTGAGATATTTTGTGAACACCTCATCACATGTTTTGAGCTATTAATCAGGATGATGGCACAAGTTAGCCTAAGCCACAGCTCGGATCCAGAACACAGGCCATCAGATGAGTAGCCACAAGCTATCTACCTTGAGTTTGCTAACTGCCCGCAAGCAATCATCTTCTGTGATGGGTTCACGGGAAGCCCGGCGCCTTTTGGCAAGCAGGCCACGGAGCTCTTCCAAGTCAAGAAGTCCACCATTGTGAGGCCTGGTTGCTAGGCAGATGTCCACTATTTGCACCCCTGCATAACTTGTGAACTGCTTCTGTAAGGGAAAAAGAATCAGCTCTGAGACACTCTCTGACAGTTCAAGCACAGGATTCATGCCTGCAAACAAGGTCCAAATCTCCTGTAATCCAGTCCTAGAGTGTTCCACTAGCAGAGAACCATGCTAATAACAAAACATCAAATGAATCCTCATTCAAGCTGCAACAAGCTTCTGAGTCTGCCACATCTATTCACAATCAACACAATAAAGTATCATTGCCACAGTTTTGTTCCATGAGTAGTACACTACTGCAGCAGTCCAAAAGAAGCTCAAACCTATTGAAGCCAGCCTAATGTTGGCAAGGAAAAGACTGACTCCTTTTTATTACCATAAGAAAAGAGAATGAAAAGGGAATTGAAAATCATTTTCCAGTGAGAGATACTAACCTAATTCATAGTAGAAATCTCCAATTCCCAGAAGTTCAGCCCAGAAGCCCTTGTTGGAGGCGAGTGGGTCTACTCCACACTTGGCACACATGCTATGAAATTGTGCCCTAAATGCAGGACTCTTCTTTATATCGTTCTGCATGAATGAAAACACTGTCTTCAGTATCAGTATGCCCAACAACAAGATGACAATTGCAACACCAGCTTTTGATCATGTGATTGCTCCTAGGGTTGTGAAGAAGAAGAAGTTTGAATGGTGCTATCTAGGGTTAGCAACACAAGATTCAACTGTAACAACCTGATGTTGTCTTGTTGTTGTATGCCTGCAAAGTCTGGCGTAGCATGTGATGCTTGCTTGATGCTTTGCTTTGCGTTTCTTTTTTTTTTTTTGTTTATCTTTTTTTCTTGGTTATTGCAGCATTCTTATTTCTTTCTTCCATAATGCACATTATTTCCCCCCTTCTTTCCCTGTCTAAAGAACAATGGAGAAGTGCAGAAAAATACAAAGGTGACAGACAAAGTAGAACTACATACCTTGTGCTTGCGAGCAAATTCTTCCAGCTGGTTTCTGAAGGTTGCAAGCTGCTCCTTCATCAGGTCGGTGCGTATTTTGGCCACATTTTCACCAAGAGACCGATACTGGTCCTGCAAAAACCAGAATCATGAAACCCTCAAGTATTTCTTTCTCAATTATTCTGTCTCAAGAGCTCAATCTTTTTTCCAGACCCAATCCACAGAAAGCACACCAATCACACAGTTGGGAAGGAAAGAAGCTGTCGTGACTTACTCGTGCAGCCGCAGCTGTTTGCAGGCCAGAGATTCCTGGCCGCCTCCTCATCGTAATCTCTCTACGCCAAAATCTCCTCCTTGCCAGAAACACTCGAGGATCCAATTACAATCATAATCTTATACTCTAAACAATCAAACCCTAAGCCTCGATGTCAGAAGGCCCGTGCACATGAAAACTTATGCTTTCGTTTTCGCCAAGACCCAGTGTGCAAATCGTCGGCGTAAATACTCTTCGTTGGCAAACTCTGAAAGCGAAAATTTCTACTTCGCCTTCGCCAGCGGAACTCGTCCGTCACTCCTCCTACGATTCCTCCGCCCTACCCAAAATCTTTCCCTGGCCTCTCGCCATTATTCTTCCCTTTTTTTCTCCTTTTTTTTCTACCTCGCTTATTAACAAATCAATTAAAAAATCAAAAACTTCCAAAAAAAAACGCTTCAATTAAATTCTTAGAATGGCACTTAGACTTTTAAATCTCAAATTAACTTCTTAATCATCCACTAATTTTTTAATTCTCAATTAATTTCATAATCCTCATTTTCATCAAATTTCATTGACAATAAGTTTGAACAAGCTGCCATTTTACAGAGATAAATTATAATCCTAATACACCAGGGAAAACTAAACGAAAAAATCAAAAAAATGAAAGCGAGGACTGAAAAAAAAAGCATTTAAAAAAATTGAGTGATCAATGATTTCAACAAGCGTTTTTATTTTCAATTTGGTGGTTTCAAAACTTTAAGTAGGGTAGAGAGGCCAGTCATAGTACACTTAAGAACACAGATGCTCTTGGCGATCTCATGAGATTCAGGTTGGATCCGAGGTCCTAAGATGGATTGTAGAGGAGGTCTCGGCACACCTAGTGCACTTTAGATCGCCCAATTTGGACTTAAAATGTAAAAGTTATGAGCTCTAGAAGGTCTCGGCCTCATTGAAAAAAAATCAAGAGTTATCAAACAACAAGCCTCCTTCAAACAATGCACATCCTATAAACAAACATTCTACATTGACACTTGTCAAAATCTACCTTATCACCAAACATGCACATTCTCGAACTAATCACAAACTAGTGGTACTCATGACCTTCGGACACCCGTGGCTACGCCATTCCAGCCACCCCGAACGTGCAATGGTCTTGACCGATGTTGTGCGGGTATTAGAACCAGCCGTGTGTACCCTTAGGTTATCAGTCCGGGTATTTATTCCCTTACCCGACGTGAGAAAACCCAAAACCCCGGTTCTGACACTTTGAACTTTGATTCTCAAAAGTTTTGGAAATTTCCGAAAACACGCTCCTCTATATAACCGATGGTTCTTTCGGTAGTGGGGGGAAGGGGGAGGGGAAGCTTTTTATTTTCGCCTTCGGTGTGGTGGGAGAGGGATGCGATCCGACCGTCATTCCTACCCTTCGGACGGCTGCAATGCTTTGTGGAGATGGTTTGTACATGGAAACCGTGGTGGTCCAACCCCCGTCACAGACTGACACCGGTCGCTCGCTGCTTCACCGGTCTCTCCCTGCCCCACCCCTAAAAACCCCCGTCAGACAGACAGACGGACGGACGGACAAACGTAGTGAATTAATATATATGATGTTGAAAAAATTGATCCTTTTTAATCAATGGTTCATATTGAAACCTCAAAAGGGCAAACAAATGTTTGGTTATTAAACTCTAAAGGTTTAGGAAACCCTAATTAAGTAGTCGATCTTCTGTGCGGTGCCATTCCAAAACCCTAAAACCAATTCCCCCTACCCTTTCCTCTTTCCACACTTAGAAGCCTTTGACTCTTGCTCTCTTTCGTTTCTCGCACATAGGCTTTCATAGGCGCTCTTTTGTAAAACTCCTCCAACAATAGTGGCTAACTCTACTCTCTCCTTCAATGCCCATGCTTCTTTGTGTTTCAATTATGTACATCGCCTTTGACCATCTTTAATGCTAGGTGTTTCATACGTGTGTAGGTGGTGGCGTAGTTCAAGGCACCATTTGAGTTTGTGAACTTATGTAAACACTCGCGCATAAGTAGTTGGGGTAATGTATCAGGTCCACCCCAAGTTTTTGCATCACATTAGATTTTAGGTCCTCAATGCCACAGACACTAACTCTAGAGCTTTTTATGTTAGAAATGTTCTTGACAACAACTAAATTTTCTAATAGTGCTATAAGTGCAATTGGAAAATTCAATCCAGGTTCCATTGTTCCATTTTCATGGGTTGATGATTCGATCATCAATTTTTGCAAGTCATTATTTTGTTATTCCTTGTGATTTGTTTGTTTCTTGTTTATAGCTGTTGTTGTCACAGATCTTGATAGTATGGCATTTTGAAACTTGATTTCCTTTTTTGTTGATGTAGTTGTAGCATGTTCTATTTCATTATCCACATGAACATGCAATCTCCTAGGCTTTGTAGCTAGATTATTGTTGTTAAGTTTACCTATTCGCTATTTTGTTGACTTCAAAATTACACTTTTTGAAGGATTGTTTCGATGTTCAATCTTGTCGTTCATGGCAGTAGTAAATTCTGTCATAGTTAGTTTCTTGGCAATTTGAAAACTGAGCTTACTATCTGAGTTGCTTTGATGTAGTAGTCAAAGTATTGTATTAGGTCCACCATCACCACCAATCCTCTTATCCCCTTCAACATGTCTTGTTTTGTTGAACCTTATGTCTTGAACTTTAAATGTGTTGTCGTTTGGGTGGTCTCTTTTCAAATCATGTCCTTTGCCATCAACCAAGGCAGCAAGTTCACTTGACTTGGGTGCAACCTTGCACATTAGAAGTTCATTGCCATTTTGTTTAGGGAGATTGCATTCCATTGTCTTTACATATAGAGATTTACTATGTAGGTCTTCATGATTTCCAAATGGAGAATATGGATATGTATGTCAAAAGGAGATACAAATGAGATCATTGGACAATGGGAAGTGAAACACAAGCGGTAGATAGAGAAAGTGGTTACCTATTCCTATTTTTGTTGGTATGCTACTACTATTTTTCCACATTGGTTTGCATAGAGCTTGTGGCTGCAAACCTTCATGAGATGCTAGATTTGTTGGACACACTGCCCAAATATTTTTTAGGTTGAACTGGAGGTGAACTCAAAAACATCATAAGTGTGTCAGTATTGGGATTTGCATCATCTAGAATTGGCTTTGGAGTTTGAAGTTAGGTAGTCTTTGTGTCTTGTGACTTTTTGCTGTTAGTAGGTTGTAGTAGGGGACCCTTGAGTTACATTGCTTGAAAAATATGTTTTAACAATCTTATTGATCCCTAGCAATAGCAGCTCCTCCCCTTGTTCATCCCAAATGGCTATTGCTTTCTTTTTGTTTATCCCATCAACAATATCTCCTTTTTTTTTTTTCATCCCCAACAATTGTAGCAATTGCTGATTTCTTTTCTTTTTGATCCTCAACAATGGCTTTTTTTTCCCCATAACCAAACATTTAAAATATCCTTCATGTGCCCCCCCTTGCATAATACAAATCATCTCATGGCCCATCACCAAACTAATCTTATGTAAAACTATTCAATTTTTTTACAAATTTGCCCACCTAAACTCATAATACCAAACATTAAAATTTGGTGGCTAGTCACCAATATGAAAACCTAGAACATTTTTTTTTCAACCAAACGTTAGGTAATGGGATAAAAATACAACACCCATAGGATTTTTTTTGTTCTAACATAGGCCAATGGTTGCACTACATAAGTGTTCGATGATTGGTCTGTGTTTAGTGATGAGCTAGTTTACCTTAGTGAAGTTTTCTAAATTTTTTGAAATTTACTTTTTTAGATTAACACTAAAAAAATCAATTCTCCCTAAGAAAAATTTGGCTTAATTTTATTCAAGTAAAGAACAAAGATTTCCAATATTTTTCAAATCAATTAAAATATCAAAAACTTCAAAAAAAAAAATGTTTTAACTAAAGTTTTAAAATGGCAATTAGACTTTTTTAACTTCAAATTCCCCTAGTAGAGTAAGGAGAACTATAAGAAAAAAGGCCGAAAAACAAAAGCAAGGAATGGACCAAAAAAATGCATTAAAAAAAATTTGAAGGATTATTTTGTTAAGTGTTTTTATTTTCAATCTCATAGGTAGTGAAGTTTTTAAATTTTTTAAAATTTATTTTCTCAGATTAACATTAAAAAAACCAATTCTCCCAAATTTTTTTTTTGAGTTAATTTTATTCAAGCAAATATTTCCAATATTTTCCAAATAGTTTTGTAGCTATAGTGCAAATATTCTCGTATTGATTAATTTTCAACATTCCACTATGAAAATAAAACATTCTTCAAATATTTCAAATATTTCTTGTTGCTTGCCAATTTTGAAAAAAAATAATTAATTTGATAAAATATTATATACCACCACGAAACGTTAACTTTTGAAATCATTTTATATTTTTAAAATCTGAGAAAAAAAAATTGCATCTGGTTGGGCAGTTGTTGGGAGAAAACCTCGGCAGGCGGAGGGCAGCAGCCAGCATTCACTGCTGGCTACGACATGTGCCACCACCACCAAACCATCGCCATTTGAGGCTGACGATCGAATGGCCATTGAATGGCGATGCTGACGCAGTAATGGCGATCGTTCGCTACCACCACCACAGTTCATGTGCGTGGTACAAGACCAGGTCGTTTCTCCTTCTCCTCCGTTAAGTCTTGAGCTCATAACAACCACTCTCCCTCCTCACCATGGGCAAATGCTTTTGACATTTTGTTTATGTAATTATGTTTGACTGATCGGAAGCTTGTTTTGGAAATGGAGAAACTCTTCTAGATAGTAATTGCTCCTGTCATGGCATGACATGGCATGGCTTGGCAGCTGCTACTAGTCACTGCCATTCGTTCATGGCGAAGGTGATGATGGTTTGATACTAATTTGTGAATGACAGAGTTTTCATTGTAATCTCTTTCATACATATGATTTTCTTCTAGTGGTTTTAGTGGCACGGATGCCTTAGGGTTGACATGTTTTGCTTGCTTGTACAAAAGGCAAGCTGAAAGAAAAATGGAGCTTACATATACCCTTGCAAAGCTCACAAACTCTTTTGTGTTGTGAGTTACTGTACCTTCAAAACACAAAACATGAAACCACACAAGATGTGCAAAATGAAAATTGTGAAAACATATAAAAATCACAAAATAGAAAACACAATGTCCTCAAATCTCAAATCACCAAAAATGATTTGAGATTACACAACAAAAGATTAAATCCCAACTGCGAAAAAATTCACACCTGTTTACACTAGAATTAATCCTCAGCTAAACTGGATTAGCCTAACTAATTAGGATTAGACCTAATTAAGCTAGACTTAATCCTGCAACTAAATAATAAAACCTGACATCCTCACCAACCTTGTGGCTGTTGTTGTTGTGGCTTGAAAGGAAGAAAAAGGAGGATATACTTCTATTGACTCTTTTCATTAGCTTTTTTGTATTTTGAGTGAGTGCTAGCCAACATCATGATTCGAGTCCTTCCCATTGCTTCCTCTAGAAATGTTACAGAAGCTCAGGATGCAGATATTGTGTAACTGTTTTTTTGCATAAAAAATTGGCAGATTATTGTTCACTTTTTTGCACCCACCACCATCAAAAGCTGATGATGAAGTCATTTTCAAGATGGATCTGCAAGGGAGTGGGTGCATGCCATTGAGGAGAAATCTGGTCAAGTAGAGTGGCATATATCACAATGGTGAAAGGTTTGCCAGTAGACAAAAAAAGGCTTTAGGGTTTAGGGTTTGAGGAACCAATCACAGAGCCACTCATGGTGATTATTTTATAGCAGCATTTACTGCACTTTCCATATTCCTGCATCTTCCATCATCTCATTGATCATGGTTATATGTGGGAGAGTGTGTGATTTTTTGTCCTGTATTATTCAATCTTGATTGCATTATCAGGTGGATGCATGCATGCATGTTTGGATGGATGGATTCATGCACGTATGCAGATTGAGCAGCTTTGTGCTGCTGGTCTCATCAAAGGAGTCTCCCTCAAGAAATTTCCTCGTCTGCAGGTATGTTGTCGAGTAATGTAATTGTCTCAAATGGGTTTTCTCAGAACCCCAGTGTCCAATATAAGATCAGCACCATTGTGAGGTGATGAAAGTCATTAGTAGTTGCTTGAGCCTGCAATATTCTAGATAGAATTTTCTGGTAGCAAAGAAGAATGCACAACTCTATTCTCACCTCTTCACCAATATTGGGTTGTCATTACTAACAAATTCCTCAATGGGCTCCAAATAGTTATAATGAGGGGAATCTGCCAGGCAACTTTGTTACAATGAACTTCAACTTGTCAGGATTTGAAAGGCCTTGTTCAAGGTTTCTTGCATTTTGTTCATTCGGGGTTGAAGAAGTTGATGATTATCACAACATTGCTTATCTTGCTTGATTATGGTAATTTTGGGTACAAAGGGTGGTTGAATTTCCCCCCTTTGTTTTTGCTGATGAGCCATGCTGACAAAGGCTCATTGATTTGATCAGTGATTTGGCACTTTGTTTAAGCTTTCTTGCATTTTGGTTCCTCCTTAGGGGTTGAAGTTGATGGTTATCACAACATTGCTTATCTTGTGTGATTATGGTAATTTTGGGTACAGTTAGGACAAAGGGTGGTTGAATTCACCGCTTCGTTTTTGCTGACAAGCTATACAGGCACAAGCTCCTCGATTTGGTCATGGATTTGGCACTTTGGCGCTTCACCAGGCCACCCTGGACTTCCTCTTGCCCACATAGTTGCCTTCAAGGTATTTTGTCTTCACCAAAGTCCAGAAAGTAATTGTCAAGAAGCTCTCAGATACATTCCTTATTTTCCTAAGATGGTCTTTTTCTAACAGTTATCTATCTATGAAGGAATGTAGTTCAATTTTGTGAGGCAGATGGACTGTCAACCATCCACAAGAAGACTAAGCCAAACTTGGCTATGGTTAGAGAAGAAAGTAGAATTTTTTTGGAATCCTGCAATATATTGATCACATGATAGAAGATATGGTCTAAATATGGCGATTTCAACTTTTTTTTTTTTGCATCAAAATATTGTGAGTTTGGGGCATTCCTTTGTAAGATTCATGCAGGCTTTTCTTTTTGGACTCCAAGTGGTGAAATTTTGCCAAAAAAAGAGAAAAAGAACTGCTGATTTAAAGCTGAGATATATCAAAATGATATATTAAATTATAGCATGAAAATTTGGGAAAATTGGAACAAAGGAATAGAATTGTGAAGGCTGCTAACTTCTTTTTCAAATGAATAAGTTGCTTAAGTGAGGAATGTCCTTGCTGAACATGCTGCTAAAGTTTAAGAGGAATTGCATAATGTTAATGCAATTTTTTAGATTCTAGACTTATCTTTATCCATTTGCTTGGACAGGATGTTTGTCCCCATGATACACCATCTTCTTCATTTTGTTTTTGCTTTTATGTAGGTGGATTAATTAGTGATAATTCTTGTGAATCATTTAATGCATTAAAAAAATTCTCAAACAACAAAATGCATCATGTTGTCATGGTTCATATGATAATGTTTAAATTGTGCTTGTGAATCCTTGGCCTCTTGTGCAAAGCTTCATATGATAATGTTTAAATTGTGCTTGTGAATCCTTGGCTTCTTGTGCAAAGCTTCATATGATAATATGCTTAAAACATCCTTGTGAATCCTTGGCTTCTTGTGCAAAGCTTCATATGATAATATGCTTAAAACATCCTTGTGAAT
>Ga0116227_10007137_pt1 | contig 22057 bp, 11 predicted proteins | sample S1TSphgellanicum_FD_89693 | JGI IMG/M metagenome (GOLD analysis project Ga0116227, IMG submission 89693) | Host-associated microbial communities from peat moss isolated from Minnesota, USA - S1T2_Fb - Sphagnum magellanicum MG | ecosystem: Host-associated > Plants > Peat moss > Unclassified...
CCCCCCCCCCCCCCCCCCCCAATGACCCCTAAACCCATTATCTAGTTTTGTGCAAAGAGCTTCATGCATAAGGGTGGTATCGATTTTTTAGGGGGATTGCAAATACTATTTTAAACAACTTTTTGCATTTTTTTGGGTAAAAAAATTATACATATAACAATTTCCAAATGATTGTAACATTTTTTGAATGGATTTTTTTTTTTTAAATCCTAATTCCAAAAGGTGGAATAAATGCAATTAGTTTTGCATGATAGTTTATAAGCATTATACATTTGTCCAAAACACCACATTCTCCTACCACATGACAATACTATGTTACATACACCACTTTGTAACCAAAATTATGCCATGGATAGGTGAAGTTCATGTGCAACTTTTGATGTGTATTGTCCCCAATATCTAATCAACAACCCGCTAGGATGTTTTCTACTTGATGAAATCAAAAACAATTCTCCATCCTTCAAAAGACCCTTTTTTCTATTTATGACATTGTGTCACCACTTTATCTATTAAAAATGATTTGTACTAGTGCCCTGTGAAGTTTTCAAGTGAAAATGTTAATGATCAAGCGGCATAGTGTTCAATTTGTTGGCTTTTGTGTGTTATTTGGCTTATTTCTTAATGACTATGTTAAGGCTATAAACTTTCTAAATTGATTTTGTAAATGTAGTAAATCCATTTAAAACCAAACCTACTAAGGATCTAAAACTATAACGAAACCCATTATTTATTTTCCACGTTGAATGTTTAATTTTAGAACCAAAAAATTAATTATGACATTAAACTAGTTTAAACTTCTAATAGATAGATAGGACTTTTTTAATGATGTTAACTAGGAGTTTAGGATATTTTATAGGGATTTCCCCCTTGTTCTTAGGCACCACCATTTTCTGTAGGGCTTAAAAAGGTTCCTATGGTGGAACTCATGGCTTAGTTTTTTTTTGTAGAATTTGATGTAATTTTGATGTCATCAAAATTTAAGCAAGTTTGTTGTTGCTAATTATCATTGAAGTCATTTTTTCCACTTGCTTTTGTTTTTCCATTGTATTTTGATTTTGAAGTTGCATGTTTTTTTGGCATGTTTGGAATATTGCATGATAGAAACTTGTTGTCCTTTCATATTATTAACTCCTTGCAACTATTTGTCACTTAATTTTGTAGAATTAAAATGTTCACTTTTTGCTCTTAATTTCTTTGAGTTCAAAAACTTGGGATTTCATCAAATGGCCTTAACAAATAATTATGGAATACATGTTAAAGTTAATAAAAGGCACCAAGGTTTTGAATTGTGAATGTAGCCCTTTCTAATTAATGATTATATATATGGTACAAGTTATGTGGACCCCGATAAAGATATTTCTTTCCTAACTGTGCCCTCCATTTTGCAACTTACCCATGGGCATTCTAGAATACATAAACCATTGAAATATCAATTTTTTTATATGCCCTAAAGAACTAATATCCATGAGGGAAAAATAAATCAAGAGAGGATTGCACTCATAGAACTTCACAACTAATAGAGGATTGTGATCATCTCATAAAGAGAATATCACACTTAGAAAAATGTATATGTTACACACAAAGCTTCACGATAGAGAAAGGTTCATGCATAGAGAGATTCATGCGTAGAAAGCTTCACACATGGAAAGCTCTATGCACAAATAACCTTAGAACCTCCACAAGATGGAAGCTTTCGTAAGCTTCATATATTTGTGTGCCCTATTTTTTGAAAAGACACATTTGGACATAATTACATGTCAAAAGACGCACTATTTGATTTTCGAAGGATTAGTAGGGTTCTCATTCCTCCTCCACCCACTAGCAAAGCACTAACACCAACTCCTTCAACATAAGACCAAGAAGAAGGTAGGTTTCTTTCTAAGCCCCTAGAATCTCCAATTTCTTATTTGTTTTTTCTTATTCGAGATGGGTGTTTTTTTATGTGGTTTGCAAGAAAGCTGCAAAAGCTTTTGATCTATTATGGGTTTGGATTTTGTTTTTTCAAAGCTACCATGGCTTGGAAGAAGCAATATGGCTATTACATTGAAAGCTTTGGGGACCTACATTGTTGATATTTCTTAACAAGCATGATGACTTTTAGTCTTGTAATTCCCCATTTTTCTCTTGCACATGTGTCTGGGGTTTGTGGAATGAGTAGCAGAAGTGTCATAGAGATGATGAATGAGAGAAGATGTCATTATTATGTATTTGGGTCACTTCTTCAAAGCTACCATGGCTTGGAAGCCATATGGTTACTACATTGTTGATGCTTCTTGAAAGGCACAATGATTCTTAGTCTTGTAATTTCCCATTACTCTTTTGCAAATGTGCTTGGGTGTTTTTCACAATTTGCAAGATAAGACCCTTTTTATTTGTTATGTATTTAGGGTTGCTTCTTCAAAGTTGCCATGGCTTAGAAGCCATATAATACATTGAGAGCTTTTTGGGGAACTACATTTGTTGATGCTTCTTGGCAAGCATGATTGAATCTTGTAACTCCCCATTTCTCTCTTGCAATTGTGTTTGTGGTTTGTGGCATAAGCAGCAAACATGTCACAAAAATGAAGAATTGTGTCACAAAGATGATGAGTGAAAGAAGATGCCATTATTATGCAAGAAAGGAAACATGGCATGAAGAAGTTTTCAATGTTAGACACTTGTGTATTTAACAATATTTCACAAATTTTCTTCTCCATTGGACAACTCACAATGGATCATAAAAATGTGCATTAAAAAATGGTACAAATGTGCACATTGAAACTGTTATGTTTGTAAGATCAGGGTTAATGTGCATGTGCTTGAGGCCTCCTTATTGGAAACATGAAGCAATATTGCCAAGATATCTCCAAATTGTTCTTCAGCAAGTGTTCAACTTCTTGCATTTGACAATTGCATCATACTATAAACATATTGTAAACATTCCAATCTTGATAAGCAAACTTCATTCTAAGGATTATATATTTATTTTGCACTGCAATATGTGGCCAAATTTATAAAAATGTTGGCTTCCTTGCTACTCTCCTTCCTGAAGTGGAGTATTTGTAACCAAAACACACATCCCTCCAAACATTGTGTAAACCTTGCCATTATTTGCAAGTGGTCAATATTTCAACATAGAATTATCCATATTTTGTCTTTCAAATGTGTTTGTTACAGACCTACTTCATAGGCAATGTTGTATTATATAAGCTAAGTGAATATGCTTCACTCACATGTTTTGAAATTTCTTGATTTTTTTATGAAGTATTTTTTTACAAATAACAAGTCTGAGTTGAAGTTTTTGAGCAAATTTAATCCATACTCTATAATGCACAATTACAATCATTGAAGTTTTTTTCAAAGAAAAGTATATTTTCATACATGTTTGGAATTTATTATGAGAAAGATTTTTATTTCAACAACTATGCTACTGATATCGCTACTAATGTTTTTATTCTTCTTCTTAGTAGTGTGTGTTTGGCTTGGTAGTGTTGATAACCTTGTGAACTGTGATCTCCAAATACACCATTTCAAGAAAGTTGTATCTCAAGGTGTCAACAAAATTGTCATGGAGCATTTAGTGAAGATCTATAGAGACCATGTTGGGTTATAAGCTACTTGCTTATGATGGTCACAAGAACCTTTGTACTATTGGGCCTTTGCCATTCCCATTCAAGGAGTTCCAAATAGGCTTTCTTGGGAAAGATGATGGCAACAATATCCAAAGGTTCTTAAATCAAATTCTTCAAAAGTTGCTTAGTACACCCTTATGAACTAAGCATGTTGTCCCACAACTATGATTCATGTTATTATTGGAATAGGAATTGTGGACCACCTATTATTATGTTTTGAACAATTTGATACCAAGTAAGTTATGTTGTCAGTGTTTTGTGGATAGTGCTTAAACACTAGTGGAGAATGTTGGCACAAGGTTGAGTTCGGGTCTTTTGCCCTTTTTAATTACATTGAGTTCTACAAAAGAGAATAAGCTAGCCGAGGAAGAGACAAACCAATTAAAGTAGGCAGAGAAGAAGAAAAAGGCCAAGGAAGAGATAGACTGATTGAAATAGGTAGAGAAGAAGCAATGATTAAGCCCTTGATACAACAGCTGCCATTCGCTTTAAGTTTGAAAAGAAAAAATAAAAATGCAAGGATGAGGAACGACACCTTGATAAATAAGGATCTGCCCTTGCTAAAGTTGTGGCTTTGTAGGTTGGTGATATTTATTAACACATCCATCTTTTGCGCGCTTTTAACATTAGTTTATTCATTTTCTACCAATGCAAACCTCTTTCATTAGAAGCATTCACCAGAATCCTTTGATACTAACAAATTGGCACATGGAATATCATGCTATATGGAAGTCTTCATTTATTGGCAGGTTTGGACATGGAACCTCTTGTAATAAAAACCCGAAATCCTAAGCATTTTCTAGAAGCCTTCAATACTAGCAAGTAGGTTAAATGAGTCGGGGATGTATTAGTGGGTTGCGAGGGGAAGTCTCTTTGTGTTCTTGGTTGCACATGTTATCATGGTACAAGATGATGAGTCCTTTGGTGAATATATTAGCATTTTTTATGTTGGTATGTACCATATAACCCTTCTTTTGACATTAATGCTAACATGCCATTTGCTCAAATCTTAATGCATGTCTTATTAGTCTAATCATGATATCAACTATGTGGATCTTCTAGTAGTTTCATCTTTTTAAGTAAACAACAAGAGTTGCACTTATTCAACAATATCTGGAAATTGTCATATAAGTATTCCTAGGAAAAAAAAGATACTTTCAACTTTAGGTTCTAGGGTGCAAATTTTTTAAGGTATACCAAAATCTTGTCACAACGTCACTTTTTTTTGGTCTTTTTTACCTTGTCTTTTTTTTACCATGTTAAAGCACATTTATGGACGATTATGATGGAATCTAGAATTGCAATAGTATAAAATATGGTCCTTCTAAAATTTTTGACAACTTTTGATTAATTATTTTTTTGGGGGATCAAAATATAAGGTTAAAAAGGACTGTAATAAGGATTAGGCCCTTTTTGTCTTGTGTGGTACACCTTAAAGGATATATGGAGATTTTTGGTAGTGAAATGATGCAAATGATTTGTGCAAATTTTGGTTGATGGAGAATCCAATTGCACAGGGGTCACAAGTGAGGGGGATTATCAAAATTAAACATATGGGGATGGAGAATCCATCTTTATGGGGAGAAATGGGTATGAGACTTAAAGAGGGGAACCTATGTAGCACATTAGGCTCAAGTTTTGTGGCAGCTTCAATAATTTTCCTTGTTAGTTCTTTTGTCATGTAGCACCCTCAATGAAATGGCACAACTTAGGTTAATCGTAAATAACTTAACATTGGTTGCAAGCAAGTAAATTTGTGTGACATTATGACACACAAGTATGTTGGAGTAACATTCCTATTGCTTTGATTGGTTACTTTGGAATGTGCAATTTACCAACTATATTTACTGTAATATTATGTGTCATGATGTTTTTGCAAATATTAATGGTAATGAGAAAGAGACAAATGGATGGAATTAAAGTGGGAGGGATACACATGCTAAAGGTTGGCAAGTGGGTGTGAAAAATGATGTTGGTGTAGAAGGGGATATTTTGGAAGGTGAAGAAGAGGAGGGTACAATGTAGTTTTCCACTTGTGTTGAAAAGAATTTCAAGGCCATTGATGAAAGGGCCCATGCATCTTAAACGACAGCAAGCTTGGCTGTTGCATAAATCAATTAATTTTATTTTTCATGTTCAAGTGGGGTGATTTTGATAATGGAAAAAAATCTAGGCTTTGAGGACACAACTCAAATGATTGTTTAATTCTAGAGGCGCTACTTAGTAAGCCCTCTTTGCAGACAAAAATCATATTTGACCATTTAGGGAATCTCAATACAATTTCATGGCTTGTGAATTTGCTTGAATTTACATGTTACATGTTTAGCTTTGAGTATATCATCAGGCAGCCAATGACACAACTTTTAAAAAATAGACATACATAGAGAAAGAAACATTGAACCATCTGTGTCTACAATAAGCTTTAATTTTAAGCTAGCTTTTAAATTGTACTAAATATATTGCGTCACCCATCAATTGATCTTGTAAGTTGTTGTAATTGATTTATATTGTTGTAACTAATTGTTGACTTCATGTATTTCTTTGGAAATGCAGCAAGTTGAATTGGTTCAAGTAGGGCTACAACAAAGACAAAACATCTCCACTATTTGATTATCTAGTATTCAACAAGGTAAGTTCAAATTTAATTTTGTTATGTGTATTATTCAATCCCATGAAATAAAATGGTTCTTTTGTAATAAATAATTAAACCATTAGTGGCTTAGAAACACGAGAAGTTGTTACTAGTTTAGTTTCATATGGCCTTCAAGTTTTGTTTGGGATGGGTGTGTTGAAGGTGAAAGAAGGCCTTGGTGAGCGCGTTCAACTTGTTCTATCACAAGGAACACCTTTGTCCCCCCCCCCCATGTTGAGGAGTTTCTACAAGTTATCGTGTGTGCCCCTATTCGACATGGTTATGGTATGAATTCACCATGTTTTACATTCTATTTTTGCGTCTCTCTATTGTGCTTAAAGGAAGTGGTTCTATTTTTCTAACTCTTCTGGTTCAATTGTCTATTGAAAACATCACATATCATCTGTGCTGCTAATCATACCAACATATTTTGCTGAAATGATTATTTTTTCATAAAAATAGGTTCAACTACTATTTCTAGAAAATTTTGAAACTTTCAATTGAAGTTGCTAATGTAAAAATACATATAAATAATGTATTATGTTTATTTGCAATAAGGGCTTGGTAGTCCATAGGTAGATGTTGGTCCTACCTAGATGGGAGATTCGGAGTTCAAATCATAGGATTTTGGATTGAATGTATATTTTTTTTCCCCTAACCACCCTTTCTGGGGATTATTAAATGTTGGGGTAGGGATAGTCTTTAGACATAAAATTTGCAAGTTGATTTTTTGTTGTTGCACAAAAAGAGCTAACAAATTGATTTTTTGATTTGCCTCACATTATATGTTACTTGTTGGGCTTTTCTAGGATTGACAAAGACGCGTGCAACAAGCTTCATCCAAGTGCAAGATGTGATTTCCACAAATGGAACAATGGGCGCACTTAATATGCCCAACATTGATGTATGTTTAGAATCAATTCTTAAACTCAACTATGATGTTTTCAACACTATGATTCCACAAAGAGGTATTTGCATATGTGGTAGCTATTTGTTTTCTAGCTACTACAAATGTGAAGACCTCATTAAAGAGGTATTAGTTGATGGGTGGGTTTACGTAGGTAACTAAAATCCCGTGTTCTTGTTTTTTCATGAAAGACAAATTCTTTCAAGTTCCCTTGAAAGAATGTTTTTTGGGATCAAGCATGAGGTGAAAGAAAATAATGTTTTTCCAATAAGATAAATTTCTAATCATATTCTCTTTGTTTTTTGTCAAAATAAGGATGGTTTGTTTAGGCATGATCATGGTTTGTCTTTATGCTAAAACAAGCTTTTATAAATGACATTAAGTTGGTTTTGTGGCAAGTATTATTTGTTGAAGATGGGTGTGCCTTGAAATGATGATTGGCAACAAAGATCAATTTGTTTGATTATTGACTTGTAGTCAAATTGATTTTAAGGTTTTGGAAATTTTCCTTATTGTGGTGGCTTCTTGTTTTCTAAAGTTCAAAACATCACAAACTTGGCCTTTAGGTTATTGTGCACTACCTGGGATGATAAATTGAAATTATTAAAAAAATTGAAGAATAAAAAAAATTGTTTGTCATGCATTATGCATTACACCATATACAAAAATATGTTGTAATACATTACATTATCTATCATTTTATTATGAGATTCTTAAATTGACATTAAATAAAATTTTTGGATTAATCTAGAGTTTTTTCCTTCGGTCACAGGGTTCTAGTTTCAATACACAATATTTTAAATTTATTATTATATATTATTATTATTATTATTTAAATGAAAAAATTGCATACTACAAAAATTTCATTTTTACAAATAAAATTTACGTGTAATTTCAATTTAATGAATTTTGATAACATTTGAACAAATATAACTTAGTCATCATATATATTTGAAAAAAAGAATTGGAGTTCCACAAAAATATTAATCATCTATCATCAGTTGATATATTGAAAAATAAATTTGATTTACACAAAAATAGAAATTACATATATTGAACATATGCATTATTATCAACTTATATTTCAAAAAAATATTAATTTTACTTCAAAATTGAATACTATTGTTTGAATGCATAAAAAATATATTACATCATACATATAACCATTCACTTTTACAAATTAAAACTACATGTTATTTAATGTTTCATGAATTTTGATCCTAATTTTTAATAAATATTAAGCTATCACATGAAAAAAAAAGAATGAGCATTAGAATTTCATAATTTAATTATCATCAATTATATATTGTAAATTAAATTTGGTCTACATAAAAATAAAATATTACATGTATGGACATATACAAGATTAAATTATTAATTTATATTCAAGATAATTTATTCAAATTTTATATGCATTACAAAAATCATGTCACACATAATTATTCATTTATGCAAATAAATTTTCATATAATTCAATGTTATCAAAATTTAACATAAATATTAACATATATGACATGCATAAAAACAAAATCACCTATTAGTTGTTTGATTGAATTGAAAGATAGTTACAACAAAGTTGCAAATGAAATTACATTTCATCCATCCTTTAATACATTTTCTCATCCATGCATGTGTTGATGGTGTCACCAAAATAGTTGAACATTGGTTAATGTCTTGATTATGTGTCAACTAGAAAACCTTAAATGTTAAGAATATTCCAAGAATGACCTTTTACTTAAGACATGTTTTTCACTATTTATTAATGTAGTAGGCATTTCAACGTATAAACATTATTGATGCCAAGAATATTCAATGGAAAATCTGGCAAAAAAACAACTAGTTGAAAACTACTTTAGTTGATGAGTTGACTTCATTGGTAATTGACATTATTCAATATAAAAATTAAAAAAATTTAGTTGCAAATCACATCTACTTGAAAACGTTTTGGTTAAAATAGAGGGGTCTTCTACTAGTGTATAAATAAGAATCAAAGTTAGCAAATGAATTCTATCAAGAATATGAAACATCAAGAATCAAACCTTATCTCCTAAATTGGGGAGAGACTTAGGATCAACTGCATACGTAATTCTAATAGGGCAATTCTACAAATGATTAAAGACATGGCCAAAGGTAGTGTTAACATTGATTGTTTCAAAAGGGCGATGTGGGAAAATGGTATCCAACAAATCCTTATACTTGGGTGGCTCTTTTTCAAACATGGTGTTCCCAAATGAATTTTTTGAATCCATCACAGATCTATATCCACCAGATCTAACAATGCCAGAATCTGCAACTTGCACCACATTCTTCCTTCAATCCATAGAACCAACACCAGATTCAATAGGAACTTGATTGACAATTGTCTCTTAATTTGCAAAGCCTACAATAACACTACAACTAAAAGATGGAACACTAAGTAGGATGTCGAAAAGAGGTCCTCTAAATGCAACAACAATGGAAGAATCATGAACCCAAGGTATAGGAGAACTTATAACCACACCATCAAACATAACACCAATACCACCAATAGACACAACACCAGTAACACCAACAATATCAAAATGTGTTTTTTCAACAAAATCATTGTAAATTTGCAAAACCATAAATTGTATAAGGAAAATAAACAAAAAAAAACTAGAAACAAAAGATAACAAATCACTTACCATTTCTTCCACCTACCTTAGTCTTTTCATATGTAGCCTTCAATTTGCTAAAACTTTTTCAAAATGTAGTAATTGGCCATATCTGAATTCACCAATATTGCATTGTTTTATTATGTAAATGTTTGTCAATCTAGTTATACCTACAAAAACAACAAGTTGCCACTTTAGAAAAACATCAAATAAATTCAAATAATTTTTTTTTTAAAATTCAAAAACTTACTTGCCATATGAAATAAGGTCCATGTGGCTTGTTACCTCCATACCATACTCACAAGGTACAAGTGCCTTTTCCATTTTTGTAATTCCAACGCCTTGGCCTATTTTGTTTGACAACATTTTTTTCACGTAAATAAGGGAAATCAATAGTTAGAGCTTGTCCACAATCATACAAAGCTAGTTACGACCAATAGGAATAGTCATAAACCATACCTCATCAAAAGACTTCCACCTTGGTTTAGGATGTCGAAATAGTGGATGCGAACATGATTTTTCACTAAGCCACTGAGATGGACATCAATAAGCAAGCTCTTTGAAAGTCTCAATTGCATCAAAAACTTGGTAATCAATTGTAAGTTGATGTCAATCTTTAAAAAAACAAGTTATGTCTATTATTCAATTTTTGAAAATGCCTTAACAAAACCTCATAACAATGCCAACAAGTAAAGACAACAAACTGAATTCATCAAAATCCATAACACAAAGTTTAGAACACCCCCTTATGAAAAAAAATTTCATGTAGAAATATCTAAAATGCAAGTTTAGGCCAAATGGGGAGGTTGGTTAACACATTCATTAGTAAAAATTACTTTTTGCAATTGTCGTTTGTAACAAAAATTTAGCTACATATGACACATGGAACTACAAATTCGTGTAGTTACCTAAAACAAGTTGCAACATGACATTTAGTTACATGTGACACTACATATACAACATGTATATACGGTATTAATATACATGTTCATCCACACATACTAATCCAAATGTAGTTGCACCTTATTTGCAACTTTCCTTGAGACTATAGTTTAAATAATGAAAGTATGACATGTGTTTAAAAGTTGGACAACTTGCTTATGGACATGTGTCACTTTTAAATAATTTGTTTGTTTTCAAAATTAAAAATTCATTGGATTAATACCAATTGTTAAAGTTTATGCCACTATGATGATGACATGTGGCACACCATGGAATGTTCATTGACCATTTGACACGTGTCCATTTTAAAACACCAATTATATGGTGACACATGGCAATTAAGGCCCACTTCATTTTTTATTTTAAAATATTAATTAATGAAATCTAAATCATCCAATTTAAGGTTAATAAGATGTTGACACATGGTGCTTAGGTAGGTAGGTTTACCTAGGTATGTAAGTAGGTTGAAAATAGCTAAACTTAGGCTATATAGATAGGTTTTGAATAATTAAAATTTATTTTTAGGTTTAACCATTTAATAAAGTTCAAGTTTTAATTTTTCGCTCACCCCCAATGGCACTTGGTATTTGGTCAATGCAAGGCTATTGCACCTAGTTGTATATTATCCAAAATTGGATTGGAAGTCAAAACATATGGGATAAACAATTACATTGCAAACCTCATGAACCAACTTAATTGCACATTAAATGCAACTATTGTATTAAGGTAGACTGGCCCGAGGAAAGTTTTGTTACTTTTGGTGTCCAAACAAAAGTTGAAATCCCCTTTTTGACTCATCTAACACACTAAGAATCATTAAAAAATGGATTATAAATGAGAAAGTTATGGCCCCCCAAAGTAAAGGGGTCAAGAACTAAAAAAAAAAACCATTAAACATTACAAAGGTTGATTCTTAAACACCCAAAAATTTCCTTGTATGTTGTTCTATTGCTATTACATTTTAAAAATGATTTGTAGAACTTTAGATGGTGCTTATAATACTTTACATCGTTTAAAGTGAATAAGAAATAAGAAAGTTATGAGGTTTGAAAGTAGGAGAGGTCCAAAGAGAAGAGAAAAGAAAACAAAAATGTTTTGTAACTTGGAAAGCTTATTTTGATTCCTTTCTTTTTGTTAAATTTTCATTACTCCTTTTTTTTTGCATTTCAAAGATGATTGTAGGATTCTTCTAATAATCATGATTATTTATAATGAAAATAATATTTTAATATTATTACTTAGCTTAAATTAGTAATTAACTTAATATGTTTGGGTACTTGTAGATTAACTAATGTAGGCTATTTACTTTAAATATTTTAACATAAATAATGAAAATTTAAAAAAAATATTTAATGAATATATATACAATAAATGTTTAATTAATAATTATGATTACTTATAAATTTTTTAACATTATCATATTAATTAATTCTGAATTTTTTTTTAAAAATTCAAATTTACATTTTCTAAAAAAATCCAAATGAAATCAAATCAAAAAAAATTTAATCACCAATATATATGACAAATAAAATTTGAAAACTTGCAATACATATTTAAACCATGGTTAATTTAGCCTAATTTAATTTAACATAATTTAATTTAATCATAATTAGTCTAGCTTAACTTAATTTAGCCATGGTCAATTTTAATCTAATTTAATTTAGCCATAATTAGTTTGGCTTAACTTAATTTAACCATAATTAGTTTAGCCCAATTTAATTTAACTCAATTTACTTTAGCCTTATTTAATTTAATTATGGTTATTTTAATGTAATTTAATTTAGTTTAGCCATCATTAATTAGTTTAGCTTTACTTAATTTAACTATGGTTAGTTTAACATAATTTAATTTAAGTTAATTTATTTTAGCCATAATTAGTTTGACGTAACTTAATATAACCATGGTTAGTTTAGTGTAATTTAATTTAGCTGAATTTTGTTTAGCCATAATTATTTTATCCTAACTTAATTTAGCCATTTTAAGTTTAGCCTAATTTAATTTAATTTAATTTAATTTAAACATAATTAATTTAACCTAGTTTAATTTAACCATGGTTAGTTTAATTTAATTTAATTTATCCATAATTAATTTAACTTAACTTAATTTAACCATAATTAATTTGGGTTAGCCTTAATTAGCATGGGTTTAACCTTAGTACTAAAGGTACATAATATTATTATACATAGCCTATGTAAATATATTAAGTATACTAATTTAAGTATGTATTGGTTTAGGCCATTATTTTTATGACACATGTCCATGTTGTACACATTTAGTTGCATGTTAGTTGCACACACAATTATATGGCCCAAAAATTATACAATACCAAATTTGTAGTTATAAATGATAATCAGTTACATGTTAGTTGCACATTGATTGGTTGCGAACAACAAAATTTCTACTAGTGATTGCTTGTGCTAGTTTTCTACATTTTTCTTGAACAAACAAAACATTTGACTTCTTAATAATTTTGCCAAGACTTGTTATTGAAGATCACAAAGTTGTTTCATCACCAACAACTTTCATTCAATGATACCTCACATATGTGAAGATGTTATTTATGGAACAACATGTGTTTTATCTGATTCCCCAATCCATTGCTATTGCCTCTGCTTTATTAGACGTCCAATACCTTTTATAATATATTAGATATTGCAAAAAGAAAAAACAATCAAAATGCAAACAACATGATTCTTGCAAAATAGAAATACTAATCAAAATACAAAATAATAATTGGAAAGTTACAAAATAATAAGGAAAATAATTAGTTTTAGGGTTTTAAAGTCAAGTTCGAAATCATAGCAACTACAACATAGAAGGTTGCAGTGTGCCTTGCATAGTTCGAAAAACTTGAAAATAAGAAATGAAAACAAAAAGTCGATAACAAAAAAATTATCACGATTTCTATAGAAGAAAGCTTTGATCTTCTAAATAGAAAAACTACAAAGGCAAAAAAAAATTAGAATGAAAAAAAACTACAAAAAACTATGTACACAATTTTAAGGTTTGGGAAGATTTCATATTACCCTAAACCCTAAAACACAATTGCAAAATAATAATAATAATAAATTTAAAACATAGGTGGGTAGAAATTACATGGTTGGAAGATACAAGCTACCATCTTTTTTTGCAACTTGCAAAACAAAAGATGAAAGCATATTAATTAAATCCTTAACGAAAGATTCTTCTTCTAAAAGATCTACAATTGATCTTGTTGTATCAAGACTATCAAAGACTTTCCACTCATCAAACACATTTCTCGCCCAAAGTTCAACATGCTTGTTGATTCTCCAACCTCCTTTGTTTACATTTTCAACTTCCCTCTCATCAAGATCTAGAAAGTGACTTTTCATAGGAAGATCCCTAACAGGAGAGTAACGGTATGTCCTTTCCCCAACATTAGATCCAATAACCATGAAATCACAAGTAGTAATCAACTAACAACCATATGGATAATAAACACATATAGATGTAGGACAGAAAATGGAATCAAATGTAAAACACACATTGATAGAAGTAGGAGAAAAAATAAAATTAGATGAGGAAGACACATTGACAAAGGTAGGACAAGGAAGAAAATCACATTAAGAAGAAACGACATTAATTGTAGAATGATGCATAAAAGAATCAATTGAAAAACATGAACTAGAAGGAATATCATACTCATAAAGGTTTAGAAAAACGTAAGGATTAAAAAAATGACCAAATAAATTGGGATTACATTTAGGAGGAGACCACATGAAATTAAGAAGCATTTTTTATGATAAAACAAGAATCAATGAATAGTTTATCATTACAACGATAATCAACAAAGATGTTAGAACAATTTGTTGACCATGTTGAGTTACAAACATCAACAATAGAACTAAAAGGAAAACCAATAGGAGGACCATTATACATTATACACAAAAACAAGAGGGAAATAATACTTTATAGAAGAATGTTCATGGTTGTAACCACACAAACACCTATGCCATAGAAATATAAATTGAATATGAATTCCAAATTCTGCATAAAAAATCAAATTGACATTAAAAACAAAACAAACAAAACCTGAAAGAAAAACAAGGTATACATCCTTACAAGACAAAATCACACACGTGATGTTTGTGTGGTTGCAACCACAAAATTGAAAAACCTACAAAAACATAAAAACACAATAATTAGAAATAACACAGGTTGTAGAAAAAAATTAGATTCCATGTTATAGAAGAATCAATAATGTAAGAACAATTGCAATGCAACAACATTTGCAATGTAGAAGAATCGACAATGTAGGAACAAATGAATTGGCAATGCAATAGTGATTGTAATGCAACACTTGTGATGCACAAGAAGTTATAATTGAATTGAACCCATGGAGATTGTGCAATGAAACATAAACACACCTATTATATCGAAACCAAGAGCACAATGGAGCAGTGAGAGGCGGTTGCAGATGTTGAATGAAAAATTCACAAATAAGCAACAATAATAAAAAACTTCAAAACACGATGAAACATCAACACTACTGCATGCACAACCAAAAACAAACATGTAACATTGAAAGAGCAACAAAAGATGCAACATCGAGATAGCAAAGACAAATGTAACACCGAAAGATGAAGAGACGATGCAACCAACAAAAATGAGCTCCATTACAAACCCAAAACACCTTTACATTGTGGAGTTTGCTTTTGCAAATGTTGTGCAACCCACTTTCGACAAAAATGATGCAAAGGATTTCTTGCTTTCGATGGAACGATGAAAGCCGTTAGATCATAGAATTTGATGGTGGAAAGATGACGAAAAATAAGGGCTATTGGATCTTATAATCTAAAAAAATGGATGGTTCTTTATGTAGGTGAAAGGCCTCCGTATGGAACCTTCCAAATTTTTGACCTTAACCCTTAACCTCCTAGCTTTGGGCGGAATGTCAAATTTGGAAGGTTCCATACACAAGCCCTTCTCCCATACAAAATAATGTATCTAGCGCATGTTGCAAGTGGACTTTATTACCTTTTGCTTCAACCACTACTTTTACATGTTGCACAAGATTTTTTAAATGCATTAGAATGGTGTCATGGTCATTAGTATCAAATTGGGCAATTGTGTGCCAAGATGTCAAGGACTAATGCACTTTAGCCTCAAGAGAGTCAATATAAATGAATTGAATAAATAATTCATGTTTAAAAAGTTGATGAATGCTACTAACATCATCTACCTTCAATATTGGATACAACCAAAAATTTTCTTGACATTCACTTTGATTTGTACATCTTAAAAACACACTATTGTTGCCCCAAGTTGATTTACCTAGGTGACAAATCACATGCGCCTTTGCTAAATCTATTTTTATTTAAACAACAATCTATTTTTCTTTGTAACTACTATGCAATTCAATTATGAAGTTGCCACGAGACCCCCACATGATTATAATCTCACCACTTGGACATGGAAGTGGTATAGTTGTAGCCAAAATTTGAAGTCTCGATTGTTTGAATAAATGAAACTTGTTGAACTTGCAAATGTTGTTTAAGGGATTGTGAAAGATGACTACATCTTTTCTACTCTCAATTTCATGAAATCAAAATTGAAGAATTGGCTACCTTCTAATCTTGGTTTGGTTGGTAAGATGTATGCCCATGATTTTTTTACACTTTAAACTTTTTGATTTTACTCTACCATCTGAAATTAAAACAATGAAAAATGTCATTAGTTTTAAGGTTTGATGGTTTGGACATTAATTTTCAATATTGTCTTTAATGTGATTAGAACCCTTCCATTTTTCCATGAAGAACATTTTAATGGTGGCCACCACTATACTTAGAATAATGAATCAAAATTTTATGTTTTTGGGTGTTTTAGATTTTAGATTTTTCTAATGTCAAAATGAAAAGGAGAATAAGGATCCTTGTCATTGTTAATACTACTTTTACAATATTTTGAAGCAATAAACTTTCCAACTAGGTCATTCTAGAGGATGTTATTTTATCCTTTTTAGTTCAAAAAACTTAAAATAGAAGAACATCATGTCTTGTGACAATCGATTTCATTGTTAAAATTGTTTTTATAACATTATATGTTTTGTATGGGGAATGGTATGCCTTAGATAAAATATCTATCTTGAGATGGAATGTTTTTAGTTTGGTTTGTTTTTTTATGTTTTGAATGTTCATATCCAATTTAATTATACGACCTATGTGGTTTACCTTAGTATCAAAACCTAGTATTCTATTTAATCAGCTCATGTACCCATGTTAGCAATATGTCCACATGATACTTTGCCACTTCAATCCACTATGCCTAGAAGTTGGGGGCCAATAAATCAATATAAAAAAGCCCAAAAATGAAATAAAATCAATGTCATAATAGGTAAGATCTAATACAACTTGTAGATAAATTGAATTAACAACCATTTACAAAATAATATGAGTTTCAAACAATCTAATAATTGGATTTTTTGTCATATGTGAAAATGTTGATTTATGCACCTGTTCATTGTTGTTTCATGGTTATGTATTAACCAAAATGAATGAAAAATGGTCAATGGTGCCTCCATGGAAATCCATAACAAATTCACAATTAGCAATAATGTACATGTCAAAGGTTAAATAGGTGATAGATTATTTTTTTTCAAAATTAGCCAACCTATTTTGCATCAATTAACAAGTCAACATTACCAAATGCCACAAGGTATCACCTTGAGATGGGTGTGATTGTAGCCATAATATTTTAAAAGGGTGCCAAGTTCTAATGAAAATTCCAAACATTTTGAATATGTTTATGCAATTACCATTTGAAAATTGTGGTAACTATTTATCTGTAGGGTAAGGCCCAAGGTTGCAATCTTTACCAAATGTATAGACTTCTGCCAATATTTATTTATTTATTTATTTTTGTGATACCCAATCCTTGTAACATGGGAATTTTTTTTAAAAATGTGGGGCAACATTTTGAAAAACATAATGGTTGTTGCAATGGGGATTTTGCTTTTTGAAATGCCATATGATATTATGAGAAAAAAGATACTTTGTAATTAAGGTGCTTTTTGTTTACACTAGAAAATAGGCATAAGTCTTTATGAAAGTTGTGTTAAACAATTAATATGAGTGTTTGGGAATTAAATTAATTTTTTTCGTTCAAATCAATTTTAGGTTTAGGTTTTAGTTAAGGACTTTTGAAAGTACATAACTATTTTGTCAAATAATGTCAAATTTGCTAAAGGGCCCTTTAATTTTCTAAAATATGCACTTGTTGATGGTAAAAGAAAAAGAAGTGATAGGGAAGTACAAGTTGCACTTAAGAAACACTCACTATGAAAAATATGTGCGGTTTGAAATTCTTAGAAATACATTTGAATTTTAAACACGTTTCAATTCAAGAGTCCTTTACCACATACCAACATGGTTTAATGTAAATGATGTACAAAACAAAGTTATAATTTACAATAAATGAGACCATCAAATAGTGAACATATTTTGATATGATTTAAAATTTTGATCATTTTCCAATAAAATAAGAAACATGCACAATTTCAATTAAAATTTTTTTTTCATCATTGATGCTCCCGCAAATGGCAATGTATGGGGGCCAATGCTCAAGATACTTAACAACAAGTTGCAGAAATAATTCATTCAAATTCTTTTCTTATTAAGAAGTTGTTTTGAGGCAAAAGAACTATACAATCCTTGGATTATACTTAGTAATGTGGTTGGCTTCTTAGGAGTATAATTTGACCCAGATGTCCACTTTGACTATGGAACCTTTTGGACATTTTGTCCTTACAGACTTGAAATGGCCTAAAGCAAACAACATAATAAGTCCAAAAACTCATCCTAAAAAGCCAAAATCAGCAGTCTTAAGGGGGGCTACCAAATAAACCTTGTCATTTTTAAAGCAAAAAAGTTCATAGCTCCCTATGTCCAAAAAGGTTGAAAGTAAAATTGTCAATTCTAGCCTTTAACTTTCTTAATATTTGAAAGTCCTTCAAAAATGTATCCCTAAATATATTATATGCATGGTTCTAATCCACAAAACCCCATTTCAAAATTCCATCACACACACACACACCACATAATGAATCCAAGTAGCCAAAAAAAAACTGACAAGGGTAAAGAGATGAAGATAAAAAGGATGGGCTCCCAACAAGAATAGGGAAAAGAAATAACATTGAGAGTCTTTTAGCAATGGGGGTTGTATTAGGGTTTGCCAAGGATCCATTACCCAAGTTTTGATTTGATTTCCAATTACTAAAACTACCACAAATTTGTGCAAGCACATACCCCCCTCTTAAAAATGTAATTGGTTGCTTTGTCCTATTTTGGCACTATTTTGACAATTTTCTTTGGTGGGTGGACATGCACCCGTGTGCTACTTTCACTTGAACACATTCATCCTATTTTGGCACTATTTCGACGATTTTCTTTGGTGGGTGGACATGCACCCATGTGCTACTTTCACTTGAACACATTCATTTGCCTTATAGAAAAAAAAACATCGACATTTAAGGATATGCATGCTTAGTGAATCCTTGGTGGGAACAATGATTTATGCTTTGAAACATACCCTAGGCAAACATGTTATCACCCAACGGAATGACGGCTTGTTGTACTAGGCTCACCTAATTCCTAGGTTTGAATAAGGCCTGGTAGGGCCTTATAGGGGGGCCATGTTCTATAGTAATGTGGCGTGCCTGTTGTTTCGGTAAAGCACTGCCTGGATTTTTCCTTTGTATTTTCAGCTCCCTTACCTGCCTGAAGAAACCTGTTTACCAGCCTAGGGCACAGATCTCAAATCACGGAAGGGCCTGTACTCAGCCCCTTCTCCTATACAAAAAAAAGACAAGCAGGAGCAACCAACCACCTAGGAACAATTAGGTACTAGTATTAACTACTCCATGGATGAGTTCATTTGACAACTGGTTCCCATGGGAAGTAATGATGGAACCAGTTATGATGGAACCAGTTGTTTGTTCAATTTGTGTACACACTATACATGGAAGATTACTCTGGAGTCCAAACAAAATTCTCCACCAAGACAAGGAAAAAACAAATATACAAACAAAAGTTCCACCTATTTTGCTGATGGCAAGAATCATAGCCAAAAAAACATGAGAGAGAAAGAGAGAGAGAGAGAGGAGTATGCGTGTATATCTATCTATGAAGGAAGGTAGTCTGTTTGTTTTGTTTGTCAAAAACGTTGAAATCTCTCAAACCATGCCAACCTCTTGTGGAGCTTTTTGATACATTGGAGAGCCTATGATGAGTAGAGGGGTGCACCGAGTTAGTTTCATCACATTTCGACCTATGGTGAAGTTATTGAATATTGAACAAAATTTTCACCAAAAAAATTAATTTAAATCAAAATTTAAAAAAATTGTAGAGGAATTTGTGTGCATGCTCTTGGTATTGTTAGAAAGCTCTCAATGATGAGCAAGATTTAATGAAGGTGATTTGGAAAAAAAAAAAGAAAAAAAGAAAAAAAAAAAAAGACTTAAGGTGTGGGAGATATTGAATTTTGAGTACTTTTTTGTCATTAAAAATTCAATTAAATTACCCCCCAAAAAAAGGTTTTGAAAGGAAAAAAATTCAGTTGGGTAACAAAGTCAGACTTCAGGCTAATGGGACAAGCTACTACACTAGAATGTGTGATGTTTTGATGGATAACAGTAGCAGTAGTAGTGATGCTGGTTGGCCTTGCATTTAAGGGGGCTTGGGTCTGGCACACAGCCTGGGGACATCACCAGAGCACCAGGTCTTATGGTATTTTAGCAGAGCTCTGTCAATGTATATCAAGTAAGGCTTTGCTGTCTAAATTATGCTGCAGACACTCACTCTGACAACAACCCAAAGACCCTCAAGTACCCATCTTCTCTTTTGTGCTTTCTAACCTTTCATATATGCTTTCCTCTCTCTCTCACTCTCTCTCTCTCTCTCTCTGTGGCAGCACTTATCAAGTTTCCATGCTGTACCCATTATGGCTGATTAATGGAGACTAGGCTGGAAAGTGGTGTTTTTTCCCCCCCTACTACCATAAAAACCTCTGCCCAGATTTTTAGTGTATGTGCGCGCACACACACACACACACACACCCACCTCTACCAAGAGGAAGAACCAGCAGTGCATCTCAGAAAATGAAATGCTCACCTGCAAGCATTCCATTTTTTGAAAATGCCTCACATGGGTTTTATTCTCTTGTGTTAGTCTATACTATTAGTCCCTTTTTTTTCATCGTGATTGTTTAGTTAGCATACACTCTTCTTTTTTGTTCATTTTTTCTCGCCAGACCAACCAATGGTTTTTCCTCATCATGATTGTTATCATATTTCCATGTAGTTCATGTACAGTTTTGTGTCTACTTTGTACTTTTGTGATAAGTAAAAACCTGGCACATTTTCCTTAGTGTATACTCAGAGGCCATATTACTGTGCCTAAAAAACTACCTGCACGACGACAATGGTGGGCTTTACGCTTCCATGACAAGCTCTACCTGCACGACAATTGTGGGCTTTAGACTTCCATGAGGAGCTCTACCTGCATGACAATGGTGGGCTTTTACACTTCCATGAGGAGCTCTACCTGCACAAGAATGGTGGGCTTTACACTTCCATGACAAGCTTTACACTTTTTGAAAAGCCCACTGTTTCGCATTTCCAATCCACCTCCCCACTCACAGTTCTCTTCCAGTTCCCACTGGTTCATGACATCAAAATCTGCCTCAAGTTTTACACAAGGTAAAGACCTCAGCCATGGCCTTTATTGGAATCATGCCCACGCTTGGCTCTGCCTTGTGTGGGCCCTTGTTCCAGTGAGGCCTCAGGCTTTACCGACCACTTATTCTCACCAGAACCAACCATCCATGCGCTGTATTCCAAAACCTCTCAAGTGAATTTCTCACTTCTTATTTGACCTACTAATTAACTTCCCACTGTCACAACTGAGAGTCTCTCTACCTATTTGTCACTGCAGAAAGTTCAGTTCACAGGCAACCAATATTTGATGGCTGTTTCAGAAAGTAATCAGAAGGACAAACTAGGTACCCACTCGCTGAGGCAGGGGATATTAGCCCCAGGCCAAAAATGGTGAGGAGCAATGAGAGGGAGGGCTATATGAAACAAAAACCAAACACACCCGAAAATAAAATAACATAATTGCAGTCAAAACCAAAAAAAAAGCAAGAAAAGCAAAGATGCTTCTTGTTTTTTCTTGCATTTCATAAATTTTTGAGCTTCACAATGGATTCTCCCCCCTCTCCTCCCCCCCCCCTCCCCCCCTCTTTCTCCCTCCCCCCTCTTCCTCTCACCACTTTACTTACTTACTCTTCTATACTTTTCCCTCCCCTTCCTAACATC
>Ga0116227_10007138_pt1 | contig 22057 bp, 20 predicted proteins | sample S1TSphgellanicum_FD_89693 | JGI IMG/M metagenome (GOLD analysis project Ga0116227, IMG submission 89693) | Host-associated microbial communities from peat moss isolated from Minnesota, USA - S1T2_Fb - Sphagnum magellanicum MG | ecosystem: Host-associated > Plants > Peat moss > Unclassified...
GAGCATCATCAGCACTTCGGTGGGTTTGAAGACCTGGCTGTAATGCTTCATGTAGCAATTGTTCACCTCGACATCTGACTGGGTGAAGAAGCGGAAAATCTGCGTGACCAGGTTGCGCTCGCCCGCGGTGAGGTTGCGGTGCCAGTCTTTCACGTCATCGGCGAGCGGCACTTCCTCCGGCAGCCAGTGCACGCGCTGCTGGGTGAGCCAGGCCTCGTAGGCCCAGGGGTAGCGGAAGGGTTTGTACACCGCGTTTTCGGTGAGCAGGTCGAAATGCGGCTGCGGCTCGGGGGCGTGCTGGTCCATCGGGGTCCTTTTGCCGCGATTCGGCGGGAAGCCAGTATGTTGGGCGCAGCGGAGTCGGGGCAAGGAAGGAAGCAAGGACTTCTTTTTTTCAAAAAAGAAGAATCTTCCTAAAGCTTCTTCATCTGCGCATCGTAAGCCTTGGCAAATTCCCTGCCAAAAACCGATTGGAAATCGTCCTCGGCCTCCCGCGCGATGTCTTTATACGTCTCGCAGAACAGCTCCCAGATGCGGGCCTTGCGGGCGCCGGGGAGAAAACTGTCCAGGCGGCCGGGGGAGAGGCGGGCTTCCAGCGCCGCCGGGTCGAAGCGTTTGAGCAGGCCGATGAGCGCGGTCTGCACGCCGGCCATGACCGCCATCTCATGGCTCTGGATGTCGCGTGCCGCCTCCTGCACGGCGGCCAGCGGCGCCTTGTAGCCGGTGCGCGGCGGCAGCAGCAGGGCGGCGACCGCCTCCTCCACCGTGATGCTGAATTTGAGCGCGTTATTGTCGCGTGCCCGCAGCATCGTCTGTTCGACGCGCAACTCCCCCTTGATGGCGGCGCGGGACATCAGCACTTCGCGCAAACCCTCGACCATGGCGCGGAACACCGCACCCGCTGCCTCCATCGATGCCACCGGATCGCCCGTCAGCCGCAAATCCGGCACGCCGGCGCCACGCAGGAGTGCGGCCAGCATCACGGCGGCATCCGCCGTCGTGGCGGATGGCTGTGCAGCCGGCGTCACCGGCGGCGGCGCGACCGGTGGTGCCATGGCGGCCGGCGGCGGCTCCGGCGCGCGGGCAACGGGCTGCACCGGCGGCGGCCGTGTGGCCGGCGCGCCGATCGGCTCGTCGCCCAAGAGATCGTCGATATCCAGATCGTTGAAATTCACCGGCGCCACCGGTTTCGGCGGCGCGAATGCCAGCTTGGGCGCGTCCGCATTATCGCGCTGCGACGGGCCGGCCCAGTTGTCCGACGGCGTGATGCCCTGGAACAGATCGTCGTCGATATCCAGGCTGCCGGGCCGCGCGGCCGCGGCGCTCGCAAACGGATCCTCGGTGCGGAAGGCGGCCACCGGTGCCGATTTGGAGACCGGGTGATGGAACACGGTGCCCGGCTCGGCGCCGAACGGATCCTCGCCGGCGTCGCCGAACGGGTCGCCGCCGCGGCCGCTTCCCTGATTGAAACTGCCGAATCCGGCGGCGGCCGGTGCTGCCCGCGGCGCCGGCGCGCTGTCGGCCTCTGTGACGGTGATGGTGTAGTCGCCCAGCGTAAAACTGTCGCCGTCGGTGAGGAAGGCGCGGCTGTCGCGCGCGGTCGGTTCGCGGGCGCCGTTGATGAACACGCCGTTGGTGCTGGTGTCGGTCAGCACGTAGCGGCTGCCTTCCAGGCTGATCATGCAGTGGGTTTTGGAGAGCAGCCGGTCGGGGTCGGCCAGCACCCAGTCGTTGTTGGCGGCGCGGCCGATGGAGAGGGTGCCGTCACTGAAGGTGCGGGACTCGCGGCGCGCCCCGCCGTGGCGGGAATCGAGGGTCAGAATCAGCGGCATGCCATCTCTCCCCGCACGGCAGCAGTGCGACAATGTTCGCAAATACTGGTAGCATTGGCGGGATAGTGCGGAAAGCGGGAGGCGAGCATGGCGGACATCACCTTGGCCGAGTGCGACGGCAACACGTGGGTGGTAGGCGGCGAGCAGCATATCGACGATCTGCTCGCCAACACGCTGCCGCGCGATGTTACCATCGAACTTTTGCCGTGTGACTCCAAATCCGAGGTGCTGGCGCTCTGGGTCCAGAACTGCGGCCCGCTGCCCGACGGGATTTTCGGCGACCCCTGGGTGATCCATCCCGGCATCGTCGAGCGCATCCGGCGGATGTCGCCGGACTACGCGGTGTTCTTTGGCCAATGGTCGGCCATGCTGGACGACGATGCGCTCTCCGTCATCCACAGCGCCGCCGCGCGTGCGGTAGAACACCCGGATGCGCCGCTGTTCCTCGCCGAGTATCTGGACCCGGCCGGGCCGGCGGCGATTGCCGATTTGCAGCGGCTGCGGATGAATTTGATCGAGGAGCGGCTGGTGGGTCAGGGGGTGGATCGGACGCGCCTGCAACGGCTGACGCGCTCGGTGGCCGATGTGCCGGGGATGGGGCAGGAGAGCCAGCGGGTGGAGATTATTGTGCGGATCGGGGGGTAGGGGGTGCAGATTGGTTGCATTCCCTATCAGGGGATGCAGCGGCACCTGGCCAGCTACACGCCATGGCAGGCGGGGCCGGCGCGGGCTTCGCGGGCCTGCAATTTCTTGTGGAGTTTTGCGGCTTTCCAATCGCGGTAATGAGGTTTGTGGCCTGGCGGGGCGGTGGCGTGGGCTGGCGGCTGGGCGTGTTTGGCGGGCGGGGCTTGGGGTTCCTTGGCCGTGGGTTCGCTGGTGGCCAGCATGGCTTCGATGTGCGCGGCTTGCAGCTCCGGCGCGTCCAGCAGGGTCAGAGCGATGGCGCCCTGGTCACCTGCCAGCATCTCGCCGATCACATGCCGCATTTGCTCGACAGGTTTGGCCAAATCCTCGGGCAGGGTGTGGCGTTCCCGGATGAGCAGCAGGTGGGGCTCGGTGAGGCCGCCCCAGCCTGTTCGGGTGGCCTCGATATAGGCCGCGCGCGCGGCCGCCCTGGCGTTCGGATCGCCGGGCGGGGTGTTGCCGATCGCCCTGGCAATGCCGGTGAGGTGGCGGAGCAGGATTTCGGCGAGGATTTCGTCCATATCGGTAAAATGGCGGCGGATGGTGCCGGGCGACATGCGCAAGGCGATGGCGAGTTTGCCGATGGTGAGAGCGCCACGGCAGTAGGTGGCCATGAGGGTTTGCGCGGCGGCCAAAATGGTCTGCTCCCGCGCCCGCTGTTTTTCGGTAGGCATGGGGCGGTTGTGGGAGCGGTTGTCCACATGGGCGCGGAGCAGGCGGGGCTGGATGTGCATGGCGGCGAGTATAGGAACGTTTGACGAACGTTGTCAAGGCGGTTTTTTGTGGGTTCGCAAGGTTTTTCGGGTTGGGGCGGGGTCGGCGAGCAAACGCCCGCTAAATTTTGTCGGCTCCCCGCTTTGTGCTACATCTCTGATATGCAGTCGATTTATAGCGATCATAGCCGCCTCGACGAGCGCAGCCTGGCCCTGCATCAGCGTGTCGCCGAGAAGCTGCTGGACGACCCTGCCTTGCTCGATCGCGCGCGCGGGAACGTGCGCCGATGGCAGGAGAGTAACGACACCCCGTCGCTGGCGCTCGCCGAGTGGCAACAGATTCTTACGGGCAGCGCCGATCAGGTCGCCCGGTTCTTGGTGGAAAGGTCGGAGAAGGCCACGCGCCTTCGGCAATCCAGCCCGTTCAGCGGCATACTGACGGAACCCGAACGTCTCGCCATTTATGAATCGTACTCAGCTCGAACATATCATCCGGGCCGCGAGTCAAATCTCGGGTGATACAGAGAAGGTAGGTTGCTAAAGTCCGAGACTTAGGAACGAGCCGCTTGTCGAGACACCTTATGAGTGTCCATATAGACTACGTTGCCCAACTGCGCGATGAGATGGTTCGAGCTCTTCCGACCCAAAGCCGGCGGGAGAAGGACGCGTTCGCCGCACTGGATGTGCACCAGCAGGCATGGCGCTTCATGAACTGGCAGTCGCGCCTGGTGCATCCGCATCCGCGCCAAGTGAACAGAGCGACTGGATTTGATGACCTGCCCGCCGTCCAAGCTAATCGCACCGCCGTCGAAGCGCTGCTGACGAGATTGGCCCGGGGTGACGAGGTTAGCGCAAACCTCAGCTACGATGTGATGCAAGGCTATTGTTTGCACCCGCCCGGCAAAAAAGACGGGCCGGATTTCGATCTGCTCCTGAACGAGTGGGGCATCCATCATTTGCATCTCGGGCAAGAACCGGGAAAGCGCGGTTTCAACGCACGCAGCAACGAGTTGCTTTACATCATCTTTGGTCGCGGCGTTGCGTTCGTTCTGGCTGTTGGACCGCATGGTTTATGGACCAGCAGGGACCTTATTGAGGCTACGGTACGCTCGTGGCCTAACCAAGGCTTGTTCGTAGCCTTAAGTTTGCTCCCAGGGCGAGATTGGAACGAGGATGAGCATAAGAGGCTGCGTAAATCGGGTTTGACGACGGCAGCCGTGACCAGCCACCGGTGCTGGATGTCCGGTGTGACCTGTGGAATGTCCTCGGCGCTGGTGTCCAACCGGATTTCCGGGGAGGCGGGCAATCTGTTACGTTGCGTTTACCAAGTGACCGAGCTACCAGATCATCTAAATCGGCAGCTTAGGGACAATGCGGCATTAAACGGAGTTACTTGGCCCACGAAGCCGAACATCGCCATCCGCTGCGTAAACGATGCTGACCGTTATTGTTTTGGTTTTGTTGAGGAGAAAAGTGGCGCGACTGTTCTTATAGAAACCGGCTTTGGGCGTTCTCGGGGCTAAAAGCAATAATCATTTCTTCGCCACCCGGACGCCGCAATCATCGGGCGTTACGAGGTTCGAGGATTTGCCACATCCCCAAGAGTTGTAAGTTGGCGCAGCCGCGCCTCGGGCGGTGGCTCAGCGTGGATCACTAGCTCGGCTCCATGTTCGCGCAGGAGACGACGAAGCCGCGAGGCTTTTCGGACTCCCCACACGCCGATGTAGTCCTGCTTCGTGGCCTCGTTTGTATATATGGCGGCACCCCTAAATAGGGTTTGCACCTGCCCCCGTCCAAGATGCGCCTCGAGGGCTGCTCGATCTCCCGCACAGACCGTAGTATCGCCGCCGTGAGCGAACAGACGGTCACGAAAGACATAGAGATTCAAGAGGACGCTCATGCCGACAGGATACATCGTCGCAGTGAGGCGGATAGTAAGCTGATTAACCGCAGGGTAGCTTTCATCCACCGACAGCTGTTACCATTACCTGACGACGTGGCGTTGAACCCGCTGTCCACCCGGACCACGCCGCTGTCTGGAGCGCTGGTGGGCTGAAGCCCACCCTACCTGATCAAGCTGCTGCACGCTACGCTGGCGGCCTTTGTATGAAAAAATCGCCATCATCGCATAGCGTGCATCAGATGTTGCTCAGCCTGCTTATAAGTACCCTCCGAAAACCCAGGATTGTCGATCCTGGATAGCTCGACGGCGCGAGTGCAATCGTCGAAGTAGTTTTGACATTGATAAGAGAAATTTCTACCGCAATCTGAGTCGAGCCTCACGGCTCGCCTAATCGCTGATTTCAGATCATCGTCGTTAGCGTCAGGAAATATCGTCTTAAGCCGAGCGAACGTCCTGCCGTCAGGGGCGTCCCTGCGCTCCTGGATGAGACGTTCAATCGCCTTCCGAATGAGATGGGAGCTGATAGCTCCGGTTTGGGGTCCGGTGGGTATGGGCGCTTCTTCACGGTCCAGCTGGAATCTTGCCATCCAAAGCCGATAAGCGGCATCAAGCAGGGGAAGGGAATTTAGAGCTTCCATAGTCTTTGTCTGCTTTGAGGCCTGTTGCCATCCCGCCCTGCCACCAGCATCACGCAAACACCTCCTCCAGCGTTGCGGCATCGAGCATCCGCACACCCCATTCCTCCAACGTGACGGTGTCGGCCGCGAGCACGCGGTCGCGGGCTGAGGCGGGCACAGCGCCATACCGCCGCTCCAGCAGGCGCAAGAGAAGGGCGGCCTCGCCCTGCTGCCGGCCCCTCTCCTCACCCAACTGCCGACCCCGCTGCTCACCTCGCTGCTCACCTCGCTGCTCGCCTTGCCGCTCGCCTCGCCGCTCGGCATCTTTTTGCGCATCAAGAAGCTGTTGCTGCACCTGTTGCTGCACCTGTTGCTCCACTTGGCGCTGCACCTGTTGCTGCATTTCGAGACGCTGTTGTTCCACCCATTTTTCCATCCGGGTCACTAGCATGTTCCGCACCTCCAACAACTCTTCCGGGACCCGGACCGCCGGGTCGAGAGGCGCCATCGCGGCGCCCAGCAATTCCACCAAAACTTTACGCGCGGCCGCAAATCCGGGATGGCCAGCGAACCAGGCCAGCACATCATCCGCCAGGCCCGCAAGCTGGGCCGGATCAGGCGAATTTTCCAGCCGGAAGAGCAGTGCCGGCAGCCCGTCCCGCCCGGCTAAATCGCCGGGCTGGAACGCTCCCTCATCGATCATATGATAGCGTAAGTCGGGCTGCCATTGCCATAATGGCGAGCCATCCGGCAGTCCGATCAACGCCCGCAAAGCCAGTGGCGCCCGCCATCGCGCATCGCCATTGTAGAGCACGACCGGAAGGATGGGCGGCAGGCCGCCGTCCGGCAGCAGCCGCCGCTCGCGGACGAGGTGCTGCCACAGAAGACCGGCATAAACCAGCATGCGCAGCGCCATCCAATGATCCGATGTGGACTGGAATTCCAGCAACAGCATCACATAGGCATCGCCGCCATCTCGCCTGGGGATCCGCCAGACGAGATCACTATCGCGCCGCTTACCCTTATCGGCATGGAATTTGGTGTTCAGCCGCTCCATGGCCTCCAGATCGAGCCCATCCAGCCAAGGCCCGGCAGCGAACTCGCGCAGCAACTGCGCAACCACAGCCGGATCGCTGAAGAACCGATGGTAGAGAGCGTCGTGGTCTGGCCTGGCTGTCATGCGCTACGAAAAACACCTTCTCCAGGCCGGGACCACCGTCCGGGCGGGCGGAAGCGCGTGTATCGCCACAGACCAACGGCAAATGCTATAGACGCAAAAGTTGTTGACGGAGCATCCCGGACAGCGCCGGCGACAGAACACAAAACGCACTGAAAGACGCCGCTGTGAGCAGGGCAGAGATTCGCCGCACCGGCGCGGCGCGCAGAGTGGTCCGGGCGGGGCGACAGGCGCTCGGCGTGGCGGTCACTTGTGCGCGCGCCGTGCTGCGGTGGTGGGTTGCGGAGCTGGGCGGCATGGTGCCGTCCGCCGTCGCCGGCGGGCTCTTCGGCCAGGGCACCGTGCTCAAAATCCGGCTGGACGGCGACCTGCTGCAATTCGACGCTTCGCCGCCGGTCGATGTCAGTGCCGCCGCTCTGACCGCATCGCAAATGGCGCGCGCCGCGGCTGCGGACGCTATCATCCTCGTGCTCCCTGCGTCGGTCGTCCTGCGCCGGCTTATCGACGTTCCCGCCGCCGCGGCACGCGAACTGGCCAGCGCCGTGCCTTTCCTGCTGGAGCGCCATACGCCCTTCCTGCCCGGCCAGGCGCGCTCGGCCTGTCGCATCGCCGGCCCGGCACCGACTTCCGGCTACGTGCAGGTCGAGCTGGCGGCGACCGCGGCGGCGCCGCTCGAGCGGGCTCTGGCGCGCCTGCAAGAGCTCGACGTGCTGGTCAGCGCGGTGCATGTCGAGGCTGACGACGCGACACCTCGCCTGGATTTCGCGCACAGCGGCACGCGGCGGCCGATGCGCTCCTGGCTCGGGGAACCCTGGCGGCCGCTGCTGGCCGGTGCGGCGGCGGTGCTGCTCGCCGGCCCGGTCCTGGTCGCCGGCGTGGTGCACGCGCGCTGGCGCGGCCTGGACCATGCGCTTGCCGGCAGCAACACCCATCAGCAGCAGCGCGAAGACCTGCGGGCTGAGACGGCACGCGCCGCCATACTGGCCGCCCGTGCCCGCGCGCCTGATGCGGTTGAAACCCTGGCGCGCGTCACCGCGGCGCTGCCGGACACGGGCTGGCTGTTCAGCTTCGATTTCACCCCGCAAGGACTGCAGCTCGGCGGCTTCTCCACCGACATGCCGGCGGCTGTGGCACGCCTCCAGGCGTTGCCGGCCGTGGCCAAACTTGAGTTCAGGTCGCCGGTCATCCATGATGCGCGCGCAGATCGGGACCGGTTCGATATCCTGCTGCGCTTGCAAAAGGCCGGTGATGCGCAACGGATCTCTCCTTAGCCGAACGGCGGCGCTCCTGCTGCTGCTGGCCGGGACCTGGTCGGCCTGGGCGTTTGTCGAGGCGCCGATGCTGGCCAGCGTGGCCGCAGACCGCCACAGGATGCAGCTGTTGCATGCCGCCCTGAGCGAGCCCGCGGCAACGGCATCCCAGGCCCTGGGACTGCGGGCGGAGGAGCAGCGCCTGCACAGCTTTGTTCATGCGCTGAGCTGGTCCCTGGACCGCAGCAGTCCCGAACTCCTGTCTGCCCAATTGCAGCGGTCGGTCGAGGGTCTTGCCGCCGGTGCGGGCGCCAATGTGGCCAGCAGCCGAACGCTGCCGGTGCAGCCAGAGGGCGGATTGGTCCGGATTGGGCTGAATTTCGAAGTCCAGGCGACGCTGCCGGCGCTGCAGACATTGCTGATACAAATCGACCGCGCCCGGCCGCGCATCTTTATCGACCGTCTGACCGTGCAGGTTGCTGAAGGCGGCGGCCCGGCCAAGGGTGCGGACGGGCAGGGCGAGCTGGGTGTCGTCATGCAGGTCGGCATTTACGCAGCCCCTCACGGGGCGGGTGCGGCGCTATGACCCGCCGGCATCGTCGCACTCTGGCCTCAGGCGCTGTGTTCGGCGCCGCCGCCCTGCTGCTGACCGCATGGGCGGAGGATGCCGGGGCGCCGCCCCCGCAGGCGCGCGCCAGCGCCATCGCGCTGGCTGACCTCACCTGGCATGCACCTTCCGACGGCGCCGGTCTGGCCGCCACGCTCGAACGGCCGCTGTTCAGCCCGGCGCGCCGGCCGGCACCGGCACCGGCCGCCGCCAGCGGGAGCACGGATATCGCAGCGCCCGTCTCCGGACTGGTCGCCGTCGCCATCGGCCCGGACCGCAGTGCCGCCATTCTCAGGCTCACGTCGGGCAGAACCTCGGTGCTCATGCAAGGTGAGCAGGTCGATGGCTGGGTCCTGGCCGAAGTTGCACCCCACCGGGTGCTGCTTCGCTCCGGGTCGGCGCTGTCGGAACTCAGACTCCCTGGTGGCAGTGACAAATAAGGCGTGGACAAATAAGGCGGGGATCGGCAAGGCCGGGCTGGCTGGGCCGCTCGCGCCCTGTCTGCGCGTGCTGTGCCTGGCCGCGGCCCTGGCCGGCTGCGTGTCCGACGCCGAGCGGGTGCCGCGTCTTTCCATCGATGATGGTGCCACACCGCTGCCGCCGCGCGCGGGGCCGGTGACCCAGGCACCGCTCGGGCTTGATAGCGCGCCGGGCGGGCGCGCCTACGTGGTGCACGGCCAGCACAGTTTTGCGAGCCCACCGCCACCGGTCAGCACCACCGCAGGCGCCGGCGGCAGCTATGTGCTGAATTTTGACAACGCCGACATCCGCGATGTTGCCAAGGCCGTGCTCGGCGACATGCTGCAAGTGGGCTACGCCATCGCGCCCGCGGTGCAAGGCAATATCTCCCTGCACACGGCCCTGCCCCTGCCGCGGGACGCGGTGCTGCCGGCGTTCGAGGATGCGCTGGCCCTGGCCGGCGCGGCCCTGGTGCCGAACGGCGACGGCTACGACATTGTGCCCCTGCAAGGGGCCGCCCGCACCAGCGGCCGCCGCGCTCTCGGCCAGGCCGGCTACAGGGTAGAGGTCGTGCCCCTGCGATATGTCTCGGCAGCCGACATGCAGCATCTGATCGAGCCGCTGGTTGCCGGGGGCACCATCGTGCAGGTCGATACGCAGCGAAACCTGATCATCGTCGGCGGCAGCAGCACCGAACTTGCCAGGGTCATGCAGACAATCGCCCTGTTCGATGTGGACTGGCTGCGCAGCCAGTCCTTTGGCCTGTTCCCGCTGCAATACGCGCAGGCCAAGGCGGTCGCCGCCGACCTTCAGGCGATGGTCGCAGGCGGCCCCATGGCGAGCCTGGTGCGCATCGTGCCCATCGAGCATCTGAACGCCATCCTGATCGTCTCGTCCCGCGCCGGCTATGTCGATGATTTGCGGGGCTGGGTGGACAAATTCGACCGTGGGCGCGGCACGGCGTCGCCCCGCGTGTTCGTATATCATGTGCAGCATGGGCGCGCGGCGGATATCGCCGCCACGTTGAGCCGCGCGCTTGGCCCGCGCACAGGGGGCGGAGGCCCGGCCGCGGAGACCGGCGGGTTGCAGGAGGCAGGCGCCGCGCCTGCCCCGGCCGCGGCGGCCGGCGCCAATCCGCTGCTCGGCGGGTTGACCGCCGGCGCCGGAGGCGCGAACGACATGCCGCTCGGCGACGTGCGCATTACCGCTGATGAGACCAACAACGCGCTACTGGTGGTTACGACAGGCGAAAAATACCGGCTGGTCGAGCAGGCGCTGCAGCAGCTTGATGCCGTGCCCCTGCAAGTGATGCTGGAAGCCTGCGTGGCCGAAGTGCATCTGACCAACCAGCTGCAATATGGCCTGCAATATTATTTCCGGAACGGCAATTTCTCGTTGCTGCGCTCGGCCGTGGTGCCGGCGAGCCTGGCGGCCGACACCGGGGGGCTGTCGCTGGTGTTTTCGCAAGGCAACAATATCCAGGCAGTGCTGGACCTGATTGCCTCGCTGACCAAAGTGAAGGTGATTTCGGCACCGCGGGTGATGGTGGTGAACAACCGCACCGCGTCGATAGAAGTCGGCGACCAGGTGCCTATCGCTACCTCGACCGCCGTCGGCGTCATCACCGCCAACGCCCCGGTGGTAAACACCATCCAGCTGGTGGACACCGGCATCATCCTGCGCGTTACCCCGCGCGTCGGTGCCGGCGGGCTGGTGCTGCTGGACATCAACCAGGAGGTGAGTTCGGCCGTGGCGACCACCTCATCGACCATCAACTCGCCGACCATCCAGCAGCGCAGGATCAGCAGTTCCATCGCCGTGCAGGACGGCCAGACTCTGGCCATCGGCGGGCTGATCAGCGACACGCGCACCAAGACGCGCTCGGGCATTCCCTATCTGATGGATCTGCCTTATGTCGGCCCGCTGTTCAGTTTGCGTAATGACCAGGTGGACCGCACCGAACTGATCGTGCTCATCACGCCGCGCGTGGTGCGTGACGAGCACGAGGCAGACTCGGTGACGGAGGAGTTGCGGGAGAAGCTGCCGATGATACGTGATCTTTGGGGGCAGCCGAAGCGATAGCTAGCTTGCGTGGCGCGGGTGGAGCGCGAGGGCGACCGGGTATCGCCGGTAAAACTCCAGAGTGCGGCCTTGCCCTTCCGCTACGTGTTCGGTGCGCAGGATACGGGCGGCATGACCGGGGACCGGAGTGACCGGCATCGGTGGCGCTTGCTGGGGTGCGGACACCGGCGCCGGTTTCGCGGCCAGCATGGCATTGGGCCGTTCGGGGGGGCGGTCGGGCATGGCCCAGGCGGCGAGCACCTTCTGCTGGTAGGGGGCGCCCAAAGACGCGGTCTGCGAATGATAGGCCGCCGCCGCGAGCGGCCAGCTTCCGGTCTGCACGAAGAGCGAAGCCAGCAGCCTCGCGGCGAAATTCGCATTCGCCTGCGGATCGAACGCCTCATCCAGCGAGCCGAACGCCTCGGGGTGTTGCGCCAGGTTGACCTGCAGACAGCCGACATCGATGGAGCGGACACCACGCGCTTGCAGCGCCTGCACGGCGGCGACCGCTTCGGCCTTGGTGGCGAAGAAATGTCCCTGCCCTTCGGCGTCGATGGTCCAGGGCCAGGGCGCTACCTGGCCGGTGACAGGCAGCGTACGGCCGGACTCGACCCGTCCGATGGCCGATAAGAACAGATCCGGGATGCGCAGCGCCTGCTCTGCCGCGGCAATGGCGCCGCGGCAGAGCAGGGCCGGGGTTGCGGAAGCCGGCCCCGTCCCGGCCCAGCTCTGGTCCGGGAAGAATGGAGACGTGGACGCCATTCCACTCGCCGGCCACATGCCGGCGGCCGCACAGAAGATCAACAGCCACAAGGCGCAGACGCGCGCCCAACTCCGTCTATAGATGCGGCGAGGGGAATGCAGCGAAAACATGCGCCATTATGCGCTCGCACCGGTTACGGAAAAGTTAACCGCGTTGCGGGCACCCTATCCTAAGGTCGAGTTGCTGCACCGCAAAAAACCTCTTGAACTCTCATCCCATGGCAGCTATTTGTGCGGTGCAGCGTGCTTCGGCACCCTGCTTCTTGGACGTTTCCTCCCTAAACTTGGCGGTGCCTTATGGCACCGCCTTTTTTTTGTTTCGCGCCGCCGGCCGTGCCAACGTTGCCGACAAGAAGCGAGCCCGCGGCGCGTAAACTGCATGCATTGACAATCTATGCTTGCATCACCTGCTCATGCGGTGTACTTGTCTCTTGGCGTAGATAGCGACTGTCTTAATTTTTGGAACATGTCATCTGAACATCCGGCTCAGAAGGAAAGTCTCTCGTGTTGAGAATGCCCGCCGTTTGTCTCCGTCTCTTGTCCGACCGGCGCGGCATAACCGCGCTGGAATACGGCATCGTCGCGGCTTTCCTGTGCGTTGGGCTGGTGGCGATTTTTGCCGGGTTCGGATCGACCGTCAGTTCGCTGTTCGCGCGCGTCGAAAGCGGCATCTGACCGCGAGCGTCAGGGCGCGTCCGTGATGGCGTGAAGGTCGCGTGCCAGGGCGGCGGCCAGGTGAGTCACATCCGTGGCCAAAGTCGCCAGGCCAGGGCGGCGCTCCAACGTCTCCTCATCCATATAGAGCGCACGCGCGAACTCGAGCTGAATGGCGTGAACGTGGCGCTGTGGGCGCCCGTAGTTGCGGGTAATGAAGCCGCCGGCATAGGGGTCGTTACGACGAACCTGGTAGCCGCGGCCAGTGAAAAACTGCTCGACAAACCGGGTCACCGCCGGTGCGCAGGCGCTGCCGTGCGCATCGCCCAGCACCACATCGGGTAACGGCCGCCGTCCTTCGCACGCATGGGCCGGCATGGAGTGGCAATCCACCAGCAGGCAGCGCCCGGCGCTTGCCGTCAGCTCCGTCAGCAAACCTGCCAGGGCGTCGTGATAGGGCTGCCAGAAGCGGCGTACGCGGCGCTCAGCCTCGGCAAACGGCAATTTCTCTGCATAGATGCTCTCGCCGCCGCCGACGACGCGCGCAATCGTGCCGAGGCCCGCGCGCACCCGCACGCTGGTTGTGTTCACCCAGCCGGGCAGCGGGTCCGAGAACATGCCGGGATCGAGTTCCCAGGCCTCCCGGTTTGCATCACAAAACGCACGCGGAAACCGGGCTGCGATCATGGTGGCGCCATGACTCGGCGTGCCGGCGACGATTTCGTCTAAAAAACTATCCTCGCTGCGGCGGAGGTGCTGTGGGGTCAGCCGCGTCGCGGCGAGAAACTCCGCAGGATACTCCCGCCCCGAGTGCGGTGAGGCGAACACCAGCGGCGCATCGCACCGGGAAGGGCGGATGATGTCGAAACAGGCCGCGGCGGCGCCAGGTCCGGCTCCGGACGGTGGCGGGCAACCGGCCGGATCATGCAGCATGTTGAAGTTGCGCCCATCCACGGAAGAAGAATTTTGCCACCGTTCCATGGTGCCGAACAAAAGCGTATCCGCGCAACAGGCTGGGGAGAATGGTGGGCGCGACAGGGATTGAACCTGTGACCCCTACCGTGTCAAGGTAGTGCTCTACCGCTGAGCTACGCGCCCTGTGCGCATGTTTCCTAGCGGCGGCGGCATTGCAGTGCAACCCCATGCCGCGCGGGGCGGCTGACCCGATATCGTTGCCTCCAGCCCGCGGCCGGTGCTGGTGCGGTATTCCCACGCAAAGCCAAGTTTATTGACGTTGTGGTCGTTGATCAGAGTGAGCGGCGGGTAACAGATGGAGTCGCCGTCAGGCCCGGTGGTGAACCATTGCGTGTGATCCTGATCTGCATGGTTGATGCGGGTGGCATCGACGGCGCCAAATTGCTTCGGGGCCGCCATCAGGAACGCAGAAGATCAACTTCCCGCGAGAGAGCGGATTTGCCTTGGCATCACCAACTTTTAGTTGCAGTAGTCTTGTTATTGCACGTTTGGAGTTTGATCATGCCGCCGGTCGAGACGCTTGCTTTGCCAGCCGCTACGGTAGGGAGGGCAGTGGTTGACCGCAGGCGGGTCGGCAGGATTGATTACAGCAATCCACATCTTCTCGATCTTTTGAGACAGCCTCATTCACCCAGGATTTTGCTGCCTGCCAAACCCGATATTGAGTCTGAGCCTGTCTTATTGCTTGAGCCTTACCTGGTGCCTGAGCCTGTTGTTATGCTGGAAGCGCCGGCTTCGATCATGTCGGCGTTTCCGTTTATTATTGTTGCCAGCCTGTTCTTCTGGGGCGTGGTTGCTATGCTGCTCTGGAAGACAATGTTCCACTAACCGGCCTTATCGAAAGTGCAAAGGGTTTTCCCGTCAAAAACAACTGCATGCCTATTGTCCCATCCGAGCCGGAAGGTATGACGCGGTCAGCCGCAGAGTCGCGGTTTGTCAGGCAAAAGCGCCAGCTTGCCGCCGCACCTTTGGCAGTTTCTCAAAATTTCTGAACCGCGGTCAGGCCGACCGTAAGCGGCCGAAACGTAATGTCGCGCAAGCCCGGCAGGTTCACCACGTCCTGATAGCGGTAGAGCGAGGGGCGTGCATTAAGAGCATTGTTGATGAACAGGGACACGTCCCATCCCTGCTTTCGCCATCCGGCGCGCAACGCCACATAGTTGGTGGCAGGAGCATCGCGTGTCGCCGCGTTGTAAGAGAAGGTTCCGGCCGAGCCGGTGCGGTAATACGGGCCGGCGAATTCGTAATCAATACGCGCGTAGCCGTTGGAATTCTGCGGCAGCGGGAAATCATCCTGCACGGCCGCTGTGGCGGTCCATTCGGGCGTCGCCAGGCTGTCCCCGGCACGCGAGAGGATGTTGCCGGATTCGGTGACCGTATCGGTGAAACGCGCATCCGTCAGGCCGGCATTGCCTGACAAAACCAGCCCATGCAGCGGCGTATATTCTGCCTGCACATCAAACCCGCGGCTGGCGGCCGAGCCAAGGTTTGCGGTGTAATAATAGCCGCAGTCAGGCAGGGTGACGAGTTGCTGGATGCCGCTCCAGTCGATCCAGTAAATGCTGGCGTCCACGACCAGGCGGTGATTGAGGAAGCTGCCTTTGACGCCAGCTTCGTAGCTCCATACCGAATCTGACGCAAAGGTATGCGGCACGTCGCCTTTCAGGCCGAGGGCTTTGAGATCTCCGGCGCAACTCACAACACCCAAGATGCTCTCGTTGGCGCCGCCGATGCGGTAGCCTTTGGCGACCGTGGCATAGAGCATTTCGTCCGGTGTCACCTGCCAGGTGAGTGCAAAGCGCGGTGTTACCGGCGTTTCGTTCTGCGAGCCGCGATAATCGGTCGGCGCACCCGGGCCGTACGGCCCGTCCTGGAAATCCCTGTACAGATAGCCGCTTCGCGCAACACGCAGGCCGACCGAGGCTTTGACCGTTGGCGTGACGGCGTAGCTGAGATTGCCGAAAGCCGCCTGGTCGATCTCGGTCACCTGCTCGGACTCGAGATAAGAATATTTGCCGTCCACCGGGGCTTCGCCGAAATAGCTGAGCGAATTACCAGGGCCGTAGCCCCCACTGATGGAGAGGTAGTTGGCAACTTCGTCGAACGGCTCTTCGTAGCTGTTATAGACGCTGGATTCGTTATGCTGATAATAGAGGCCCGCGACCCATGAGAAGCGGCTGTCTGGCGTATCGTTGGATTGCAGGCGCAATTCCTCGGTCCAGTTGCGCTGCCCGTCCTGATAAAAGCCGCGCGACAGATAGTCGGGATAGCCCGGCAGGGTGATGCCACCGACGAGGCCGGAAAGTTCGAAGGAAGTGGCATCGAACGTATCATCGACCACACGGCGGAAATAGGAGCTGATGGATGTCAGCCTGAACGGACCGAAATCATATCCGATATCGAGGCTCGGCAGCACGAAATTATCGACGTGCGGTTGGGGGATTTGCGCCAGCGCGTTGAACGGCCCGACGGATTCCCAGTAATAGTTGCGATCTTCGGCACGTGTCTGCTGGAAGAAAACAGCGGGTTCGATCGTCAAATCCTCGTCCGGCTTGTATAGCAGGGCTGCGCGGGCGACGATGTTGTTCTGGCTGTTGGCGTTGCGGTCTGCGAGTTCACCGCTGACGGGGTTGATGCGGTCGATGTAACCGCCGTCCTCGCGGTCCCAGATGCTGACGCGAAACCCCAGCTTGTCCGGGACAATAGGGCCGCCAAGCGCACCGCCCAATTCGCCGCTCGGCGCGCCGCCATCGGTAAAGCCGAGCTCGCTCCGGAAATAGCCGGTGTAATTGGTCAGGCTAGGCGCCGGCGTGATGAAGCGCACGTTGCCGCCCTCGGAACCCGCGCCGAACAGGGTGCCCTGCGGGCCGCGCAGCACTTCGACGCGGTCGAGATCGAAAACCTCAGGATAAGGATTCGAGGCGACAACGGTGTTGCGTGCCTGCACGGGGGTTTCATCGATATAGACGCCGGTGGTCTCTGCCCCGGCGGTCGAGGTAATGCCGCGGATGGAGATGTTGGTGTTGCCGAGTTCGTCGCTGGCACTCAGATGCAGGCCTGGCACCAGCCTGGCCACGTCCTGCACATCGCGCACGCCCTGCTTGTCGAGCTGGGTGCGGCCGAGCACGGCGATGCTGATCGGCACCTTGCTCAGTTTTTCCGGGCGCTTTTGCGCTGTGACAACGATTTCTTCCAGACCCGGCTTGGTGTCCGGTGTCTTCGGTGGTGTATCGGCGCCGTCGGCCTCGGCGGGCAGGGCGGCGAGAATAAGCATGGGCAGAATGACCTGCCACAATGGTCTGCGCGGCCGCCGCCTCAAGTGCGGGATGTCGATGTGCGTATCTGAGCCTGGATGATGACGCACAACAACCATGATCAAGGTACGCCTTTTCTGTGCAATTAATGACTCACAACAAATCTTAAGTGGTAACGTATGGCAAGGGAAGGATATTCTTTTTGAAAAAAGAACTCATTCCTTATACCGAAAGCTTGGTCCGCTTCGCCCCGGCCTCAATCGTAGCATCGGCAGCCTTAGCAAACCCACGCAACGTATCCGCCAGGCACTGCTCATCATGTGCCGCGCAGATGAACCAGGGCTCCCGCGAATCGGGCTCGCACAGCACCCCTTCGTCGTGAAGGTATTGCGCCATTTCGTTATAAAAACTGTAGTCGCTGCCTTTCCAGTCGCGGTAGGTACGCGGCGGCACGGCGGCGAAATACAGGCCGCTCATCGACGGGTGGCCGACAAAACTGTGGGCGATGCCGCGTGCCTTGAGGATGGCGCTCATCCCGGCGCGCAGTTTTGTACCGTAATCGCTGATGCGTTCCAGCGCATCGGTTTCTTCCAGGATTTGCAAAGTGCGGTTGGCGGCGGCGAGCGAGACGGAGTGCGCCGTGTAAGTGCCGCCGTGGGCAACGCCGCGGCCGAACTTGCGCATGATCTCCTCGCGCCCGGCAATCACGGCAATCGGATAGCCGTTGGCCACGGCCTTGGCAAAGGTGCAGATGTCCGCCTTGATGTCGTAGAGTTGCTGCACGCCGCCGCGGGCCACCCGGAAGCCGGTCTTGACTTCATCGATGACCAGCAGAACGCCATATTTATCGCACAGCGCGCGGGCGGCACGCAGATATTCGGGATCGGCCGCGATGCCCAGGCAATTGCCCATGATCGGCTCGATCAGCAGGCATGCGATGGTGCTGGCATGCTGACGAAGAACCTCTTCCAGCCCGTTGGCATCGTTCGCTTGCACGAAATGGGCAAAGCTGCGCGAGGAAACAGGGATACCTTCGCTGTAGGGTTGCACTTGCGGTTCGCCGCGGCGGTTCCATTCGTGCATCGGCACGTGCCACATGGCGGCGTCGAACAGGCCGTGATAGCTGCCTTCGAGCAGCACGTAATCGTCCTTGCCCGTGTAGCCGCGGGCGAGGCGCAGGGCACCCATCACCGCTTCGGTGCCGGAGTTGGAGAAGCGCACCAGTTCGGCGGCCGGCACCATGCGGCTGATGCGCTCGGCGACCTGCAATTCCATCTCCGTGGAGAGCGCAAATACCCCGCCCATCTCCATGCCTGCGCGTGCCGCTTCGTCCACGCGCGGGTCGGCGTAGCCCAGGATCGCAGGGCCGTAGCCAAGCCGGTAATCGACGTAACTGTTATCGTCGATATCGGTAATGCGGCCGCCGCGGCCGGATTTGATGTAGATCGTCCGCTCTTCGCCCCAGTAGCGGAAATTCGACGCAACACCGAGCGGCAGGCGCTGCACGGCTTTGGCGAAATGGGTGTGACTGCGGGTTAGGGTGCGGGGCATTGGGGTGGTCCTGACGATACGTGCCGTTGTTTCGTGTGTAGCAGCGCCTGGGGGGCGGGTCCAGCAAAATCTATATGGTCATTCAAAAAATCTGCTCCGGCCCGATCCCGATGGGCGGGCCGCAGCGACGTGGTTCAAAACCAAGGCCAAAGCTAAGCGCTCGTTGCCGCGCAAGCCTTATGAATAAAAGTTTTTTGCTTCTTTTTTTCAAAAAAGAAGTTCTTGCTTTCTTCCTGACTTGCATCTTGTGGGCCTTCGGTTGTATATTGAATGCCTATTCAAAAACCAGAAGGTGGAACGATGGACGCGGGGACCGATGAATTTCTGCGCGGCTTGCCGCCCTGGACCTATGCGCATGCCGGGCTGACGCGGCTGGAGCATGAACGAATTTTTCTGCCGAGTTGGCAGATTGTCTGCCATGTCAACGACATCGCCAAACCGGGCGACTATCTGACGTTCGATCTGGGGCCGGAGAGCGTCGTGGTGCTGCGCGACATGGGTGGCACCATCAGGGCTTTTCATAATGTGTGCCGCCACCGGGCGGCGCGGTTGCTGGACGGTGAGGGCAGTTGTCCCGCCGCGATTACCTGCCGCTACCATGGCTGGACCTACACGCTGGAGGGTGCGCTGCGTGGACTGCCGGTGCGTGAGTCGTTTCCCTCGCTTGACCGCAGCGCCTACGGGCTGCTGCCGGTGCGTATGGAGATTTTCGCCAGTTTCGTGTTTGTCTGCCTGGCTGGCGAGCCGGCTTCGCTTGCATCCATGTGGGGCGACATGGCGGCCGATTTCACGCCCTACCAGTTCGACAAGATGCAGCCTCTGGCGCCGATGTATTACGAAGATTGGGACGTGGACTGGAAAGTTGCCATGGACAATTATCTGGAGTCGTACCATGTCCCGATCGGCCACCCCGGCCTCTCGCGCATGTTCACGCCGGATTACGACGACCAGACCAACCTGCCGACGGGGATTGCACGCGGCATCGGCTGGATGCGCGAGCGGCCGTCATCGAAATGGTCGGAATGGCGCTACCAGGCGATGGTGCAAGGCTTGACCGAGCATTTGCCGGAGGAAAACCGCCGCTGCTGGCGTTTTTACAGCATGCTGCCGAACCTCGGCATCGACGTATATCCCGACCAGATGGATTTCTTCCAGGTCCTGCCACGCGGTCCCGGCAAATGCACGATCCGCGGCGGCACCTACGGGCTGCCGGATGAGCGCCGCGAGATGCGCGTGCTGCGCTACCTGAATGCCCGCATCAACCGCCAGGTGCAGGCCGAGGATGATGATTTGTGCCGGCGGGTGCAGCGCGGCCTGGCGTCGAGCTTTTACACGCCGGGGCCGTTATCGACGCATGAAGTGTGCATATCGCAGTTTCATGACCTGGTGCGGTCGCGGATTCCGGCGACCTTGCAGGATGTGGCGCCGGCGGAGCTGTAGGAAGAGTCTTCTTTTTTGAAAAAAAGAAGCAAAAAACTTTTACAAATTGGGCCGAGCCTATCCGATGGCGTACGCCAATGATCAAAAGTTTTTTGGTTCTTTTTTTCAAAAAAGAACTGCTTCCTTCCTACGCAAAATGACAAGCCGCCAGTCGCCCTGGTGCCACCGCACGCAGCAGCGGCCGCTCGGTTGCACAGCGCGCCTCGGCGCGTGGGCAACGCGGGTGAAAGCGGCAGCCGGAGGGCGGGTTCCAGGGGCTCGGCACCTCACCGACCACCGGCACAGGCGCCGCGCCGCGCCCCGGCACGGCCGCCAGCAGGGCCGCGGTATAAGGATGCGCGGGGCGCGCAAAAACATCCAGCGTTTCGCCAATCTCCACGATGGCGCCTAGATACATCACCGCCGTGCGGGTGGCGATCTGGCGCACCACCGCAAGATCGTGAGCGATAAACACATAGGTGAGCGAGAGCCGCTGCTGCAAATCCGCAAGCAAATTCACCACCTGTGCCTGCACCGAAACATCCAGCGCCGACACCGGCTCATCGGCGACCACCAGCGCGGGTTCGAGGACCAGCGCGCGGGCGATGCCGATGCGCTGGCGCTGGCCGCCGGAGAATTCGTGCGGGTAGCGCGGCAGATGGTCGGGGCGAAGGCCGACGAGGTCGAGCAGTTCGGCGACGCGGGCCGCCACGTCCGCCGCGCTGCGCCGCGCGCCGTCGGGCTTGCGGTGCACGCGCAAGGGTTCGGCGATCAGGTCGCCGATGCGCCGGCGGGGGTTGAGCGAGGCGTAGGGGTCCTGGAACACCATCTGCATGCGCGGCCGCAGCCGGCGCAACGCGCGCGCGCCGAGTCGGCCGAGATCGATGCCGTCGAACAGGATGCGGCCTTCGCTGACCTCCTCCAGGCGCAGCATGCAGCGGCCGAGGGTTGATTTGCCGCAGCCGGACTCACCCACCAGCGCCAGGGTTTCGCCGGCGGCAAGTTGCAAGGAGACGTTGTCCACGGCATGGAGCACACGCCGGCCGTTCGTAAAGCGCCTGCTGACGCCATCCACGGAAAGGAGGGGATTGCTCACGTAGCGCCGTCTAGCAAATGACACGCAGCGTCCTGCGCACCGGCTGCAAGCAGAGCCGGCCGGGTGTCGCATACTTCCATCGCCTGCAAACACCGCGGCTGGAACGGACAGCCGGAAGGCATGGCGGCGGGCGATGGCGGCGCACCAGGAATGGCAGGCAGCCGCGCCGGCCGCGGACCATCCATCGGCGGTATGGCGGCCAGCAGGCCGCGCGTGTAAGGATGAGCTGGCGTCGCCAGCACGGAAGCGGCCGGGCCGCGCTCCACCAGGCGGCCGGCATACATGACCATCATCCGGTCGGCGGTGTCGGCAACCACCCCCATGTCGTGGGTGATCAGGATGATGCTCGCACCAAATTTCTCGCGGGACTGTTTTAATAGCGCCAGTATTTGCGCCTGCACCGTCACATCCAGCGCCGTCGTGGGTTCGTCGGCAATCAGCAGCGCGGGGTCGCAGGACAGCGCCATGGCGATCATCGCGCGCTGGCGCATGCCGCCGGACATCTGATGCGGATAGCGGTCGAACTGCTGCGCCGGGTCGGGCATGCCCATCAGTGCCAGCAACTCCACCGCACGGCTGCGGGCGGCTTTCTGCGACATCGGCCGGTGCGCCCGTATCTGTTCAACGATCTGCCACCCGACACTGTGAACCGGCGTCAGCGCCGTCATTGGATCCTGGAAAATCATCGCAATCTTCTCGCCCCGCACCTGCCGCCACGCGCGGCGTGACAGGCCAAGCAATTCCTGTCCGCGGAAACGGATGGAGCCGGTAATCACCGCGTTCGGATCCTCGATCAGCCCGACGGCCGCCAGCATGGAAATGGTTTTGCCGGAGCCGGACTCACCGACGATCCCAAAAATCTCGCCCTCGCGGACGGTAAACGACAGGCTTTCCACCACCCGCACTACGCCCTCGCGCGTGCGGAAGCTGATGCACAGGTCACGGACTTCGAAGAGATCAGACATAAGGAAGAAAGCACTTCTTTTTTGAAAAAAAGAAGCAAAAAACTTTTATCTGTTTGGCTTCGGCCTCTGCGGAGAGGC
>Ga0116227_10007139_pt1 | contig 22056 bp, 16 predicted proteins | sample S1TSphgellanicum_FD_89693 | JGI IMG/M metagenome (GOLD analysis project Ga0116227, IMG submission 89693) | Host-associated microbial communities from peat moss isolated from Minnesota, USA - S1T2_Fb - Sphagnum magellanicum MG | ecosystem: Host-associated > Plants > Peat moss > Unclassified...
GCTTTTAAGATTGTCATCATTGCCTAGTTTACCATCATCCCCTTTTTCTTTTTTTTTTTTACTCCTTTCAATTTTTTTTTTTCCTTCTTTTGGTTTTTTTTTTTTTTTTTTTTTTTTTTTTTTTTTTTTGGTTACTAAAGGTGTTATAATGTGCAAGGATTGAAAGTAGTAAAGTTAAGAGGGATGATGCCAAGCTTGACATTGTCATGTTCTTCATTGCCACCTTATTCAAATGAACAACCTTGGCCCTTGAAGCACCTTGACCCCTATTTTTCATCATCGCCTTCAATTTCTTCTCTTCGTGATTTTGTCATGGTGTTATTGTGGACATAGCGGTTATTGTTGTGTGTTGTTTTTCTCCCCTTCAATCATTTTTTATGTGCAAGGGGTAAGACCACTGAAGTTTAGGGACAGTCATCATTGCTTTGTTCTCCATTGCCACCTTTTTCTTTAGGTGAGTAAGGCCCTCAAAATCCATTGTAGCTTTTCTTTTTTCTTTTTTTCTTTTTTTTTGGGTTACGAAAAGTGTTGTAATGTGCAGGGGTCGAAAATAGTATAGTTGAAAGGGATGATGTCAAACTCTACATTGCCATGTTGTTCATTGCCACCTTCTTTAGATGAACAAGTCCCTTGAAGCGCCTTGACTCCTATTCTTCATTGCCACCTTCATTTATTGTTTTTCAACTTGTTCATTTTTTTCCTTATGTTTTCAAAGCATCATTGCGTTGTTCCCCTTCTTTCTCCTTGCAGTCTCGCTCACCTTTGTAAATTTTTATGTGCAAGTTAAAACAAGAGTGCCAAAACTCAAAATCATCTTCAACATGTTTTTCACCACCCCCTTCTTCATGTGAACAAGCCTTAGGGCAACCTAACTCTTGTTTTTTATCATTTTTTTTTCACATTGGTTTTTTTTGTTATTAATTTGGTTTTAGAATTTTCAAGGTCTTGTTCCCCTTCTCCCTCTTAATGTCCTCGCTCAAGTTCTTGTCATTTAATTTGCGTAGAAACCAAAAGTGTTAAAGCTTAGGGGACAACACAAACATTCCGCATTATCTTCACCTTGTTGTTCATCAACTTTTTCATGTGAACAAGGCTTTGTGGGCACCATGACCTTTGCCATGTCTTCATTGTCAACCTCTTGTGGTGGTTATCCCTTGTTATTGGTTTTGGTTTTCAGATTGCAAGAAGGAATCATGGGTTTTGCAACTACCCAAATTCATTAGGTTTTCAATGAAATGGGACAAAATTTGATTAATATGCAACTTGTATGATTTTGGTCAAAAAGGATTAGTTGACTAAGACATTTTTAGTGCAAATGTTTTTAGGTTGTTTTAAATAGTCACATATTACACTAAATAATTTTTAATTTCAAATTTTTAGCATGGATATTACAAGATCCCAAGTTAATATGACATGGACTAAAATGCCACATCATCACACAACTTTTTTTTTTGGGGTCATAGAATCACAAAGTTTTTTCTTCTCAGCATACCATGACAAAAATATACGTCATTATATATATAAGGTTTTGTCAACATAAAATTTTCACTACAAGGAATCTTGTCCATTTCAACCCATACATTTGTGACTTGTGTCCAAATCAACCATTTTTGCGACTAGTTATGCGACTGGCCTATGTGGCACCATGGTAAAAATGATTTATAGTCACACATGTGACTACGAAGTGGTTTTTAGTCACATGTGCAATTAAAATCTACAACTCCTACTAGTATGGACGAAAATGACAACAAAAAGTGCATTCATAACATCCACAACAAGTGACATCTAACAATGGGTGAAAAATTAGTCGTACATGCAACTAGTAGTGTAGCACATAGGTGATTGGACGACATGTGGCATCTTTATCAACTTGAATTATGACTTTAGATTATTATGGTTGCAAATGTAATGTGGTACATAGGTGACTAGACAAGTACATGTGGCATGTTTTCAACTTGGATTGCAACTATAGATGATAGTTACATTTTATGAATGTGCTAATGGCTAGTTAGGGCATGCAATATGTCATGTTGATCATGATGGGTTATTTCTAAACAAGATGACAAAGAAAAGATTCTACCTACCAAATATCCCTCCAATTTCCATGGGCCATAACAAAAAAATTCACAAGACAATTTTTTGAAAAATTTAACCCACCCATTCCAACAAATCCATAGACCAAAACATTTTTTTCACACAACAACTTTGGTAAAGAAATCAGCCCACCAATTCTAGCAATTTTCAATGGCCCAAACATTTTGCCCATTAATTCTAGCAGTCCTCAATGGCCATAACATTATTTTAGCAACATAATCACCACAAAAAGCAAATTGGAAATTTGGATGCCCTATAATGGTTCATTGCATTGTCCACTCAATACCCTAAAAGTGGCGAACAAATTGTGCCCAATCTTATATAGGAAGTGAAATCCTACACTATCAAGCATCATATGTTCCTAAGCTATTCCTCAAAGCCTAACCAACCAAAAGTGTATCTTGTCTAGACAATTCAATGGCACCTACCACTGTCCTATTACTATCTACATCTAGAAATTCTAATTGGGCTTCAAGACCATATGCCTTTCCATCTATCTCAATGTAATCATCATACACATTTGCCACAACATGTTGGCTTCTAGGCTCTTTGTGAAGGACAACCTTCCACATTGGTGTTTTGGGGTCACTTCAAAAAAAGACTTGTTGAACTTGTAAAGAAAAAACAAAAGGTTCATCAAGCTCATGCAACAAGTGCCAAAAATTGGCAAGAATTGGTAAGAAGAAACCCAACATCATCTTGTTTATAAGTTGGGTTCCCTTTATTGTCAATCTCCTTCTTTGCCCATTGACAATGAAATAAAATGATGGGTGAAGAGACTTGCCCATAATCTAACCATAGTATTTATTTCCAGGTTCCAACATATTAGATCGCTTCAAGAACATCATCCTCAATCCCTTGAGATTGCTAAAAAACAGATGCCACACTAAAATCAAATGCAACCAACAAGTTATTCTCATCATTGTCAACTCAGAAGTGGTTCTTGTATGCCTTCATCTTACTATACCTTAATGCTATGAAACTCGGGGGAACAAAGATCTGGACAAGATTTGGGTCAGTAGTCATATCAAAACCACCAACTTGATGGGTGCGGATTGCATTCTTCACCCATTTGGCCATCTCATCAACCTCTTGAAGGTGGTTGGAAATGCCATTGGTTTATCATATGTAATAGGGTTTGTTGCCCATGCAAATTCAAAACCAGCTCTTTCACTTTCAATCCATGCCTTATCATCCTTGTATTTCCTAATGCACACACCAAACTCATGTATATAGATAATTAATTATGTGTGGCAACATGTTTGACTTGAAAGCATGAAAATGGATTCCATGGTACCACAACCAAAAAACACAAACCACATGGAGATCTGGATGGCATGTAGATGTTTAAACAAGATTAGGGATTAGGGATTAGTGCAACATTAAAGTAATTGGAGTAGGAAAAAAACTCAATGTATCCATGACGACATGATTTCCGTATTTGTGAGCACATAACTATGTGCAAGATCTTGTAGACTTGGGGTGAGCACAACTTTTTATGCATCACCTTCTAGTACCTCTCTAACCATTCCCTCCTCCTTTTCTGCATCCCAAATTCTTCTAGATAAATGTTAAAATTCTTACAAATATTCATTCACAAACCCCATAGTCTCATCTAATACATATTCTTCAACCATTGATGCTTTAAGATGTGACACATGTTATGAACATATCCTTTGAGGACCATCATCCACTCCACTGGGTACATCCAGTTTGACTATGGACGGGCCCATGGTGTAGTCATAGTAACATGTACCATTAATATTTGTAACCATTGCTTAATTTTTTGAACTTTGGATTATAAAATATAACAATAATAATAAATAAAATATTTTCTATAAAATGTTATTGTGAATACCTTATGTACATATTGTAAAAATTTGGAATCAATCGAATGAATGAAAAATAAATATAAGGACTCTTAAAGCTTTGTAACCATTGTTCAAAAGCTACTTAAAAGTAGCTTAAAAACAATTTTGACATTAAAAGCACAATTTGAAAATATTTTTTATGACATATTTTGGAATTTAAAAAAATATACACCTTAACATAATAGTATTAAGAAAACTTTAAAGATTTTTAATGTTTTTTTAAAAAACATTTAAAATTTTCTAAAAATTTTCTTCAAAAAATACAGTGGTTTAAGGGGGCACGTGTGGCTCCTAATAGTGTGGTTGGACCCCTCCCCCCCCAATATTTCTAGTTCATCCACAATGTGCAACAACAAGTGAATCATTATGTCGAAAAAGGTAGGAGGGAACTTTTTTTTTAATAAATAAATAGTGAATGCCACATCTTCTTGCAAGCTCCCAATCTCATTAGGGTTCCACACCTTCACACAAACCCAATGGAATACACAACTTAGCCACATAGTAGCCATTTGTGGCTCAAATGCCATGAGCCCTCGCAAGCACAATGGCAACAATTTTTGCATCAATAAATGATAATCATGAGTCTTCATGGATCCCAACTTCTTGTCTGCCACATGTTTGGCTAATGAAGCCCCATAGTCTATGGGAACTTTCAATGAGCCCAATTGTGACAAAAAGGTATTCAATTCATCCCAAGTAAGCACATATGGTGCTTGTGGCTTCAAGATTTTTGTTGATTGTGTGGGTGTCATGTTAACCATTATGTTGGCAAATTCCTTCAACTTCCATGTCTTGTCTTACTTTAATTGTGTCTTTTTGACCAAAAAGGGTCCGAACAAAGCTTTCACAAATGTTTTTCTCAACATGCATCACATCCAATGTGTTTCGAATGTGCAAGTGTTGCACAACATTCCATTGCCTTTTAAATTAACCAAAAATGCCCATATAAGGTTCTACAATTTGCCTACACATAAGCCTTCAACACCAACATGACACACACTCAAAGATTGTCATGTATATGGACACACATGCCTCCAACCAATTTCCAAACTTCATGATTTAGGGTTAAGGTTCCTGCCCAAATGTATTTTTGCAATGTCCAAAAAAAAAACATTACCTGCATTACATACATAGTTGAATTGCATTTTAACATCAAAAATTCAATAAGTGCGCTCCAAAATTCACATAATGTTATTATGGCAAGTAACCTCCTAGCAAATCACAACTTTCCAAAGTTGCCACACATATTAAATTAGCCTAAACATCCCCAATATAAGATCTATCCATGCTTTACACATACACCTTGGACATATAAGCCATTAATAATGTTCCAAGACCCATGTAGACCCTAAAGAGGCTCAATTCACTATATACAAGCTTAAATGCACCTACATTAACAGCCATTGTTGATGTTACAAGAGCTACAAACCTTACAGAGGTTGAATGGGTTACATACAAGTTCAATGCATCATGCAAACATAGGCCAATAATTATGTTCCTCAAGTTGCAGACCACAAAGGGGTTCAATTTAGTCCATAAAAGTTAGTATGCATATACAAATAGGCCCTAGTTGATGTTCCCATATTTGCACACCCTAGAGAGGTTGAATAGGCCATGTACAAACTCAATTGCATATCCACATATGCCCTAGCTAATGTGGCAAGAGCTATAGACCCTTCAGAGGTTCAATGGGATACCTACAACTTCAAATGCATGCATACATAGCCCATACATGTGATGTTCCAAGAGTTGCAAACTCCACAAAGGCTCTTTTGGCCCAATACAAGCCTAAATCCGTCTACACATAAATAATTAATGATGTTCTAAGAGTTGTAAACCCCAAAGGGGTTAATTCAATCCATAAAAGTTCAAATGAATATACACATGGGTCCTAACTAGTGTTAGTTGCACACCTTAAAGAGGTTGAATGGGCTACATACAAGTTCAATTGCATATCCACATAAGCCCTAGCTAATGTGGCAAGAGCTGAAACCCCACAAAGATTAAATGGGATATCTATAACGTCAAATGCATGCATACATAGGCCATACATAATGTTCCAAGAGTTGCAAACTCCACATACACTCTTTTGGCCCATGTTGAATTTTAGACCTACTGAATTTTAGACTCGATGACTTTCCAACCTACTGAATTTCAAACTTGAATTTTAGAACTAATGACCTTTAGATTTGATGAATTTTAGGTTTGATGACTTTTAGACTTAAAATTATTGAATTTTTAAATTTGAATTGCTGAATTTTAAACCTAAATTGCAAATTTTAAATTTGAATTGTTGGATTGCAAACCTAAATTCATAAGCAGAAATCTTGTTTTTTTTCACTGCCCAAATTCATTAGGGATTTAATGAAATAGGAAAAAATTGACTAATATGCAACTTGTATGGTTTTAATAAAAAAAGACTAATTGATTAGGACATTTTTAGTGAAATGTTTTTTAGTCATTTTGGATAGTCGCATGTTAGATTAGATAATTTTTATTTAAAATATTATGAAATGAATATACAAGGTCCCAAGTTAATATGATGTGGAATAACATGTTGTGTCATCGTATAACTATTTCTTCTTTTTTTATTCCCAATTTTGTCAACAAAAATGTCTTAACACCATTTAAGCATGGTGTACATGTTTGTGTATTCACCATGATGCATATGTTTGTAAATTGCATTTGTACATGATACATTAAGGCATGCATCCATCAAGGATTGAACCCAAGACCTCATGGAAACACATTAGGGCCCTAACCCCTAAACCACTTCAACACTTTATTAATAAAGTTGAAATTTTTTAACTTTATTATGTATGGCATGAAATTGTTTAGGAAATTCAAACTTTAAGATACATTTTCTTTTGCAAAATTTATTCAAATGCTACAAATGAAAAGATGATCTTGAAACTTATTCAATATTGTATTCAAAAAAACTATTATAATTTACAAAAATTGAATTTACAATGTAAAAAATACAATTTCAAATAACATTTCATGAATAAATCAATAAATATCTTTTTGTTTAAATTGACCTAAAATCTTTGTAATTTCAATGTGAATTCAAAAGTGCATTTACTAATATATATATAAATTTAAAAAAATCATTACATAAAATATGTCCATTTTTTGAAAAATTGCAAGTTCTTATTTTCCCCAATATGATTACATATAAATTTATTTTTTTGATGTTGTTAAAATGGTAATCATCCATGAGAAGATTGCCACATTTGGTTATAGACAAATTGTGTAGTTGGAAACTTGTTTAAATCTTTCAATATTATGGTTATTTATGATATTTTATTGTAATATATATATGGCCCAAAAACATTTTCTTTCAAAAAAATCCTTTTTTAATGTTGTTGCCCCTTTAAATTGGCGGAAATTGGTCATAAAAATAGACATTAATTAAGTAGTAAATATATCCATTTTATTTATCAAGACCATATTTTTCTACCAAGATTATTCATACATCAATATGAATGATTAATTACACAACTTTGAAAAAAAAGTCATTATATATATTTTTAATGATGTCAAAATATATTTTACATTTTTGTTAAAGGAAACACAATTTAATTTGGTGAAATTTTGGGTTTAAATAGCTGGATTAAGCCCCCCTCCTCCCAACCAACATGTATTTATTGTTTCAAATTTTTTTAACTTAGCAATTTTTGTTGGGAAAAATGGAAAAATAGAGCAAATTCAAGGAAAAATGTACACCACAAAAAACTTACCAAAAAATTGGGATTATAAATTTGTACCTCTAAATATGGCTTATAGTCAAAACATCATTAAGTTTTCTTATGGATAATTTTGAAGAAGATTACAAAATTGAAAAAAATAAAAAATAAAAATATCATTGATGTCATTATTATTGTAAATATTTATATTTTATTTATTTATTTATTTTTAAAATTCATCTCTAAATATTTAAACATAAGTTTATAACAATTTTTTTTTATAAACCATGTTTAAAATAAAAATAATAAGTGTAGAATATTAAAAAAATTATAATGATAATATTTTAAATTTTAATTCATTTTTTTTAACATGTTTTTTTTTTTCATACACCAAAAAAAAGTTGGGATTATTTTGGGGTTTTCTTAGTGTGGCATCATGAACATTTATAATAATAAACTTGTCCATGATGCCTAAAACAAACTAGGGGAAAAACGTGCATTTTAATTTACATGAATGTATAATAGTTTAATATATGAAATATATATAATTTAAAGGCTTATATGTATCATAAACTTTGCATGCATGAACATTTTGACCTAATCACTAACCCGTTCAAATATAAATGTGAGACTTTTCAAATTTTTATACATCCATTTCAAAAAATTGTGATGAGTGCAAAATGCAACTCATGAATAGTGGATTTAACAACATTCAAAATGAATGATTCAACTCAAGTGCAAATATTAATAGTTCAAGAGATGTGAAAAAATTCACTAACCCATATAAGTAATAAATGTGAAGCATTAAGTTGTTATGTGCATTTCAATATATACTAGTAAATGTATTATGCAACGTTTGAATAGTGCTTTCAATAAAACTCAAAATGGATGATTCGATTAACGTAAAAATGTTGATAATTCAAGAAATGCGAAAAAAAATCAATAAACATTCAAGTATAATTGCAAAATATTGAGTTGCATGTGTTTTAATATATTATAATAAGTGTAAAATATAATTTGTTAATAATGTTTTTAGTATGTTGAAAATGAATGGTTCAACTTTGATAATTGAAGAGATGTGAAAACAATCACTAATTCATCCCAATATAAATGTGAGGTTTGAAATTGTTACATGTGTTTTAATAAATTATAGTGAGTGTAAAATGCAACACCTAAATAATGGTTTTAACATGTTAAAAATTGATAATTCAATTCATGTACCATGTTGATAGTTAAAGAAATGTCAAAAAAATCATTATAATGCATTGTGTAAATAAAGTTAAATGTTATTTCAAATTCCACATCAACAATTTGAAATGATTAAATAATTAAACAAGGTCCAAATTATACTCATAAGTGAACAACATAATGATTGTAAAAACTATGAATAATATTGACCATTGATTACTGCAACAAGCCACTTGCAAACTTAAGATAATGAAATGTAGTTGAAATATAATCAAATCAGACAAGAGTCACAATGTGTGGAGGTGGAAAAAAATAAGATTTCTTTTTGTGATTGTTGAATTTCATATTTGAATTATTCATTTTTAGACCTGAATTGTTACATTTTAGACTTGAATTGTTGAACTTCAAACCTAAATTATTGAATTCCAAACTTGAATTGTTGAATTACAACCTTGATGACTTTCAAACCTACTTTTGTTGAATCTAGTGAAGAATGGAGTTTTGTAAATGTTGATGATGGTCAACTTAAGTTTTAATGTTGGATAAAATAGTGAATAAAGGTTTGTAAATGTCTTTAATGGTTATGTTGGGATGGATATTTGGTGATCCCAATAGGTAATTGAACTTTATAGATCCCTCCCACTTTTTTTATGTATGTTGTGTGTATCTTAGTTTTTAATTTTGGTGAATTTAATGAGTAACTGAGCTTTGCATTGTTGAATCATGTTCCATTTATGTTTTAAAAGAATGTTAACCTTGTGCCTAGAGCTCAAATTAGTTTCAATAATTTTCTAATTATAATTGCATCAATGGTTTTTAAGTTGGTGTAGGTTTTGTCAACAATTGAATGGCTATGGTGGAAAAAATGTGAATGGATTCATGGAATGGATAAATGGGCACCTAGGGATCATAGAATTATAGCTACGTGGACTTGCAAGCTATATGAAGGCATTGCTTCCAACACCAATGACCATGGAAATTGATATCAAACATGATAAAACATAATTACTTAACATGTAGGATGTGGGGGCAATGTCGGACACAACAAAGGTCACACAAGCACCAAAGAAAGTGGATGCGGTTCCTATGGAATTTTTGGGCATCAATAACATAGGTGGTGGCAATGAAGAAGAGGGGCAAGGAGATGAATCAAGGCAAAACCAAACTGTATGTAACAAGGGAAGGCATGATGAGGTAGGTAATGAGGGTACATCCATGCATTTGTAACAAGTTGACATAGTGGATAACATAGAAGAGGGACATTGGTAGCAAGTTGTAGTGGATAACAAAAAAGAAGGTTAACTCCATGGATGATGCAGACATATTTGATGGTCTACCTCCAAATTTAGGAGGAGTGGGCAAGCTTTATAAGGTAGGCATAACTCAAATTGTCATACAAGTAGGTAGACCAAAGAAAAACAATGTAGGTGCAAATAAAACACATGGTCAAAGGTTGTTAAACTTGCTTTAGTTCCTAATGCATGAGGGGTTATAAATATTGTTTCAACCCAATAAAAAGTGGTAAAATTTTGCTCCCTTCTTGTGGTGGTGTGGACATATTGCATTAGATGTACCATAAAGTATGTTAACTAACATGTGGCATGTTGCATTATAACTCATATATTAATGGGTTGTTGTTGTGTAGCAATACCAAACAAGGGCATCAAAACGCAATAATATGAAGGTTTGCAATTTAATTTTTGTTATCCCTAGTTGTTTAATGCATTGAAGTTGTAGGCAACTAGGACTAACATGTTGGTTTTCTTCAATTTCCATAGTTTGCTAAAGGAGATAGAATGGAGTTGTTGGATCCACACAACTCCAAGCGGGGAAGTGACTAGAATTAAAGGTGACATATTTCACATCAAGGAGATTGGGACATCTATTTACAAGGTGGTAGTTTGGCATGTCAAAGATGGCAATGTTGATTTACTCGCCCCAAATCATAATGATGACCCTCCACATCTAACTTTGAAAGATGTAGAGGGGACAAACACTATATGGGAGGAAAGACACCTTAAGTTGAGTAATGGATAACTATTCGTATAACTTTAGAATTGTGTTCAAAGTTGGTATCATTCTATTTTTTTTGTTATACACTACAACACATAATAATCGTTTATTAAGTTTTAATTGTTGTATATGTTTGTGGTTTTTTTTGCATATATAGTTGCACAAAACACTTCAAAGGATGTATAGTTGCATGTTTTGGTATATGGATGTAGTAACAAAATGTTACATCATGAGAATGGATAACATAGTTGTATAAGATATCGTAATTGCAAAACTAATGCCTTATTTATACATGTGATAGTTGCAATTTTGCTTCATAATTAAGTAGAATATTAGTTGTAGTGTAACAAAACTATTAATTTACAATAGATGAAATATTATAACAAATGCAACAAGAAAGTTTACAATTAATGTTGGTTATAAACCATTTACACAACAAATTAAATTAGTTGGAAAAACATAATTGGGATCATGTGCGCTAAATAAAATAATAGTCACAAGCTAGTTCTTGTATTCACAAGAATAGTTGCAAGATGGTAGGACACATAGAAGCATTTGTTGTAGTGTAGTACCATAACCAAATAATCTAGTTGCAACATTGTAACATTTGTAATTACATTAGTTTCACAAAACTAGCTCACAATTCATGATAGTTGCAAACAACTACACAATGAACTAAACTAGTTGGGAAAGAGTAATTAGAATAATATTATTCACATGATATATTAATTGCAAGCTAGTACCTGTACCCATAGTAGTAGTTGCAATATTGTAACGCAAGACAAAATAATAGTTGCATTGTAGTACTAATGCCAACTCATCCAATTGCAACATAATAACATTTATAATTATACTAGTCACACAAAAAAGGTATTAAAAAAACTCCAATTGAAAACTACTTGTAAAACAAATAGTCTATTGAAAAATTAAAATTAGTTTACTATGATCAAAATATTGTTGTAGTTACAAGCTAGTGCCCAAACCACAATGTTAGTTGCAACGCAATAATTCAAGAAAACAAATTAGTCCAAGCATAGTGCCATTTCCAATTGTATTATAGATACAACATAATAAAATTTTCAATTATTTTAGTTGCAATTAAATGCTTTACAAATCATGTTAGTTACAAACAAGTTACATAACCAACTACATCATTTGGAAAACAAATTACTTGATAGTTTTGTTACTAATTTATTTTAGTCCAAAAATAGTAAATTATACAACTAATGTAGTTGCACATTAGTACATAGGCCATAATAAATTAGTTGTTCAATCCTAAAAAACATTTTATTCGTTAGTTGTAAATGGAAAGATGTAGTAATTACATTGGTTGCAAATTAGTTCCATGTTAGTAAAAAATGTTTCATCCATTATGGATGGATGAAGATTGAAAATTTTGCCATGTCCTACAATTTTTCTTTTCCATTCAACACATGGTGATTAGTTGTTCACATGCTAATGTAATTGCACATTAGTAGGTTGTAACAAAGTAGTTGTTAAACCATGAAAAATGTTTTTTCCATTAGTTGTAGATGGGAAGATGTTGCAACTACATTAATTGTAAACTAGTTCCATGTTAGTAAAAAATGTTTCATCCATTATGGATGGATGAATATTGAAATTTTTTCCATGTGCTACAACAATTGTTTCCCATTCAACACGTGGCGGTTAGGTGTCACTTTGATGTTCTAGATGCAAAGTAGTTGCATTAAGTTGCATGTGTTTTTGTCCCCATATACAATGATCATATACAACAAGTTGCACCCTTGCAACTAGTGTAACTAATGGCAGATTTATATAGTGAATTACAAGTGGTCATTGCAACTAAAAAATGTAGTTGCAAGCCTTGTCGCAACCCCACTTTGGGGCTAAGTGTGAGAATGCAACTCACACTCCCAAAAGTGGGAAAATGAAGTCCACCGGGACTCCCGAAAACTCAGAAGACGATTTGAGGAGTCAAACCTCCTTGCCTTGGTGCGTTTTTTATATCAATGAAAAGGTCTTGAAGTGTAGATGCCCAAAATGGTCTCGCATGGGCCATTTGGACATCTGCAGCCCAAGTTATGGGCAAAAGAAGGGCTAGGAGTCAAATTGTCAATTTGACTTCCGACCACTAAAAGTCAGGAATCGACCTCTTCCCGACATCGTCTTGAGGAGTGCAACACGGCGTTGGAAAGCTCTGGACGAGAGCTACAACTTTGGTTTAGACCTTGTCCCAATCCGAGTTTGGGGCGAGGAGCTATGAGCGTCCAAAGTCCCGGGACTCCAACCCGGGACAGTTTCAGACTCCAACTTGGGAGTCCGGTGAAAAAGAGCCATTTGGATGTAGCCTCGGCAGAGAGCTGCAGAGAATACTATATGGGGGAAGGTGGTGGCTTCCCCCGAGTTCGGGCCGGGTGAGTCTTGTGTGTCAAAGTGCCCGTGGCTTGTTCTAACACCCAAGGGTGTTCCCGAATGCTAACTAACCAACCCTCTTGTGGTTGGTTTTGGATGCATATTCGAGCTTGATAATCTAGTCCCTCTTCCTAGTCTAATCCCGGGACTTTTAGCACGTCCCTTTACCCCCTTTTTGTGCTGGAAGTTGGGAGCGACCCTCAAGTCCCAACTTTTCGCAACTCTACATAGTTGGACCCTCAAGTGGGTTCAACAAGGGACTTGGGAGTGCGTCAAGCCTAGTTACAAAACCCCCATTTTTCTCATAGTGTTTATAGGTGTTGGTATGAACATCAAAATTTCTACTAAAAGTGACAAGGATCGAATGTAATCTTTATTGAATTTACATAAGCAAGTTAAGTTTTGGGCTAATTATAATTGTAAGTTTGTTTCACGAGCATTTTTTGTTGTGAACAATGGGGATTTTCCTAATTGTGACCAAGTGTAGTAATTGAGATGTATTTGTTTTCCACATGTCATCCCTCCTATTTTAATTGAACAAACAAAAGGGAAGAAGGGGATCATTGCATATGACATTCATTTTGGGACATGTTTTATGAAAAGTCATATCAAAGTTGAACATTATATGTTGAAGAACTTATTGTTGTTAATGACATTTCAAGGTCACAATCAAAGGTTAATGAAAGCTAAAAGGCTATACAACCTATCAAGAAACATTCAAAAGTAACACCAAGTGAAATTTCTATTTTTTGGAAGCAAAACTCCTTACAAGAAGTAAGATGAGGTTCAAAAACTATTTTTGGAAGATTTGGTGTTGCTCACTATTAAAAGGTTTTCCCCCTTAAGCAAATGTGAGAATGTTTGGATGTGTAGGTTGGTTTAAAGGATGGATTCCAAATTGGTTTTCCTTTCTTGAAGGACATTATTTAAACAAATCCTTCAAACCATGGTTGCACATTGTTTAGATTTTCATGTGCAACCCTAATTTGCATACACCTACAACTATGGTTACATTCAATTTGTGGATGAATAGGGGGTAGTTGGAAACCTTTGTTTTTATCATAAACTTATTATTTGAAAATTGAAAATTTCATCATGTTACATGAGGCCTTTATGAGACCAATGGCACTACTAGGCATGGGTTGGCAAGGCAAACATAAGGCATGTTTGAAAAGTTTGGCCTCATTTTAAAGATTTTGTGTTATATGAAAAACAAAGGCACCAATTGGTGAGCATGACCATAACCCTAAAGTCAATTATTTCTTGGTAATGAATTAAGTTTGCCTATTCCTTTTGATGGTGCATGTTTTGGACATGCCAAGAACAAGATGACTCAATAAGCAACAAATGATGACAATTTTTCCAAAGACTTAATGTCAAATAGTGTGAAATATGCACAAATGTCCCTTCAATCTTGCATTACATGGCCAAAAATAAATAAAATTGCAATCTTGATTTTTGCATTATAATGCAAGCATTTGTAGGTTGTGAAATACATAATAAAATTGATCTTCATTTTTCAATGTGCATTGTAAGCAAAGGGGCAAAAGAATGGAGGTGAACATGTCAAGAATTTGGTTTGTCTAAACACAAATTGGTAACTTTGATGAAAACTCACTTTGCATTCAAGGTTGTGGTGTTCAACAGTGCTTGTCTTATTGAATTGCAATTGTCATGTGTTATATTTATCATATAAAGACTTTAGTTAACATGATTCCTTTGACACAAACTTAGGCAATTGTTGAAGAGGTGCAATCATAATCAAATGAACCAATGGTCACAAAGGACAACCACAAATGGGCCCCTTATGGACATTTTGATTTTTTCATAGAAAGGAATTTTTGAAGGATTTGTTTTGCAACATGTTTTTAAAAATATGTCCAATTCCCCCAATAAATTACATTATTTTTGTTAATTCTTTTCAAGTAAATATGAATTCTTTTAAAGTGTACAAATTTTACCAATTTCGTCTTGAAAAATGATCATAATTTCAAATCATGTTAGAATATGATAACTAAGTTTTAAGCTTTAGTCTTTTCTATCATAAGCCACAACTTTGTTCATATGTCATACACATTATGACCCATTTACATTTAACAAATGACTCTTGAAATTTGAATAGTCCAAAATTATATTTTGAATTTCTAAAATTTCAAATACCACAATTTTAAAATTATGAACACTTTTCATATGTGGATGGTAGGTTATCATCATTTCAAAATTTTCCCATAGAAATTTCTTTATTAAAGAGCCTTACTCTAGTGCTTTATAAAATTGATTTTTGGGTGTTAAAGCTCAAAAGTCCATTATTAAAACCAAAACTCAACTTATTAAATTAAATGATTTTCTTAGAATTCTTCAATACTCATATAAATCATTTAGCACAAATTTCCTTGATCAACATAACATTAAGGTAACATTACATAAATATGTTTGACAAAATTGATAGTTTTCCGATTGTCCAACATGGTTTTTGGCTCATTTGACTATGATTACACCATGGGTCTAGGCCATTGAACATAAAATGCAATACCTACATCAAGTTTGTGTTATATCATCATTTTATTAGTAGCGCATTACAACACTTGGTATCATTACTCATAATTAACTTTAGATTGTAAGTTGTTGGAAATACAAAGGACATGGTGTAAGTTAAATTTGGGGTATAATGGCAATTAACATAAACAACCCTTATGCCATAACACTCATAATCTTAATCAACCAATATGATTTTTATTACCAAATGGATGAGACATCTATTTGTAATATCTTTTATCTTGTGCATTTTTTGTGCTCAAGCATTGTTTCATGCCAATCCTTCAATCATTTTACTGAATTCCCTAAACCAACTTCCACATATTGGAACACCACTCGTGGGTGCAATGACTCATTTGCCTTCGAGGCAAATGTTTCAAATATATCTAATGCCACAATTTCCATGTGTGAGGTCCAACATGCTCACAAAGTGCTACCCCTTCCTACTTACTTTCTTTGGTGATCTCTTACATTCTAAGACCCAAACAAGCTAGGGCTCTTTCCATTGGTGCATTTGAACTTGAATCTTCATTGGATCTTCCAACACCATCCATAGTAAATTCATTATCATTTGTAGTGGTAATTTGACCAATGTCAATTATCCCTTCCTCACCCTCAATAAACTCATGATCATCATCATTAAAAAAGTCCCCATCATTTAGAATATGCCACAAGTCTACAAACATGGCAGCCAACCTTCCACATTCATATCCATACTATGTTCCACAATACTCAATTATGTTTTCTTGGGTATTATTAATGCATGTGAGAATAACCATAATATAGTGCTTGCATAAATTCCTTTGCAATGCCCACTCACATGTGTAACATGCAAATTGAGCAAATGGATATTTCACTTCTATGTGACATTGACAAGGCATTAGTTCCACACCACCCAAGCACCACCATTCTCAAGGGTTGGTTGGGTAACATGAGTAAGCAAAATCAAGGTTGCTTTTTCCACAAATTTTTTCATAATTGCCTCCACAACCTTGTTATTTATGAACCATTTTTTTTCATTTCCATTATGCACATGTAATGGTGGGCAATGGTTGTGGTTAACCTCCACACCAACCAATCAATTCAACGGCCTCTAAGATTCTTTGCGTCAAGAAAAAACTAATGCTTTAGGGCACCATGATATGATCCAATGTTCGTTAATGTCTGTTGGTTGGAATGAGACACTTGTCGAAGACCAACCATCCACAATTTTAAAACACCACACACATCACAAGAATTAGATATGGCCACCCAATAACAATTCAAAACCAAAAGGAGAATTTAGGGGTGGATGATAATCCATGACAATGGGAAATGATCACATACCAAATTGCCAATATTAGGTCCAAAATAATTTGTCCATGCATCATCAAATGAATGTTGATGAAGAATTGCTTCTTCTTCTTTTTCGCACATTTTTTGAATGCTTCAATGTTTTCATTGTGGTTCATAGACATGTACATCACATCATGGAGATCATAAAGGATTGCAACTTGCACTTCAACATCTTTGATTCTTTCAGTTACATGTAACTACTAAGCTTTTAGGACATGCCAACAACAAAGGAAAATAGGGACATTGTTCGGGGTCCAAATGGTCATGTGCATGCATACCCAATGAAAACACAATTAGTGCATTACTTGAATATGCAAAGATCATCAAACACAATGTTTAATAAACATTTAACATAAGGTGGGGTATTCACCACAATGTCCTTAGTTCTTATGGGGCATCATCAATAATGAAACAAGATGGTTTCCAATTGGGCATGCATGATAACATCTTTGCTTTTAGGGTCTTAACCATTTGAGCAATCTTCAACCATTTGCTAGCTTGTAATTATCCATGCTAGAGGAACACATGTGCAATGCACACCAAAACCCATCAAAGTTAACAAATGAAACTTCATGTCATGGGTGCCAAATTTGGCATCCATTGAAATAACACCATTGTGCCACATGAAAGCATTGATTGACATTGAATTGGTGTTGGATGCCAATGGTGAATGACACTTGAATCTTGTTGACTTCAACATCTTCTTGGAAGAAGAAAACACCCTCTAGATGTTGGAGAACCCAAGATTGAACAAAAGTGGCAAAGTTCTTGTGCCACTGCCAATTTCGTCTTTTACGCTTTAAGTCCAAAAAAGCAATGTCTTAATGCCTAATGAAATCATCTCTCATCATGGTTTTTCCAACATTCACACATTGCCACCAAATTGATTTATATTTGTCATAAATTTGTTCTATTGTGTAGCCTAAACTCATTTGAATCCAAATGTGATCCTTTAAGGCTTGTGACATTCATGGGGCATAAAAATACATATGAAAAATAAATCTAAGGTCATGTTGGCCATGTGTAGGTGACCCATTCACTTGTGTATGAGATCTACATGGTAGCAAAATATTTTTTCTACATCGAATCTTGTGTAAAATATTTTGATTGAGAATGATGCTAAACATCTTTGCTTGATAGACCAAGTGTGAATGCGGTCATCACAATGGTCATTTGGTCCATATTTGCACTAGTACCTAGGTAAACAAAAATTCAAAACAAAATGTATGATTTATTTATGTACCATCTAAACTTCCAAAAAAAAAAGGTGTTGATGTTTACCATGTATGTTCGAGGTGGTTCTTAATACTTAGATGTTTGACATCCTTTTGTGGTGGAAAATTCTTATATATGTTCCATTCCACTAGGGTGTTCATATTCCCACGTTCACCTTCTAAAAATTCCAAAACATGAACATATTGAATATAAGCAATTTCAGTTGACATTTTATTTTGACCTTTGTGTCATATGCTAATGCTCCACATAAGTCCATGTTTGAAAATTGGGGTTTAGTGGGATTTTGGACGTCAATTGATGGGGACTTTGGAGTCTTTCCCATGTTTGAAAATCAATATGATGTGTGCTTACACCAAAAGATTATTCACAATTTTCAATTAAAACATAAACCCCAACATGGGATTTAAAACTTCATAAATGGGTATGGCCACAAGTGTAAATTTGAAAATGCATTTCATTTCTAGGTGGTGAAAATGTAATACCCACATGACAAGCTAAAAAACCCATTGTTTATGGGTGATGAGAATGCAATACCTACATGGCAAGCTAAAAAACCCACCTATGGGTGATGAAAATATAATACCCACATGACAAGCTAAAAAGCCCACTGCCTATGGTTGGTGAAAATGCAATATCCACATTACAAACAAAAAACCCATTGTTCATGGTTCATGAGAATGCAATACCCACATGAAAAATTGAAAAACCCATTGCCTATGGTTGTAGGAAATGCGATACTTGTATGACAAACTTAAAAACCCGCTATGTATCTACGGGCGTCAAATATGTAATACCCACATTATGACCCTAAATCCACATTTTTTTATGGGTAAACCAAAATTCAAACCCATATGTCAAACATGGAACATTCTTACTACAAATTGATGTCCTTGATCAATCCATCCAAGGAGAAAAAAATTTAAACAAAAAGAAAACACAATAAAAACTTAAAGGAAATGATTGAAAGATAAATTCCTACCATTGATGTTAAAAGACGATGTGATGGTCAAAGGAGTCCTTGTGTAGCTTGAAAACACAATTTTAAATAAATCAATACACATTTCAATAAACCCTAAATTCAAAACCTTTAATAATCTTAATGGTAAATGCCTTAAAAACTAAATTTAAAATCCTTATTAATTGTAATGGTAAATGGCCTTAACCCTAATAATTATACAAACATATATAAATGGATTTTTAAAAACAATTGTTTAATTATGATATGAACTTCAAAGCCAATCAAACTAATAAAACTAATTAATAAATGAATTCTCAATAAATTTTTAAAGTAATGAACCTCAATTTTTTCACAAAACCCTAAATAATCCTAATGGTAGATGCCATAAAACCTAACAATTTATATAAATGTGAAAACTTTTAAAACTATTAACTATTTATGCCTTACATTTAAAACCTTTTTTTTTTTTATAAATGAAAAATGGTGCATGTTTATTGCCTCTTGTATAGATTATCCAAATGGAGAATTTTTTTTTCTCCTTTTCAAAAGAAGAGATAAAATGAGTGTGTCTTGCTCTATATAGGTCTAATTGAAAAATTCACCCCCTAAATCCAATCTTGGGTTCATTTCAATTAATGTAAAAAAATGCAAAAGTCATAATTGTTTGTTATATCCAAAACCTATATCTATATCCATATTGCTTAAATACATCATTAAAATATGTACATCAATTTTTTTAAATCTATTACATGTTTAATTCAATTAGGTTCACAAAAACTAGGTACAATATGCATTAAATAATCCAAACTAGAAGTGGAATTATTAAACCAATGTCACAAAGTTGAACATTGGCCATGGAACAAAAATAAAATGAATAAGATATGAAAAATACTCAATAAAATAATATTTTGTATGAAATGATCACATCATAGGAATGTCATGAATGGATTTTGAATTGCCATAACATATTGGACTTTTGAAGTATTATATAATTGCATCATAGTCGATATTGTATGATTATGGATTCCACATACTTATTAAAATGTTAAATTGAGTAATTGTTTTTGACACGAAAAACATTGTGATGCCATTGACGTAAAGGAGGAAAGTTTTGAAAGATTTGTTGACCATAATTTGAGATATATGATGAAATGTGATTTTTTATGAAATCTTTCATTTAATTAAATTAATGTTTCAACTTTTCATTTTTCAAATGTAAAGTTTTTATATAATTACCTACCATTGATGAAGTCCTAAAGAAAAAACACTTGTTTAACCTTGCCATATGACTTACAATGTATTTACAATGTTATTTTGGCCATTTTTAACACTAGTATGAACTCCAAATATGTTGAGAAGTGTTACACCTTAGTTTGCTTTTGCATGAAACAAAAGTTTTGTGAAGAAAAGTTTAGCCATGAAGAGATAGAAATTTAGTCAAAAGATAAATGTTTAGCCAAAAACAAATAGAGGTTTTGCCAACATGTAAAGGTTTAACCATGAAAAGATGAAGGTTTTGCCAATAGGTATAGTTTTGGTTAGGAAAAGTTGGAAGTTTTTCCAAATGGTAGAAGTTTAGCCAAGAAGATATAAAGGTTTTGTTGAAAAGTAAAAGTTTAATGAAGAAGATATGAAGGTTTTGTTAAGAGGTAGAGGTTTAGCCAATAAAAGATAGAGGTTTTATTAATGAGGTAAAAGTTTAACCAAGAAGAAATAGAGGTTTTGCCAATAGGCATATGTCTAGCTAAGAAGAAATAAAAGTTTTGTTAAAAGGTAAAAATTTAGCCAAAAAAATATAGAGGTTTTGTCAAAAGGAAGTTCAATCAAGAATAGATAAAAGCTTTGTTGACAGGTAAAAGTTTAGCTAAGAAAAGATGTAGGCTTTGCTAAGAAGTATAGATTTAACCAAGAAGGGATAGAGGTTTTGCTTTGATGTAAAGGTTTAACCATGAAGACATGGAGGTTTTGCTAATAGGTATAGGTTTAACTAAGAAGAATTAAAAGTTTTGTCAATAGATAAAGGTTCAACCAAAAAAAGATGTAAGTTTCATTGAAAGGTAAAAACTTTGCCATGACAAAATATAAGTTTTGTCAAAAGGTAAAGGTTTAGCTAAAAAGAGATAAATATTTTGTCAACATGCAAAAGTTTAACCATGAAGGGATGAAGATTTTGCCAAGAAGTATAAGTTTAGCTAAGAAGAGTTGAAGTTGTGGCAAAAGATATTGGTCTAGCCAAGAAGTCAAAGGTTTTGCTTCAAGGTAGAGGTTTAGCCAAGAAAAATAAAGGTTTGCTAAAAGAGAGGTTTAGTCACAAAAAGATAGAGGGTTAGTAGGTAGGAACTTGGTAGATAGGGCTAAGATATAGGTCAATAATGTAGCTAGTTCAATAAGGCAACTAGGGAATTAGGATGGTTACGTTGAAGGGTAGTTTGGTCAGGGTTGAAAAAAAAACACCCCCCAAAAAGAAAAAAGTCAAAGGTGAGCAGCCAAAAAAGATTGCCTGGAGTGAACTAGCAGCCACCAATGCACCAGTTAAGGATGAGCCCGTTGAACCCGTTTCGCGAATGAACATCTCCCTGCCTGCATCGGTTTTTTTTTTTCCCGGATCCTCCCTGCCCCAAAATTCTCTACCAAAAAAATTCTCTACCGCCCCCCTCCTACCTAGCTCCCTCCTACCCTAAACCTCTCCCCTCCTCCCTCCCCCCCCTACCTACCATCTACCTCCCCCCCGCTACCTACCACCTAC
>Ga0116227_10007140_pt1 | contig 22056 bp, 17 predicted proteins | sample S1TSphgellanicum_FD_89693 | JGI IMG/M metagenome (GOLD analysis project Ga0116227, IMG submission 89693) | Host-associated microbial communities from peat moss isolated from Minnesota, USA - S1T2_Fb - Sphagnum magellanicum MG | ecosystem: Host-associated > Plants > Peat moss > Unclassified...
ACAAAAAATTTTTTTTTACCACAATAAAAAATATAATTTTTTCCCCACAAAAAACAAAAAACAAAAAAACAAATAAAAAAAAAAGCCCCCCCCCCCCCCCCCCCCCCCCAAAAGGCAAAAAGCAGAGCCAAGCATTGGTTCTTCCCCTATGAGACTAAAAACAACCAAAACTACGAAGTTAGCGGAAAATTTTAAGGTGGTTATAAACGCAGCCATTGGGCTGTAGTGTCTTTGTGTTATGGTTTTTGGGTTTAATTTGGTTGGCGTTTTGGCGTTTTTTTGGTTGTTTTGGGCAAAAGGACAATAGACCAAAGGGGAGGCAATTAATCATTTGTGCATGAGAGCCTTGGATCCTATGGAACTAGGGCTCCTATTTTACTTTCCCCTAAGGCATCAAATACAATTCCTGGGATAGTAGGTGCAAACTGCAAACGTTTACAATCAACGAAATCATTTAGAGTTTGGGGGGGGGGAATGTGTGACACCTTTGTTTTGTTATCTTATTAACTTACATTGTATATTAGGGTTGTTGTTTGCCGTAAATGTGCTAATCTTTATTGCAAAAGAATACCATAACAAATTGGCAATGGGAATGAAGGGACATATGGTGCGGGGGTAGGGGGGGCCTAATTGTAGCACCTCATGGTACCTCGCTTTTTGGATGAGACCATTGGAAAACTCATGGGTCCACTGCGACCTGGACCTATGTCTAGGTTTTTTGTGTGTGTGAATAAGCCCTAATTGGAAGGTGGGATGAGGAATTACCTTAATGGATGAATTGTTGTGCAGAGTGTGCCTGGTAGAAAGTGCCAAAAGTGGAGACGGTTGATGATCATGAGAATTTGAGGAAGCTACAATTTTATTTTTTCGCCTTTTTTTTGGTGTTTTGTCATTTACATGTTATGAACTTTGGTGTGTTGTCTTTGATGTTGTTTGATGAAGGTGCTTCAAAGTTGTTAGGAGGATGATGGTGCATCTGGTTGGAGTGGAGGATAAAAGTTTGATCACCAAGGAAGGTAAGCACTTTGATTCTTCTTTTTGTGAGAGCTGGTGATGATGTGCCAATTTTTGGGAAGAATGCCTGAGATTGGAAATTGGGTGTTTTGTTAACTAGTTCCATGATTTAAATTGCTCTTGAGTTAGGAAGCAGAATGCCAATCTATAGAAAGTCAATAAGGACATTTGATGGAAATGATGAAAAACTCTAAGGGATCATTGGGCTAATGTATTGCGGATTGTTCTCCTCAAGTTCAACATGCTTGAGTTGTTATTTGTTCGGGAGCTTTGAGCAATATTTCTTTAGTTGGGAGAACCTGGAAGAAATGAAGATTGTCAATTGTTCTGTCAAAACAATTGCTTATCAGTGCCATCTCCACCTTTAATTCAGCTTCATAAGTCAATTAGGGTTCAATTAGGAAACATGGGGGCAGGGTGTTTGTATTGTTTGAGTCTATTGTTGGAATGACTATAACCAAAAACCATGATAACCCACTTTGAAAGGAGGTTTGAGTGCACAATCCATCAAAGTCCATAGTTTTAATACTACTTGTATTTTGTTGGGTAGAATAAGTTCAGTTGATATATATAATGTAGCCTAGGGTCAGTTTCCACATTGACAAAACAAAAAACAAAAATTTTAAAAAATGAATTTGTTTTAAAATTTTGAAATTATACATTTTTCCATCATCTACTAATACTGTGATATGAGTAGGGAAATTATTCAAAATGTAGCCTATGATAATTATGATGATTTTCAACATGTCAACATCATATTTTCACAAAATTTCATTTCATTATTTTGAGGATTATTTAATGATGAAATTGACCTTAGGGTAAGGTATATATATTGATCATCAATTTCGTCCAATCACTATGTGGACATATTTCCATTACATTTATGTTGATGGTTAGAATGGCTATAGATCTTTTTGGTGACACCAAAGTTTTCCACAACATGGGCAAACTATTATGCAAATTTTCCTACCTAAATTCCATCAAAAACCTTTAATTAAATTTGTGATCGAAACATGAAATTTTGCCTAGTGTTTGATTTTTTTTAAAGTATGGGTCCAAATGAGGTATAATGAACCAATGTGTTTATTTATGATTAAGGGGCTATTGTCCTTTTGAAATTTTCTTAAGGTTTTCAAAAAAAAAAAATTATAGAAAGGAAATTTTGATGCTACTTGTTATTTATCGACATATTTACAATTGCCCCAATGTGGCACATGTTTTGTGCTAATCATTTTTGGATAAATATGAAAATTTTAAAATGCACAAATTTTGCTAGATTTTGTATTTCATTTTAAAACATAATCACAATTTCAAATCATCTCCAAACATGTTGACATTTTAAACATTAGTATCTTGTATTATAAGCTATAATTTTTTTTATACATTATATATATTCCACCACATTTTCATGTCATAAAAAACTTATAAATTTCAAGTAGACCCTAAATTTTGGAATAAATTAAATTAAATTATTTTGAAGTCTTTAATTTTTTTAATAAAATGTGTTTAATACCCCCATTACTATTTTTTAATTAAAATTTTCGTATAATGATAATTAAGGGGCCTTTATGAAAGTTATGTCATTAAATGTCTTTTGTTCAAACCAAAATTTAAAATTGGAACATGATTAATTATTCAATTTAAACTTCATAACATTCATATTAATGATTAAACGCAACTTGCCATGATTAACATGTCATTAAAATGGCACCACATAGACACATGTAAAAACAAATTGTAGAAAGTTAATCTTTTGACATAGATTTTGGTTCATTTGATCTCATTTCGACCCATTTGGTGTACATCCCCTTTATAGTAATATTCATCCTCTATGCCAATCCCACATATGTAAACATTGTCCCTTAACAAGGAAATTAATTTGTTCATACCATCTATCTTGTTGTCACCCTTCTAATAACTATTGGATTCAAACATAAGATCTTTTCATCCCAATTTAGAAGTTATTGACCTTCTTTCTTTACAACATCTACATGGCTACAATTTCAATATGGATACCTCTTCTAATTATCTTCCACACACACCATAAGCGAAAATTAACAATCTCAAAACATGTGCAATAATCAAAACACAAGCAAATTATAACCACTAACAAAGAACTATGATTGCCCCTATATGCCCAATTCCCATGCATCTTCAATTAAATCATGAACAATCCTTTGTTTGGCATCACATCCTAATCATGTTCCTAGTTTTTTTGTCAAGTAATTTACATAAAGTTTATAAAGCTTGCAAAGTGGAAGAAAAGGATATCCCTTCTACAATATATTTTTCCAAAACATTTAATCACATAAACCAAAGACAGTTAATTCATAAACACATAAATTTTTAAACATCTATCTTATGTCTTTATTTGTGCATTCTTTGTATCATCCTTTGCAATACTCCTCCACCACACATCTTGCATCACTAATGAAAATTGTTTCATTTATTTCCTTTAGACTCATGTGCACTTTCACCCAATTTAAAACCATGGAACACCATCACCTACACACAAGCAAAATGACAAAACAAATAAAAGGCCAAAATGTGTCTTTTCATGACTAAAACATATAAAGATTATGTCCTAGTTACATAATCATGTAATCATATGTTTTTAATCATATACCTTTAGTCATTGTTATGATGTCATTGTCACTACATGACTAATATTGTGACTACATTGTGATTACAAGATTACATCGAGGTTCTCATTGTGTTCGTGCATTTGTCATGATGTGACAGACACATCTAGATGTTAACAAAGCCCTACATCACATCAATATAAGGTTACCCTAGGTCAACATAAGGTTAGCTTAGGTCAAAGACCTTATTGGACACCCAAGCCAGGTTCATGGGCGACCAAAAAATGACAAATTTTGGTCATTGTAAACCTTCTGGTGATTAAAAAGTCTTTCAATTGCCATACAAAAAGTGACCAAAAGTTTTCAATTACTAACTATTGGATGATTAATATTATTAAGCGACCAAAAGTTTTCACTTGTCAATTATTTAACGATTGAAACCCTTTTTTGATCGGCAACAATTGTTATTTTCGGTCATAAACATCCAAATTTTTGCACCTTCAGTTGCCATGCATTGAACTCAATAAGAACTTTCCATAAACACATTACATGCCCCCTTTCCCAATTCACTCACTAGCAACCAAAAAATTTTGGTCACCATCCAACAATCCACATTTCTCAAATGGCAACTGAAACCAATTTTGGATTGCCATTTGTATAGCAACCACAAATTTTTTATCACAAATAATAGGGTGACCGAAACCATTTTTTGATCACAAAGGACTATTGTGTTTTATTGTTAACGACCAAGTTTTTGGTCACCTTTGGTTGCTACACATAGAGCTTAATGAAAGTTTTTTTAAAACATCTTACATGCCCCTTTTCCCAAAATAAATCGTTGGCAATTGAGAAATTTTTTGATCACCATCCAATGATCAAGATTTGTTAGATGATGATTGAAAATGGGTTTCAGTCACCATTTGAAAAATTTTGATCCTTGGATGGCAACTTAAATTTTTCGGTTGCCAACGATTAAATCTAAAAAAAAAACATGTATAATTTTTTGGAAGGCTCTCATCAAGCTTTATGCATGGTGATTGAAAATGACCAAAAAGTGGTTTTGGTCACCCTATTGATAGCAACCAAAAATGTGTGGTCACCATATAAATGGTGATCGAAAATGGGCTTCAGTTGCCATTTGAAAAGTCTGGATTGTTGGATGATGATAAAAAAATTTCAATCACCAATGACTATATTTGGAAAGGGGGCATGTAATATGTTTTTGGAAAGCTTTCATTGAATTCTATGCGTGATAACCAAAAGCAACTGAAAATTTTGTCATCAACTTTTGGTCACCATAGTTAACGAACAATTTTTTTTTCAATTGCGTAGTCTAACAACCAAAAATGGCAACCAAATTTTTGGCGCATTGCCCCAAAAAATCTGAACAATGACTGAAATTTTTTGGGCACTAACAAAAAAAAATTATCATTGGATGAATGACCATTATTGATCAAACAACTAAAATCTATTGGGCAACTCCCAAAATATTTTTTAGTTACCCAATTCAATTACACAAAATTTAATTTTGATCGCCAATTGTGTGGCGACCAAATTTGTTTTCAATTGCCACACATAATGGGGTAGCCCGGGTGTAATGAAAAAATCTCATGCATTAATCTTAAACAAATGTGACCAATGCATTAGGATGGACGTTGACATGACACCTAACACAAAATGGCAGTTTCACATTATTTTTGACAACCTTAGACTACATGTTAAGCTAATTAATGTTTAATTTAGCTAACCTAGGCTATCTAATATTTAACAAACTATGTTAGGCTACCTAGATACCTACTTAAGTTGCATAAATTACCTACCTAAGTAGGTAGCTAGGTTTTTGTACCTACCTACCTATTTCTTACCCTCCTACCTACCTGCCTAGGCTATGTTAGTTACTACTTATTTCCTATGTCCTTCCTACCAACATGGGGTTGGGTACGCTACTTACACACCTAGGTTGAATTATTTATAACCTACTTATTTTTAGCTTCATGCCTACTTATGTAAGCATATTTGAAAAAAAAATTAAACCTTCATATATTACAAGTTGACAAAACATCACATTTTATGAAGGTGTGATTCATTGGTTAAAGACTTGATTGTTCATCATGGACGTGAGTTCAAATCCTCATACTTGTAGCCTAGACTAAGTTCCTACACACCTAGCAAGCGTAGGTTACCCAAGCTAAGTTAAATGGTTTAGGGGGGCCTAGGCTAGTTAATGTCCAAGGTTTAGCCTACCTAACTTTAGGTTAAGTGCCACCTAAACTATCTAGTCCTAGGCCTAGCCTACTTGACCTTAGGCAAGTTTATGTGTCACTTAAATTAACTAGCCCTAACCTAGGTGCTACTTATGTTACCTAGCCTTAGCTTTAGGCTACCTAACCTTAGGCAAGGCTAGACACATGGCATCTTGTGAACACATTCTCAATTGCCATGTGTCCACACAACATGGGTTGAAAATATATCTTATTCCATATTTAAACCATTTGATCTAATGGCCAAAATTGTTTGATCAATTTTTTTTTTGACATTCTTCACAATTGTAGTTGCAAAAGTCACTACTCATATCCATGTTTGTGACTACACAACTAGCTGTCCTATGTAACATGTCCTATTTAATTAGGTAGTTATGTAATCATGGGTATCCTAAATGATTATGAACCTAGTCATGCATGTAGTCATCAATTGGGGTTTTTGGCATTGTGAAACATGCAACAATTGCATCTAACATCAAAAAAAATCTTACTTCCCCCTTCTAGTTCTAGTTCCCATTGAAAAAAATAACAATCATTTCCACATCCTCCTACCTTTAGCCAAAACTAGATTTGATCAACACAAAACCCTAAGTAATTTCCCTTTACATTATCTCTAAACTCCATGGCACATTACCAATTTCTTTTCACATTGCCTTAAACTACACTAGTGCTACCAAAGACCCATAATAAAATTGATCACCTTCCAATGTATTGAGTAAGGACAAATCTTTTGAGAGGAGAGGTTTTAGCCTTTGAAAAATCAATTCATTTAGTCATAGAACTATGTATTTATGAAGAAAAACCATCTCATGAATGCCTTTTGGATTAAAGCAAATACTAATTTGACAAGCTAAAAGTCGAATAAAATATGGGGGAAAGTCTACTCCTAAAGGCCTCCTTTAATTTGAAGGTTTTAACCCAAGGGTAGAGGCCTTAAAATTAAGGGAGGCTCCCAACATAATTCGTTGTAAGGAGGAAATGAGGAAAAGTTTGCATCTACATGTTAGAAGGCTTCTTCTACTAACAAATGCATGTTTATGAGGGGAGGTGTTTTCATATACAAAGAAAAAACAACCTTGCAACCCTTTCCATGAGATAATTTGATTGATTGGTAACATATGTTTGGTCGCCAAGCCAACAAACATATTTTTTCATTTAAATAATTACTATACCCAATATCCATCACTAACATTCAACAAGTTTTGTTGAATTTTTTATTTTTTTTCAACAAAAAGGGCCCAACAATACCATTTTGAGAAAATTTATTTTTAAAATTTACAAAAACAAATGGACAAAATCCATTGCAAAAAGGAAAAAAAAAAACAAATTAGCTAGCAACTAAGCATCCACCTATGGCCTAGTGGCAAATTTACCTTCTAGTAATGGTTTGCAATAAATGGCAATGCACTTTGACATCATACTTATAACAAAGGATAAACCTTGTTCCCATGAAACATTAAATTTATAAAAATATTTCTCCTTAGCTATTGGGAACCATTCAATCTTAATGAAAGTGTCTTTCTAAAGAGTTCTAACATAGTCCATTAAGAAGGACGAAACAATATAGTAAGTTTGGCTTCGATGTGCTAATTTCCTTTCAAAAACATACTCATTTAGTTTGAGCCACATCACCCAAAGAGTGATATCTCACAAACGGTTCTATATTAGGTGTGGATGCTTAAATTTCTTTGGAATTTTTCTACCAAACAAACATTGTTGCCTCAAAAGAAATTTTCCATGGCCAATGTTTACTAGATGGTTTATTGTGGAGCCTAATAATTTAATATCACATCCCAAGCGTTTTGAGATTGGGAAAATTCCCAAATATATGTGTAATTTGGGTGTTTTTGATTTTTTGCATAGTTCACATTTCTTGGGTGAAAGAATAATCAACATGACTATTTGAGCTGTTATAATCATAGTTTTTTTGGATTGTATATGAACTTAAAATGAAAAACTCATATTCCACATTAACATTATCAAAATTTTAATTATCCATTTGTAATAGACTTTAATAGAAGTCATATTTTAAAATATGGACTAATTTATTTTTTAAATGGACTCATATTGAACTTTACATTATGTTTGTCACGCAAATAGAATGAAAAATGTGAATTCAAAAAGTATGCAAAAGTAATATCAATATAATATTTGAAAAATAAGCCAATATCAAATTAGGAATTTAAAATAAAATGCATTGAAAATTTCCCAATAATTTTTTTTTATTAAATGTCATTTTTTATCATTTTTAATCGTTAATACTACATTTCACATTGAAATATTCAAACTTTAACATGAATTTTTGGAATCAACCACATGTTAAGAGATATTTAGAAGGTGGTTTACCAATTTTTTTATCAAAAACATAAGGGATAATTATAATATTTATGGGTTGATAATTATTATAATTACAAGAATTTTAACTAGTGGAAGACAAGTCTTCAAATTTTCAAAAATGAGTCACCTAATCATGTTTTTACCCTCTTGTTGATTTACTAATTGAATCTAACCTTCCATTTGTTGATAGTTATCACATTGTGCCATATAGCCTAAATGAAAGTTGATTTAATCTTCATGATTTGTTTGTTGTTCCAAATGTGATCCCAATTGTGGTGGATTTTTTCCATTTAATTCTCCATGCCATTTATTTGCAATGCTTTTAATAAGAATGTCATGACTATTAATTAATTCCATTTTGCTACTATGTACATTACTAGTTGTGTGTCATTTTTCCTTCTGTAGAAAATAGGTTCAAAAGTAATATTTGAGGCAAGACCACACACTAATAGAAGTCATGTTTTCCTAGGTTCTTTTTGTAATTGAACTTCTTGCATGGTCTACGTTATTTTCAAAATAGGTGAAGGACATCCTATTGCTATCATCTCTCTTGGCAGGTCCAATTACTTGGGAAATGGGTCCTATAATGTATGGAAGACAAAAACATCTTTTGCAAACCAAGATTAGTAATTTGTTACATAGACATAAAGGTTTATGTTATCTTTTGAAACAAACTAACTCAATTCATTTTCCTACCAAACAAAATAACATATTAATTAGTAATAATCAATTTGTACATTACGTCATAAAATCATGTATCATGATCCAAATTCCCAACATCATATCAACTATCAAGGTGGAAACCATAAATCCTTTTATGAAACTTTATACTAAAAGTTTAAACATCATACAACATTTTAGTTATTAATCTATATCCCTTCACAAACTCAAACATGACATCTTTCAATACTTGACAAAAGGAAGTTTAACATTCACCAACCTAAAACCTTATTCTACCAAACCCAATCCAATGATTCATTTGAAGTTGATTCAAAGTTGAGTTCCCAAAAGGAGTTCCTAACCCAAAAAATGATTATAACAAAAGATAATTTTGGATTTTGATATTATTTGACATTTACAACTATGGTGTATTGTTGTGTATATTCATTAGAATTTTTATCTCCAAACATAGGTCATGTGTAGGAAATAATTATGCAAAAAAACATGTTCAATTGTCCATAACAATTATTTAGGTATTTTCTACAATTTTATTTGTAAACCAAAATATTGATGCACAACAATGTATGCATGTAAGAAAAATCATTTCCATTGCATGAATTATCTTAACTTTAACCACTCATGTTTTTTTCATTTAAATTTGTTCCATATAGACAATATTGTAAAAACTAGTGAAAAAAAGTCGTCATGTCATTATTCATTTTTTGGGAACCCAACCATGAACAGACCCATTAAGTATTATTCTATCCTTCTTTATTTTATGACTCGTCAAATATGATTCAACAAGTGTCATGAATAATCACATTAATCTAATGAATCACCAAAGAAATTATGTAAGTCTAACACTTCAACCTTGTGAGTCACCCAACAAGCCAAATAAATTCAACTTGTAGAATTTCCCCATTTATCATGTATTTAAGTTCCCATTGATTTATTTACCCATTTTTACATATTCAAGTTACCCCATGGCCACAAATTCAAATCACATCCCATATCACATATTCAATTTCCAACCTCATGTCATGTATACACATTATGTGTACAAAGGACTAAATCGTGATTTGTTCATTATTTAGGGTATTGCGATTTGTAGTGGTTTGGAATGTTACATCTAATTAGTTCCTTTTTTGAATATATATAGCAATTCAATCTTTTTCTTTATATTCGAGTCTTCTATCTTCGAACAAGTTGCCATATTCCTTTGAGACTTTGAGGTATAAGTTCTTCAACATGGGTCATTATTCCCTTGAATTCCAAATTTGTTGCAAGCATTGTCCCAAGATATGAACTAGTGAGAGTCTTCCTACCATATGTCTTTCATCTCATAAAGTACCTTCATGTGTGAAACTTGGGCCTTTACAATTGAGGCCTCATATTCATAGGACATTTAAAAGTTGTGAACCACCAAAGACTATAACTAGGGGCTACAACTTGGAGTCTAATTGACAAGTCCAGGCATTTATGTGTTTGCACATTTGTGACCAAGCTTTGGTTACAAGATTCCAAATCCAGAAGAATCGATGTTGGATCATTGATGTTCATGAACAACCATGTTAATTTTCTTTCCACTTGTTAAAATAAAAGGTTATAAATTGTTTAAATGGGCTTTTAGCAAAACTTGGAGGCTAGCCTCACCAAGTCCAAAAACGTTTATAATCCATTTAGCCATAAATGATGTCAAAGCCTCTTAGGGATCAATTGAGACTTAATTGATCCCTAAGTAGGGTTGGAGGTTGGGCAATTTCAAAAAGAAGGTCGAAGGTTTAAGGTTTGGAGGAAATAATTTACCAACTAAAGGTTGGTGAGCTTAAGGTATTCTAAAGCAAAACTTTGAATTTAATATAATTCATATTTAAGCATAAATACTAATGTTCAATGATAAAAGACATGTGGAAACAAATCTTGGTATGGAAAAAATCATAAAAGAGGAATAAGTTTAATAAGGATCGGAGTTTTTCATGTTCTTTTGTTAAAGTCAAAATAAGCAAAATAATAAGGAGAGATAGATGTGAGAAAACAAGTGGGTTCACCACATGAAAGGAGGACTAGGTAGATTGGATGAGAGCAAAATACAATTTGCATGTAGTTCAATTACCATATTTGAGATTTGGTAGATGAATCACAATTTTTGTAGGGTTGGCATTACTTTCTAAGATAATACTTAGGAAGTTGGGGGATGTGGTGATGTGTGTGGAAGAGAATATCTAGAATTGAAAATGAATAGGAAATGTGTGTGTGTGTGTGATTTGACCTCTACAATAAAAGGACAAAATTAATCTGGATATACTTTGATTTTGGATTCTCTTGTTTTTTTTTTATTAATGTAAAATGCAACCATGGTAAAGTAAAAAATAAAAATAGTTTGCCCAAAATCCAATTGAAAAATGAAAAAAATTTTGACATAAAATAAGAAAGTAAATTAAAATTTCTCAAATAAAACATGAAACCATTAGCTTCCCCATTGAGTTTATAGTAAAATAAATATAAAATTTGATTTTTTTTAGCATAATAAAAGTAAGTTACAAATATATTTGAAATGGATCGGGTCATATCATGTTCAAAACTACTTTTACATTAGAAGTTGGCTATATTATGACTATAACATAGATAATGTGAATATACATAAATATCTTCTAAGACTCCATTAACTTGAATTTTTTTTAAAGAATTAATATTTCATGTACTTGCAACCCATTTTATAAGACTATAAATCTTGTGCAAGTAAATACATTTTTTTAAAATATATTTAAATATACTTGAAAATGTGATTTTTCAATATTATATTAAATAAACTAAAAGATCATTTTCATAGTAATTATTGAATAAAATATTTTTAAAGCTTTCAATACATCAAAGTTGTTTTATGGGTACTTGCAATTTGTGTGACAAGGATTAAAGATTGTTTACTTCAACATGCTTTCATCTAGGTAGCAAATGAGTGTTAGAAAAGCAGTAGATTTTGATTTGCATTTGTAGTTTGTAATATTTTGATTGCATCTAGTAAGTCAAAAGGCATCATTTTTTCCCAATAAAGCTTAAACACACTTAACATCCCTTTTTGGAATGGTATCTAGATACATTAAGGTGGGTATTTTTTTGGACATAACCATGTCATAACCTTCCCAAATTAAGGTGTCCCCCATTTTGCTTTTGGTATTGCTAGAACACCTTTGATGTGGTGGTGTGTACATTTGTTGTTTCATAATCATTAAACCAAAATATCAAAATTTATTGAATTTTTAAATGGTTTTGACTGCTAGAAATTAAATTAAAACCAATTTAGCAAGGTTCCATAAAAACTTTGAAATTAAGCCCACTTCGACCATAATAATATCAAGATGAATGTTTTAATGTATTTGGGCCAATGGCACAAGGGCCCACTAGTAAGCATTATCTTTAGTTCTATGCAATTCATATCAAAATAAGTATCATAATGATGTTTTATCTACAACTTTTCAAATCTATTAACAACTCTATTGGGGGCAAACACAATAAAAGGAGCAACAAAGTGTGCCACAACTACTTTAAAATGTAATTTCATATCTTTGAAAAAACACAAGAGGAGCATAATAAATTGAGTTTTCAATTTCTTTTCCTTTTAAGTTCCATGACCTATAAAGTTTCATTGTTCAAAACTTGATGCAAATTGATGATGTTTCAAGAGCTATTTGCATGTTCAAAGCAATTGTCACAATGTTTTTTTATTCAAATGTCTTTTTTCCTTATCAAATGTGCACCATTCTTGTTCAAATCAAAATTGAAGGGGATCTTAACAATGATGATTATAAAAACAAAAGCACTTGAAATTGGCAAAATTCATTTGGAAACACATTTGAACATATTTGTTTCAAATGTGTTTTTGACCTTAAAAATTATGAATTTTGAAAATGAGTTTTTTAAAAAATTATTCATTTTGTGTTATTTAAAACATGGATGCATTATATATATATATAGATCAAGATATAGTAAAAAGTTATTATATTCAAAACACAATTATAAATTGGGTATGAAAAATGTAGAAAATAGGAAAATTGACCAACATAGGAATGCCATGTGTCAAATGCAATCCTTGGAAAGGACTCTAACCTTGTAGCCCATGGCTCCTTTTATTGTGTTTGCACCCTATTACCAACATTCTTAACATGTTTTCTACTTGCAAGTAGTGACAAAATTTTGTTATTAAAATCCTCGATTCCTATTACTTTTCTTACACATAACCTCTACCTATTTTGCCATATAAAATCAATGCTCTTCCAACACACAAACCTACAAAGAACAAATGATGTGCAACAAAAGCAAGGAGGAAAGGAAATGTTGCCCATTTGAAATGAAAACAACAAGAATTCAAAAAAAATTACATCATGTCCAAATCTGAACCAATTTTGAAATTGTCTACTTATTTAATATGAATTTTCCTACTTGTCCCCTAACATTATCCTCCCTCTATTTTGGATTTCATCTTTGACATCCTTACTACATAAAAGAGAAGTAATTACTACAAAAGTCTAAACATTTACTTGTGTTGAGGAACCTATGCAACATCCTATAACACATTGATCTTGACCTCCTATTTTTCACCAATTGCCATTTTATGTACCAATTGCAAATCAAGAATGTGTAACGCCTTTTCTATTGGAACAATGACCGATGACCAATGATGGTTGAGATGGAACTAGTACTAGTTTTGCCAACTATTATTGCTCCATCTCTTGTATAGTCTAGTCTAGTTCTTGTAAGGTCTATGATGGAATACTAAACTTTGTTGAATGAAAGGGCAAATTCTAAGCCTCCAAATCCTCTTGATATTGAACTAGTTTTATGTCATGAAAAACATTGGACCACCTTTGAAGTTGATTGGCATGTGTACATTAGTACATATTAGTGTTTGTTGTTGTGCCTACACATCATGGGGTGAATATGGTCCAGTGCCACTAGGACCTACATGAAAGTAAGGACTACTTAATGGTGACTATGGGCTTAATACCGATGGAATGTATTGGAAGTTGATCTTGTGGGCTTACAACTAACGCCAATAGAGTTGTTCATTAGCTCATATTTATTATAGCACATGTTGCAAATATCCCTTAAACATATCATGTATTTCATCCCACCATTGTGTTAATTCACCTTTTTGAATACCCAATGCTTCATGATGCAAGTTAAGTAAAACATTTTCCACCTTGAAGTCTTCATACTATTACAACCTATAGGATGTAAAGTATGACTTTTGATTCTTCAGCTTTGTGATAACACCTATCAACTTGGTGATGTCCATTTGCAACTCCTATATTTCTTGTTGTGATTTAAATTTCTATTGCTCCTATGCAAACTTAAAAGTTGCACATCGATTGATTACTTTGGCTTTTGTAGTTTTGAATTATTTTACATGTGCATATAAGTTGAGTATTTTTTAATTTGCAACTTTGTTATTGCATTCCCAACCCTTTTGCTAAACAACCAAATCATCCTTTCACTAGTAGAAGTCATGTCATTTGCAATTGTCATATGCAACGTAACTAATTTTTAGTTACATGTGACACATGTAACTTCTAGACCGCATAGTTGCATGAAACAAGTTGCACATGACATGCAGTTGCATGTGACAATACATATGTGGACAATATATATGGTATCATCCAATTGTATATTCTATGAAAGTTCCACATGCAACTAGGGTTTTATTATCATGGTGACCATTTGAACTTTTGTGACCAATTATATGGTGATGCATGGCATTTGGTCCATATTTCAAGATTTGAATTTTTTTATAAATTAATAATATCTAATCCATCCAATAAACTATTAATCGGATTTTGACACATGTCCATATGTTGAGGCCAATTATATTATGACATGTGGCAATTAAAAAAAAACCCAATGACTATTTATTTATTTATTAGATAGGTAGGTCATAGGTACGTAGGTAAGTCGGTCATATGTAAGTAAATAGTTATGTAATTGGGCTATGTAGGTAGGAAGGTAGGCCTAAGTAGGTTTAGAATAATCCTATTTTATGTTTGGGTTGAGTTTTGTTTCATTAGTTCATTTCAAAAGATCCTTGATTTTTGGTTTGTGAAAAAGATTAATGCATCTACATATATAGTGTACACAATTGGAATGTAATACAAAACATATGGGATAAAAAATTCAATTCCAAACACAACCAACCTAGTTGCATGGTACATGCAACTACTACATTGCACCTATGCAATATTAACCTAATTACCAATTACTTACATTATTGATGTTAAAAGTAATAAAAAATATTATTATTAACAACTAATTATATTAATAAAAAATGCTCAATAAAATTCACTATTCATATTAATAAGATTTTTGACTAGTAATCAATAATAAATTATAATATTATTACCTAGCTTAAACTAATAGCTTTAGTTTACACTATGATACTTATAAGTTAGTTAATTAGTGTAGCCTTCTAACCATAGTTAGCATAATTTATTATTGGGTGAAAGCTCGATCAAAGTATAAATTTCATGATCATTGTCAAGAAAGGTGTAAAGTGGCCATAAATTAAGCCTTAACATATTAAATTTAAAATATTATTTAGTTTCATGATCAAATATGAACATATTCTTTGAATTTATGTCAATGATATTGAAGTATCACATGTTTAAAGTAAATTAAAATAGATTTTTAAAAAATGTAAGTAGAATTGTTTTTTTTCTTTTGGGTTGCCCAAAGAAATAAAGTAGCCTTCAAATAGATGAAACATTGGATGTTTTTACTTTCTTGGCTAATGGCCATCTAAAATTTGCTTATGCACTTTCAACTTCCATAGTAAAAGTAATAATATATCAATATTTAAATACATAAAATATTTTTTAACACAATTCCACCAATCGATTTCAAAAATATTTTTGACCTATTTTTAGTACACTAAAATTTTCCAAACTTTGTATACAACATACTATAAATTCAATATTATTGTGCACCACAATGGTTCAAAAATGATTGAAAAGGTTTTGACTTCACTTTTTTGCAATTATGTGTAAAAAAATGACTACAACTACTTAAAACCATTTTTTTATGGATACTTGATTGTGCTTTCACCCTATTATAATATTATCAATTTTAAGCTAGGAACTAGCCTAGGTTCGGGTACTTATAGGCTAGGTAATATAACCTATTAACCATAAATATACTAACATAATTAATAATAATACAATTAATGATATTAACCATGGCTAAATTAATTAGGGGGCTAAATTAACCATGGTTAAATTATTTTTGGCTAACTGAATTAAGAGGCTAAATTTAAAATGATTAAACTAATAATGGCTCAACTAACCATGGTTAAACTAAGCATGATTAAATTATCCATGGCTAAACTAACTAGAAGGCTAAATTAGTTAATTTAATCATGTTCAATTTAAGCATTTCAATTTAGCTATAGTTATTTGAACTTCCTAATTAATTTAGCCATGGTTTATTTAAATTCCACATTAGTTCAACCATGGTTGATTTAGCCACAACATGTTTAATCAAAGTTAGTTTAACCATGATTAATTCACCCAAAATTAGTTTTGTCATGGTTAATTTAGTCAAAGTTAATTTAACCATTGAATCTAGTTTAGCTGTGGTTAGTTTAGTCAAAGTTAGTTTGGTAATGGTTAATTTAACCAAAGTTAATCTAGCCATGGTTAATTTAGTCAAAATTAGTTTAATGATGGTTAATTTAGCCAAATTTATTTTAACCAGGGTTAATTTATCCAAAGTCAGTTTAGCTAATGTTTAATTTAATTTCACAGTTAGTTTAACCATGACTAGCCTAGGTTAATTCCACATGGTTAATTTAACTAATGTTTAATTTAAGTTTAACCTTGGTCGGTGTGAGTTTAGCTTAGTTTGAGCAATGTTTTGTTTAGAGTAACATTAGTTAGCATGGGTTTATTTAACCTTGGTACTAAAGGTATAAGACAATAATACATAGCCTAGGTATATATATTAGGTGTATTAGCATAAGTATGTATTAGCTTAGGCCATGATTTTTATAACATGTGTCTATTTTGTACATTACTAGTTACATGTTAATTGCACACACGATCATATGGTCCAAAAATTATACAATACCAATTTTCTAGTTGCAAACATAACCAATTTAGTTGCACATAGTTGGTTGTAAACAACAAGATTTGTACTAATGTTTTATTGTTTCACATGCCAATACTCTTTGTTTTCATACTCATGTTGCAAATGAAGCTTCTCTTATGTGACCTTTTCAAATTCTTTCATGTGTTCATCATTGTTGGTCTACTTCTATTTGAGCAATAATAAATCTTGGTGCATGACAACATGTTTGTCCCTATCGTTTACCTCATGTTATAGTTTTAAAATTCTTGTTTTCACCTATTATAATGAAATCTGAACCTATTGTTTATTTTCCACCATGTGTTGGTTAACCAATTTCAACCTTGACATCTTTAACAACACATCAAACATGTGTTGATTATATTCAACCACTTGTTGAAACATGCTTGTCATTTGCTTGTGTGGATCAACACCTCCTCCCATTGTTTTAACATTTGGTGTATGAAAACCAACTGTAACATTAATTGAATTGATGTTGGAAGACATACTAAATGATAAGCAAATTATCTATTGTTGAAGTACTAGCAACAAATCTTAGCGTTATATCCTCAATACCTAGGTGTGCCATTTGTGGTTTGGCCTAGTGTGCCATGGTTGAATTGGTTCCAGCTTAGGTATTGTCTATCGCACCAATGGTTCAAGTTGTTCAGATGGTTTCTGTTGGTGTAAAGGTTCATGTTATGGGAAATATCCAAGTTTTCATCGATTGCAAATGTAGGAAACTAACATTGCTTTGAGTTTTATTTTGCACGTTGACTTTGACCCATAGGTGAGATCGAAGTCTAATTTTATTGTCAAGTGTGCCTCTGTACTTCAGTGTTGGTTGTTCTTATTGTCCTTGCATCTTTTTTTGCCTCTAAGGAGGGGGACTTTCAACTTTTCCTTCATTTGACTACATAACATATCATATTTACCCACGCTTATATGCATTCAAGTTCTATTGTCATGTATTTATGTGGTGTTGGTATAAATTAATACTTGTTTTCTTCCTTTGGAAATATTGGTTTGGACATTTATTCTTTCTACCTTTTAACAAAATGCAAATTTGATGGTACATGTTGGCTTATTGTACCTGTTTGATTTGCATGTTGAGCAAAACAAATACTTATGTGAGGTTTTGATGCTAGTGTTGTAGTCATTACAAGTGGTGTCATTGGTTTTTCCTCCACTTTGTTTTCAATCACAAGTGTTTTGTCTTCTAAATCTATAAGTATCATTGTCTTAGTTTGCTAACATTGTTGTCATCTATGAAGTTTCTATAACATGTGTCCATTTGCAATGTGTGTTAACCTCTCCAAATATATTTCATTACTCATTTTGTGACCCATTTGTAATGACCATGCCAAGAACAAATGCATGTTTATTGTCATTTGTAAACAAAAGCCAATGCACTCATCACTTAAGGTAGTTTGTTTAAAAGGATATTTTTTTTTCTTGACAACCTCATTTCTTGGTGACATAGTAATGGCTCCCATGTGGGCCACCAATGTAAAAATGTTCAAGGATTTGTCAATGCGGTTTGTTGATGGCTATTGTGTGAAAGTGGGCACATCCATAATGTTGTGCTGCACATGATCATTAACACGTGCCTATGTATGGACTTGTTGTTCAAGCTTATTATTCTAGTAAATAGGTTGAACCTAGATTGTTTCCCATTACTAATATGCATACAACTTGTCAAATTATTGGTATTAGAATTTGTACTACTAGCTAAAGTACCACCGGCTTAAATATCCCATGACTCAATGGGCATCATTCAAATCTTGATTAATTGTTGTTTATGTAATCGGTTGAATGACTACATGTTCCACATACCTATAAGGTTTTACCTTGATCACATTCACCAATATTGGATGTGGTTCAATTCCCTAATGTCACCAATAGTACAATATTATTAAGAAAATAATATTGTATATGGTAAGGTCCATATTAGTGCTTGGTAAATTTCATAACCTTTTCCTTTTCCTTTGAGAATCACAAAACATAATCACCAAACCTTAATGTTTTTTCAAAGATGACGTTGTTGTGACCACAAAAATAGGTTCCACTATGCTTCCATAACATTATCCTAGGCCTCCATACTATATTCTTATAGCTTTTCCAAATCATACACGTGGTTCGTCAACACTCATATTAAGTTTGTATCCCATGGTCCGCCACTAAGTGAAGGCAAAATATATTCAATTAGCATCAATGGATGCAAACCATACACCAATTAAGGTTGGGTGTGTAACCAGTTGCCACTTTGAATGTTACATGATATAAAGTTAGTATCGTAAATAAGTGTTCATCCTAGTTATTTTTGTTATTGTTTACAAAATTTGTCAACAATGCCCTAGTCATCTTATCAACTGGTTAATTATGCTTGTCCATTACCTTGCAAATAGTAGGTAGTGGAATTGGTAAGTTTCAACCCAAAGTGTTTTGTTAAATGTTTAATAACATCATTAATGAAATGATCAACCCCTTGATCATTAACCAATGTTAGTTGGCAACCATACTGAGTGAGGATGCAATCATAAATGAATTTGGTTGTGATTGTAATTGTATCCGTTCGTAGTGCTCTTGCTTCCACCCACTTTGTGGCATAATCCATCACAACCAATATGTATTTGTTCCCCATGTGTATGTTAACAAGTTAGATTGGCCCCATGAAATCCAAACCCCATTTCATGAATGGTTCTTTTGGTAATGAAGTAACTAGTTAAACCAAATTCATTTTGAAAACTATGTCACCTCTTTTATCGATTATATAATACTTGTTGTTAACAACTAATCAATATTTTATTTATTATCACAAGGTAGATGGAAGTTATGGTGGCTCAATATTGGTAGAAATTACACTCCCTATAAGTCCATACAAGATTTTTTTAAATGATTCAAATGAACATGGTTGCTACTTTAAAAAATGTTATTATCATAATCTTTAAATAATACATGTTCAATCACCTACAAACCTTCCCAAATCTATGTGAAAACTTGTATTTAATGTAGCTGATGTTATTTTTTAATTTGGAAGTCCTAGAAGGAAAATCCACAAAGTCCAAAGGAATAATGCCCCATCTAAAATTTTCAAAAAATATGCTTTTGGGACAAAGAAATTGAAAAAATAAAATTTGTAATTCATATGGACTTATGAAAATATGGTCAAATTTTAACCATTCAAAAATCCTTAATTATTAAACAGTTAAGGTTTTTTAAAAAAAGATTTTCCATATGAGTTTATCATCTTGTGTTACATGACATATTGAATCCCAATAACAAATTTGAAATGTGAATCAATATATATATTTCCATTTTGTGATGTTCCAGTCATACGATTAATCCATATTTTTCAACTTCAAAAGTCCATTACTACTAATAAATGAATTGTTTAATCAATAATAACCACACAATTCTTTTCATGATGAAGTTATTAGTTTAGATCCAAATCCCCATTAATAGATCTAAGAATATATTAATCACCATACGCATTTGAATAAAAGGTACCTAAGGAAAAAACACCGTTTCATCACAAAAGTGAGCCACTGTAACTTGCATCTACCCCACAACATAATTTGGGTACATATGGTACTTAGCCTGGTGAGCCAGTAGAATTATAATGTTTAGCTCATTCTCATGTTGTGTTAATTTGGGAGGGATCCCTTACATGTCCTTGTAAATCCATGCAAAGACATCCTTGAATTCATGTAGAAGAATCTTCATAGAACTTATTTGTGTTGTTGTCAATTATGCATTAATCTTCACGCATTGTGGTTGCTTAATGGTGCCCAAGTTCAATTTGATGAATTCCTCCTCCTTTGTCAATGTCCATCTTACCACTTACATCTCCTATACCCACTTCTAAATAGGTGTCTCATCCATTTGTATATCACCAACAATATGGCAATAGTAGGTTTCTAAGTACACCATATTGTCCTTTAAACTTACTACACGTTGACTTCTTGCCAACTTCAAAATACATGTTACACTAGTGCTTGGGATTGAACTAGTTATTTGTGGAAAAACATTTGGTTCCTTTCATGACTTAATTAGTACTCCACCCTCTTCCAATAATATAATAATACGAATGGAAACAACCCCAGTTTTGCTGTGAATACAACATTCTCTTCACCATATGTGATTCCATGCTAGAAACCATAACACATTAACACTTCTTGTCATTTGGTGTCATTCCCCAAGTGTTTGGTTACATCAATCATTATGATTATACCATTACCTTGGATGGTTACTAAGTCGTTTCCCCAATCATGCGAGATTTTGACATCCCACAATCATGGTCTACTTAACAACATCAAGTAATTGGCATCCACCACATTGTTATGTAATATGGTAAAGGTCAGTACATTGTTATGTAGAATAGTAAAGGTCATTACATATGGTAGTTCATGCACTAAAACCTCATGTTACATATTAAACCTACTAGTTTAGTAGTGGTTTTATTAGCCATCCTTAGGTAACTTGTATAAGTTGTACTTCAACCTATACCTCCATATTAGGTAATCTAGCCCATGTAGTATTCCAAGTCACTAAAGATACCGATTTCATCCTTTCCGAGTTAGCTAGATGTAGTTGTTGAATGGTTTCCCAAAATGTCTTTTTAATCTTTTCATGCATGAGGTTATGAAAGTACTAATTTTAGATTTAGTAGTTTATGTGGAAATTTTTTGGTTTGCCACCCATTTGTAATGCAACAAAAGTTAAATAAACAATGGTTAGTGCACAATTTGCACCCGTAATGCAATAGAAGTCGGATAACCATTGGTTGTTGCACAATTTACATTGGTGGATCTAGTAGATATGCTTTACTATTAAGGACATGCACCTTTGGCATTCCTACCACCATCTCCCCATCATCCAGTTCATCTTTATTCATTGAATACCATTGAACATGTGGTTCACCTTGAAAATATTTTGGACTATTAATTAATTGAGAACGAACCTTTGTTTTCCTTGTTTTTTCTATTTTGATGAAACTTCCAAACCAACAAATACCCTTCTTACCAATTGTGGTGTTTGTCTTAGTTGAGTTTACAACCACTTGATTACATTATGTTGTTATGGAAATTCAA
>Ga0116227_10007142_pt1 | contig 22053 bp, 16 predicted proteins | sample S1TSphgellanicum_FD_89693 | JGI IMG/M metagenome (GOLD analysis project Ga0116227, IMG submission 89693) | Host-associated microbial communities from peat moss isolated from Minnesota, USA - S1T2_Fb - Sphagnum magellanicum MG | ecosystem: Host-associated > Plants > Peat moss > Unclassified...
AAAAAAAGGCCCAACCCAACTCTTTCAGTTGTTGAGAAAGAGACAGGATGAATGTACCTAAGTCCAAAAAACCCAAAATAAAAAATAAAAATGAAAAGAAAAATTTACAACAATAATATATATTATTCTCCATCGCACCACATCTGTATTCCACTCTTTCTCCGCCCCGTCAGAGTAAACAGACCATGACGAGACAAATGGATGACCAGACGGATGGACAGATGGATGACAAGACAGATGGATGAAATGATGCTTCACGACGTCCTTTACAATATGTAATGTAAGTCCTTACTATATGTAATGTAAGGGCTGTTTTTACTACCTACTTACTAACGACTTGCTTGTGGGTTGTTAGTAGGTAGGTAGTAAAAAAAAGCAACAGATCTATCCACCATGGTTCGCTAAGGAACTGGAACTCAAAAGAAAACCATTTTGTGCAGAGGGTGCTGGTTCATTGTGGGCAAGTGAAATGTGTGATTTATATTTTAGGTACTGATTTGTAGAGACACTCCAAATTTCAAATTGTTTGCAAAAGCTTCATGCAACCAATGAGAAGGTTCAGCTTGCACTCATGAGGGATCCAGTTCTTTTCTTTTCAAGGGAGGGGTGAATGGGGTTTCTGTTTTTTGCCTTGTTCCCTATACGTTCCCGTCATGTTCTCATCAGGCTCCCAAGTTCCCAAGTTGTTTCCCCAAAAGGTTCCCAATAGCATCTCAGGTCTATCCCATAAGGTTTGCCCAAAGTTCAACTTCCATGTCCACTTTCTTTGGTTGATAGTGTTGTCACAAATCTCCACATAGTCCAAATAGTCTTTCCCAATTCATTCAAGAAGTCAGCAAGCCAGAATTCCCACATGAACAATGAACAAACACCAGCAATAACTACCAACGAAACTAATATGAGTATGAAAATTCCATACCATTGAGAGACTAATTGTCCTGCAAACTTGGAAACTGCCTAATCTGACCCGATTTCTAGAACCATGACTGCTAAGGCATAACTGAATAAATTTATCTTCATTCTCTCACCATCTATTTCTGCTCAAAAAGCTTTTCAACGAGCTGTTCAGCAAAATTCCACATAAATAGATCTAGCTTCTGAAAACCAACTCACCAGAGCACTTCCAAAAAATTTACGGTGATCTTAGAAGTCAAAACTGGACGGACTATCAAAATATTTGTCAGTCTATATTGACATTTGCGATTTCATTTGAACTTACTCAACTCACAGATCTAAGCTGGAAACCCTGCATCACTCTTCTGAAGCTTTGCATGCAGCTAAGTATCTCATGGCCTGCTCCATGGTATTGTAGTCTATTCATATCCTTTAGGCTGACAACTATGACAATGCTGCTTTTTACAGGTTGTTTCAAACAACTAGTTGATTTTGGCCTTTGAGAAGTCCATCTCAGGGTGCTGCAAATCATACCAATGCACAAGGAGTTAGCAACAGCTTCATAGTATTTTTGCACCCAATGTGCATCAAAAATGTGCATAGAACTATTCAAAGTTCCTACCAGCAGTCCAAAACTGTGCAACTCTCATTTACACAGTTTTGATAGCAGACAGATGTGCTTCTGAATTTATTGATGTGCCAAACATAAAAGCCTTGGGAATTGGGCATCATTCACACCTGAGCCATGAACTTTTTCAGAATATCCTGCTTTTGCTGTTCATCAGCAGTGGGCAGGCCCATGGCTTTCTGTCGCTGATCATACTGCAGACACCAATTCAAAGGCCAACCAAAGCATCTCCCTTTCAGAATTACTCCTTGACCTAACCAAGTGCTATTGAATTTAAGAGACATGGAAAAATCTCACAGTCTGCAAAAACACATCTCCTGGCCTATCACCTCCAAAGCAGCTGCTTACAAGCAAAAATTGCATTTTTCTTCTTTGTGTGGGCGACACTGCTCTATCCTAAGCATCCTGATTCGGCATGTGGACAATCTAATTACTCTGGGGCAGACCCCATCATCTTGGATGTGTGGAACCAAAAGGTTCATGACTAACAGATACATTGCTGAAAACTAGTCTAAGGAAGATGTAGAGGTTGCATAAGGTGGCAGAAAAAGCTATATTAAATGCTCAAAGATATTTAAAAGACATTGGAGGGGACCAAATTTCAACTGCACGATGGGAGTGAACAGACAGGACTGAATTTGCATACCATCATTTTCTCCACAGTTTGGCGAGTCTCAGCATCCAGATCTGCCAACTTGCTGTTCTCTGGCTCTACTTTCTTGGTGTTGATCTCAGACTCTCCTTTCACCACTGATCTCCACCACTCCATCTGGTTGTGCTTGGTCAGCAGAACTGAGAGTGTCTTCCCATTGTCCTCTGCCCATTGCCAAGAAACAAATCTTGAAACAAGTTGAAACAAGCCAAACTTACTCTATATTGCTAAAAGTGTTCGCAACTCTACATGGACAGGCAAGCATCTAGGCATCTAGGTTGGAGGAACTTAAGGCACATAGATCAAAGTGAAGGTCCTGACAAGAATGATTCAGTACACATGCTGACAAAACTCTCTCTCAGAGTGGTGTAATACAGAAGAGGTTCCATGTAGGAGAATTGAGAAACTTGTGCCAGAATCAAATTGACAAAGTTGAAAGGGCTAGAGATCATCACAGAAGACATTTTGGTCATTAAGATATGCTAGAGCAATCCCTGTGAAAATTGAACTTGACCACAAGGGACAAAAAGGCTCCAGATTAGCACCTAGACTCCAGAAGCAGTCATCAGCCTTCACTGCATTAAATAGCTCACCCTGCAGCACCAACCATACAAGCTCAAACGATTGAAAGAACCTCTGGTTCATGAGGAAAAGTACCCTCACAATGACCGGTCCCTCTGAAATCCCAAAATGTATACCTCAGCAATCATCATACTCTTATTTGTTGCATCCCTACAGATTGAGGCTCTCATATACTTTCCTGCAGAATTTCCTGACTTGTGTGATCAAAGGTTCAGAAGCCAGTGTTTGTAGAATGGGTTGAATCAAGGCAGACAGGTTACCTCCACAATAGGGGGCTGTCCCTTAAGACCTGCCTTAATATGCTTACTCTTGATATCGCATGCCACAAACCTAGCCTTGGTACCCACAGGCACTGGAATGGCCAATGTCACTTCTGCCAGGGTTTGTGTCCAGGAATACTTCTCATAATCTCCTCCATTTCCAGAATTGGGCTCTGATTGATGCCACACAAAAAAGCATCACCACATCACTCATTGCAGGAGGGGAACACAAGCTGTGCTGCTGCAGGACTCAACGATCAGCAAGCCCCAAACTGATGAAAACCCTAACACAACGCCAACCATCTTTTCCTACGCTGTGCATCATCTCCAAATCACGTAATCAGAAGTCATTCGCTTTGACTCGGTTTGCAAACTACAGGGGCAAACGGAGCACCTATTCAGTGAGGACTGACTTTCATCATCGAAAGTTAAAGCAAACCGCGCATCCGCAGAAGGTGTCACGGTTTTAGGGCAAGCATACTTAAGCCATCCTCGTCCTTGTCGTCGTCTTCGTCTGCTGCTGCTGCTGCTGGAGTCTTAAAAGACTTCTCTGCAACCACCGCTTCAGCCTCCCGTTCCTCGATCGCTTTCGACGTCACATCTTCGACAACAATTGGCGCAGCAACTGGTTGAAACTTCCCTGAGCTTTTCGTAACCGACTCCGCACCAGTTATCGGTTTCGTTTCTTCTTTCGGTGCTACGCCTACATCCTGGTGTTTTACCAGCCTCCGTTTCGCGGCAGATACAATGTCCGTCACCCGGCTCTCGATCTCCTCTTGCCGCGAAAGATCTGTGACTCGGAACAAGAAATCGACGACGGTCTTGAGCAGATCCATTGGCTTCTGTCCATGCGCTATCAATAACGCCCCCAGCACGTCGTCATGCTGTGCGTTGGCAACAACCGGATGATCCGGCTCGGCCTTTGCGCTCTGCTTCACCACATCCGCTTGTTCGACTTCCTCGTACTCCGAGATCACCGCCATCGCCCGCTCACTACACACTCCAACTTGTTGATGAATGCGACACAGACACAATACGCAAAGAAGAGCTGCAACCACACCACCAACTGCTGCTGCAACTACAACAACAACAACAACAACAGCACACAACAAAACACAAGAAAGATGTGCGTGTGCGTGTGCGTGTTTGAAGAGAGTTCGTTGTGACAGAACTGTCTGGAAGCTGCCAGGGTTTAGGGTTTGTAGTCAGGTACCCTACTACGCAGAGCGGGTATTTGATTGGATGTTTCGCCTCCAGTTCCGGTTATTTAGACCCCCGGAATCCCCATCCTCTCCTCAGGCGAAGACCCGGAGCTGAACCGGCCGCAGCTTTTGGAGCGGTTAATTGACATTATTTGAGAACGGTATGGTTATATAGGTAATATCAAAAAATGAAAAAAATGGGATATTTGAAAACTGATCATTTGGAGGGTTGCAATTTGGGACCCTTAAGAAAAAACACCCTAATACTCCAAGGGTTCAAATTATGGACCTTAAGAATCGCCCTTATACCCGAAGGGTTCAGGCACACTTGTTAATACCCACCCAACACTCACATTTGTGTTGGTCTCTTGTGCAGGGTATATGGTTTAGGACTTGCACTCTTTATAAGTGTTAAGTGTACACATCTTTTCCTAATAAGTGTTAAGTTTACACATCTTCGCCCTCGCAGTAAAACCCCCTTTTGGTTGGCCTCGCTTATCAAGGCAAGGATATTGTGTTTAGATTCATTATAGAGTATAGTAGCTTAAGGGATTTTTTATAGGCCCCTAGGTAATAATAATAGGTCTATTTTTATATGAGGATTTCTGAAACATGATATTTTGGTTAAATTGTGTTGAAACTTGAGATTAGTTATAGAGTTATGATAATATCTTGAAGGATTTTTTGGTTTCTTTTAGAGGATTTTTTTTTGAAGATTATATTTTTGCATGGTGAAATATTTGAATTTACATAATTCTTCTTTTGCCTTAAGATACTTTTTTAATGTAAATGGCAAGGCCATAGTGTGACACACCCCTTGTTAAATCTTTGTGACAAGATAAAAACAAATCATGCTGCTCTTCCATAACAAGAGTTAAAAAATCTTCATGGTTATTTTTAACATTTTTAAATAATTTTTCTTGCTATGAATTTTGGTCAATGAAAATTATTGATTTATATGTAAAAATGTAAATAGTCTTTCACTATTTAAAATTATTTATTTATTTTGTTTGTGGGGGTGAGGACATTTAGCAATAAACACCAACTTATTTTAATTTTAAAATGTGGTTATACACCAAAGTTAAACCCAATTCCTTGAACATTTTGAGAACTGGTGGGTAAATAGGTATATACCTGGATTGATAACCAGCAGGTATCTGTCACTAATTGTAAAAACCACCCAATAATGGTAAATACATGTAATCAATTTTTTAATACAAGATCAAAATGTTATATGGGACTGGAAACTTGTTATTTGTAACCAGGAACTCATTTTTTAAAATTATTTTAAGTTAATACTTAATACAATAAATTGTTTATTAAAAACGTAAGTTTAACTGCAATCCCCCAAACAAAATTCTTGTGCGAAATTTTGGCAAAATGAAATATATAAAAAATTAAAAAGTAATATTTTGTCACAATATTCTTTTTTTTCAAAAAGCCAACTTCTAGGGGAAAGAAATTGAAAAGTTTTCATCACATTTGGACTTTGCTTCTAATTTTTTTATACTTTTAACTAGATTTTTAACTCTTTAAACATGTTCTAAAAACCTATTGCTATTTGATGTTAAATCCCTCTTGACATGCTAGCCAATGATGCAACATTAGGGGGAAAAAAATCACTAATAGTCTAACAAATAAAATACATAATAATAAACCACCCAAAACCCATGGTTATTTACTAGTTCCTTCTTGAAAACCAGTTGTTCTTTTGAGTTTTTTAAATAACGGGAACCCACACTCTTTGAATATTAATTATTATTCGCAAAAAAAAACTCCAAGATTTTTCTTAGTGTATTTGCAGGTATGCTTAAACAGCATAAAATCTCACAAGGCATTTCCAAAAATGAAACACTTGGAGGATGACCATTTTGGAAGCCATTTTGTTTTTCAAAATGCCTTGCACCAACAAATAAATAAATAATCGCATGACACCCTTGGGTATCACATGAAAATAATAATAATAATAATAATAATAATAATAATAATAAATCATGTTGATATTTATGTTCAATAACACCTTCAAATTAAAGGAGTTTCAAAGTATGACCCACCCAATTCTTCCCCGGGTGAGCAATTACCTCTAGAACTCCCCACTCCTTGGGTCTTACCCTACACAAAAAATCATACTTGACTATTCTTAGATCATCTCAATTATAAACCTACAAACTCACCTTGTAAAACTCTAGTTGTTGGGTAGTTTGGATGTCACAACTTGTTATTGTAGGAGTGCCATGCCCCACCACAAACTTGGGATATTGGTTCCTACATTACTTAAACAAAATATGAATTAGAAAAAGATCTTTTAACAACTATGTTACAAAAAAAATCCAACCTTTTAAGTAGGGATTAGATTACAATCAACTAGACAAGTGTGTAACTAACTATAAAGGGGGTGATCAAACAAGAACATCAAGGGTTTTGCAATCAACTTCAAATATTACCCCCCAACTAATTTTTTAATTTGAAATTTTTCTTGGTCCATGAATTCCAAATGTTTGCCCATTAAAGGTTCTTTTGCATTGTCACACATGCATATGGTAATAAACCAATTATTTGTCAAGTATTATTTTGGTTACATCATTGTGTAAAATTTGTAAAATTCCAACTTCCAATTTTTTTTAATGTTTTGGGGCCAATGCATAAAGAAATTTAACAAAATAGTTTTGATTTTCATAGCTTTTCACAAGTGTTAAATCTACACCCAAAAACATTGCATGAAAAAATAACACCACAAATATATAGAAGGTTTGGCTACAATTCGAGGTAAAGCACATGAAGGTAGAAAAGTTAAATTTCTCTTTACGTCCACACCTCCAATATTAGGTACCATTACATCTTACATGGATGCTTACATGGCACACAAAGTTAAATGTGTGTTAGGAGTTAAAATAGTTAACACCTAATTTTTAAAAGAAAAAACATTTCAAGATCAACATGAAATTATCGTATCAAAAAATGTCTTAATAACTTGGTGATCATTTAAAAACATTTCAATGTGTTTCCTCACCATGACAAAAATCTCTATGATACTTTTATTTATCTTTTCATCCCATATCAAATCATGAGCACCACCATGGTCCAAATTGTTGAAATGCTCGCAAAAGCCTCATTGAGTTGTATTTTAAGAACAAAAACCTCCAACTTTATTTGAAAACAACAATCATGTGGTAACAATAGTGTCATAGCAATAATAGTAAGTTTTAACATAACAAGTTACACAACACATAAGCAATAGTGTCTTGACTTCTTAACAACAATTGAGGAAAAATAGAAACTCCAAAAATGTTGTTGCCAAAATTGCAAGAACGTAACATTTTGTAACACCCCTTCTTAGTCCTTCACTTCACAACAAAAATAATCACACAACACCGTGGAAGCATATGGCGAAGAAGACAAATTTGGCAATGAAAATCAAAATTTTAATAAACCAAATACAATGAACATTCTTCCTTGTCAGACTTTGAACTTCAAAGAATTTGCCTATATGCATAAATCAAGCAAATTGATTAATATGATGAACATGTTAACATGTAATTCAATCTACAAGCAATATGGAAATTAACAATGACAATTTTATTATCAAGTGTGTTAGTTTAGTTGTTCACTTATGTCTTAGTTAATTAAGGATAAATTGGGTTAATTAAGTTAATTAATTAATTCCGAACCAGTTCATGTATGAAGAGGGTTTGGAATATTTATCATGGGATATAATCTCATCTTGTGTGACCTCAATCACTTTTGGTGATTTGAGATTTCAGAGCATAGTTTATGTTTTGCATTTTTTTGTTATACAAGTATTTTGGTTTTGGGCTTGAATTTTTCCATTGTTGCAAGTGAATCAATATTTTGAATCACCAAAAGTCTAGCTAATTTTTTTTGTGTTACAACTAGGCTAACATTGTTTTAGCACTAAGTTTTTTTGGTTTTTTGTTATGTGTGTGTGTGTTATGCATGGGAACCTAAGTTATTAGCAAATGCTATGTTGTTTATTTTGGTTTCTATATTGCAAGAGTTTTGCTCAAGTTGCAAATACCGTTCATTCGCAAATCTTGGTTTGTTTAAAAAAAGCTTGCCTAATAATTTTGATATTTTTGTACATGTTTTTCATGTACTTTGGGAGTTGAACCCAAACAAGGCCTAATCCCTAGAGTTTGGAGGTTGCACACACACACACACACAAGAGGAAGGCCCTTGGTTTGGGTACAAGAAAACCCCTTCCCAACTATTGGCCCCCTCATGTGGTCTTCTTTTGTAGGTGTCTGTGCACGACACAAAGAACAAGGAATTGCCCACCTTAACTGCGTCTTCCATAACTTTCGACAAGGAGTTGTAACAAAACAAGAAAAGCAAAAGATAGAGGAAGGGAAGAAGAAAAAGAAGGAAAGGAAAAGGAGGCAAGGAAGAAGAAAAAGAGGAAAAAAAATAAAAAAGGTAAAAAAGGTGGTAGTGGAGAGAATCGAGCTCTAGCCGCCATTGTTGAGAATTTGAATTTTCTTCCAAACCTTTGAGGTTTTGGCATGAGCAAATGCTTATGTGCCTCAAAGGAGGCTCATAATAAGAAGGTCAAAGGGAGTCCAATATGGACCTCCTTTTTCTTTTCTTTTTTCCAAATTCCCAAACTTCAAACACATGCTCGACACCAATTCGAACTTGCCAACATTTTTACTTTTTATTTGTTCATCCATTTGAAATATTTCATCCATAAGTTGGATGAAAAAAATCCATCTAACTAGGGGTAACTAATGGGTGAACAAGGGTAAGTGATCATGTGGGTAGGCTAGTAAACAAAAAGCTCATGTATGAATAAACATTGGACGATTTGACCCTTAAAACTGGACAAAAAATCCATTTTTATTTTCATCTTGGTATTTTCATTTTGAATTTATTCGAAAATTTTTATCTTTTGCATACGGAGTCATATTAACAAAGTGTTACACCGTTGAGTTTTTAGAGAGCAAATGTATGCATGTGAAGTTGTAGAAATTTTGGAGATAAAAGGTTTTGGAAGCTAGAGGTTGATTTGGCAATGGTGGAATCATTTGGCATTCAACTTTGGGAATTCAATTCTCACCCATATGAAGGTGAAATCACGAGTTTATGTGGTAATTAGTTCCTAGTGAAAAGCACTACTAACTTGGGAGTTTTTAGCTCAATTGGAGACATGGGCTTTTGGAGGCTTATTCTAGGGCGTTAAATGGTGTGTGGTCAACGTTTTTGTACCAAACATTTGGCGATTTAGCATTGTGTTGGTGAGTCTTATATTCTAGCACTTTATAGGTGGTGGAGTTTTGCATTATTAACAAACGTGGAGGATTTGAATTCCTATCATGATTCATGTGCGAGAATCACAAAAGTGGAGATTTGTGTTGTGTGAGTTGTGCATCTCCATTCGTGTTTGTTGGGTTGCACTTGTTGATTATTAACATGTTGATTAGGTTATCATATGCTCTCAAGGGGCAAGGGGATTACTAAATTTTGTGCCATTGAGTTACAACCTAAGGGTGAACACATCCTCTTAGGTTGATCTTTTGGTAGTTTGTGCTTATTGTTCAATGTGAAACTTCAGGTGAAAAGTTATGTGCCTTCCCATGTGTGCCATTATTGTTGTTGTGAGCTTGGGGGTTGTGATTGGTGCGGTTTATGGTTGGGCATGGTACAAGGCTACCACCCAATCCTAATCACTAAATAGGTCCTACTTGACTCTTGGTTTTCCTGGACGTGTTGATAAGGTTTTAATCAAGGTTTAAGTTGTATTAGGAGGCGTAGTTGCAAATATGTTTAGATTTGATCACAAAGATGTCCCATTGCTTATTGTTGTGGTGAGATTAAGTTGATGACCAGTAAGCCACCTTGTTGTGTTCACAATGTGCTTTAATTTGTTGACCTTATGAAATGTTTTTGTGGGTGTAGGTGCTCTAATCATACAAGTGCAACAACCTTGGGTTTAGTTATAAGGTTTATGTTTTGGGGGTCTAATTAAACCATAACAAATTCAACATCCTTGTAGATTTAGTTTGAACCATCGCAAGTGCATCATCTTTTTGTGATTTCATTTTAGGGGGGATAGCCATGTCAGGGTTAAGGTTCATCATGGAAGTGACACAAGATTCAAGGGTCAGGGACACTATTACTAATGGTTTTAGCAGGTGAAGTGTGTGGTTTAGACCACCTACACCACCTTTATCATCATTTGAGGGAGATTTTTCAAATTCAAAAGTAATTTTTTTCCAAGGTTTGTCACCCTACCATTGTTGTGGGACATGGAAAAAATGTATGGAACCTTTAAAAGGCTATGTCAATATTTAGGGGTGGTTGGCACCATTAAATTGGATGATTTCATCCAAGAGTTTGATAGTTGGTGTGATATGCAACAAATGCGTAACCCCAACTATTCACACCTTTCATGACATGAAAAAGTTTGTTTCAACATTTGGAGAGGTCGCCTATAGATGACTATCATTAATTTGGACTTGCCCATGAAATTTAGATTAAAGAGTGACGCCTATATTGATCTTTCAATTATGTTTTTATTACTAGGAAAATTATGGCTCCAAATGGTGCAACGACAACTCCTAACATTAGTTCAACAAGTGTAAGCAGAAGTGCTAATGGTAGTGGAATTACCGGAAGTGGTGGAACTACCAATGGTGGTGGTGTAAGGGCATCCATTAGTACATGGGGTCCATTGCATGTATTTAACCTAGTTGTGAAATTCTTTCGTGAATTGCAACAAAATTATTATGGGGTTAATATTGAAAAGTTAAAAAATTTACAAGATTTTCAACGTAAACCCCACAAGAGTTTAAGCTTATGCATGGATGCAATAGATTTGTTTAATTTGAAAAGTCTTTATTAAGACTAGGAAGGATAAACTTTAAAGAGCTTCACAAATGTGATTTGTGATTAAGGTCTTTTGAAAAAAGTTCATAAGGATCCCTCAAATGTGCCCTTCAAATCTTTCAAGGAAGGCCTTCAAAGATGCCCTCCCAAATTACTTTAAAAGCAATTTTTTGTCCCCAATTGAGCCAACTTTTAGAATAAATTTTGATCGCCAATTGGGGCGACTTTAAAAGTACGTGAAAATGAGGGATGAAACAATAATTAAAGGACCAAAGTGGGGACAAACTGAATATTAGTTTGGATATTACTTTAAGGATAACTTTATTATTAATTAGAGTTATCTGTACAATCACTTTAGTATTAATTTGCCCTGTCTTTGGGCCTCCTTTCACCCCCTATCCCCTCTTTCAGGGGTATCGGCAAAGTCACTTAGTACTAATTGGCCCTGTCTTTGGGCCTCCTTTCACCCCCTATCCCCTCTTTCAGCGGTATCGGCAAAGTCACTTTAGTATTAATTCGCCCGGTCTTTGGGCCTCCTTTCACCCCCTATCCCCTCTTTCAGTGGTATCGGCAAAGTCACTTTAGTATTAATTTGCCCGGTCTTTGGGCCTCCTTTCACCCTCTATCCCCTCTTTCAGTGGTATCGGCAAAGTCACTTTAGTATTAATTCGCCCGGTCTTTGGGCCTCCTTTCACCCCCTATCCCCTCTTTCAGTGGTATCGGCAAAATAAGGAAATTTTAATAAATCTCAGTATGAAATGCTGAAATTCAACATTTAACACACAAGGTTTGAGAGTAATTATAGTAGTTGTATAGGTATGAGCATTAAATATATATGTAGCACAAGGTTTGAGAGTAATTATAGTAACTGTATAGGTAAGAGCTCAGGAAAAATTACAGGTGAAAATATATGTAGGGGCAGCAGTGGAGGCGCTCAAGAAAAAAGAAAGAGGATGAAACTCAGTTTATCACCAAAATTGAGGGTTTTCTGAGTTTCAACCCACGTTGAGTGTTAAAAAGAAAGACAGGATTAAACTCAGTTTATCACCAAAATTGATGGTTTTGAGTTTCAACCCAGGTTGAATGTTAAAAAGAAAGACATGATGAAACTCAGTTTATCACCAAAATTGATGGTTTTCTGAGTACAAATTCAAGTTGAATGTTAGTCTACTTTTTTCAGGTTCTTTTAAAATCTCACCCTTTTATGACCAAACTCAGGGTTCTGATGCTGTGTTTGCCTTACTTTACGGATAACTGTAATATCTAAGTAGGTTGGGTTTTTGGGGGAGATAGTGGGTGCGCTTGTTGTGTGCACTTACCTTATCTCAAATCGAAGGGTTCAAAACTCAGTCCGGCTATGAGTGGCCCAAGCCTCGCCACATTAGTGCTCGCGCGCGCACGTACATTTCCATTTGCACTGTGCTTTCGCTCGCGGACGCAGACACCTTTGCGACCGTGCGCGGGCATTGTCGTCAGCTAGTGTTCTTGGAGTGGCGGCGGGGGAAGAACCAGGAGATTAGGGAGGGAGTTTTGCGGAAAGCTCAGCAGCAGTCATGGCTTACTGCGCTGGCCTTAGTCGAGTGGCTGTCTGTAGTCCCGTTGTCTCTGGAAGTTTGTGTTCCTCTGATGACGTCTGCTCCTCGGGTTGCAAAGTTGCAAGTGATGGACGAGCGGGAAGTGGTCCTCTGCCGGGAGTTTCCTCTTCTAGTTGGCTCAGTTCTGCCGCCGCTTTCGGACAAGGCGCGTTTGTGGCGGGGATTCGGGTGTCGTCGTCTTCTAGGGTGGAGGGGAGGAGGAGGAGGGGTGGCTCGCTCGTTGTGCGTGCCGCGCGCGAGAAGTTTGAGCGGAAGAAGCCGCATGTGAATATCGGGACCATAGGACACGTCGACCATGGGAAGACTACTCTCACGGCAGCGCTTACCATGGCTTTGGCGTCTGTGGGAGGCAGTGTGGCTAAGAAGTACGACGAGATTGACGCTGCACCTGAGGAGCGGGCTCGTGGTATCACCATCAATACGGCTACCGTTGAGTATGAGACCGAGAGTCGGCACTATGCTCATGTGGATTGTCCCGGTCATGCCGATTACGTCAAGAACATGATCACGGGAGCCGCGCAGATGGACGGCGCTATTCTCGTGGTTTCTGGTGCTGATGGTCCCATGCCCCAGACTAAGGAGCATATCTTGCTCGCCAAACAAGTCGGTGTGCCCAACATGGTGGTGTTTCTCAATAAGCAGGATATGGTATGTTGTGTCTGGTCTTCTCTAATGTGCTTTGTAGTTTCATGCTTGTGCAATTGGCTCCTTGTGTTCCATAGCCGTGCTGCATATTTCAGTGCCTTGTTGTCTCTGGATAGCATGTCTCTTCCCTACTGCAATTGTGTACCTCAAAGCAGTAATCAGCATTGACGTCAATTTTAAGACCTAGGGTTTTGCATTGAAGATTTGGCATTGACATTTCCAAAATTGGCATAGGTTGACGATGAGGAGCTCTTGGAGCTTGTGGTGCTAGAAGTTCGGGAGCTTTTGAGCTCATATGAGTTCCCCGGTGATGATGTGCCCATTGTGGCAGGCTCTGCTTTGAAAGCTCTGGAAGCTCTGATGGCTAACCCTAAAATCAAGAAGGGTGAGGACAAATGGGTTGACAAGATTTACGAATTGATGAATGAGGTGGACACCTACATACCCGTTCCCCAGCGGCAAGTTGAATTGCCATTCCTCATGGCTATTGAGGATGTGTTCTCCATTACAGGACGAGGGACTGTGGCCACAGGACGTGTGGAAAGGGGTGTGGTGAAGATGGGGGAAACTGTAGAAATTGTTGGCTTGAAGGACACCAGGACTACCACTGTAACAGGTCTGGAAATGTTTCAGAAGCTCCTTGATGAGGCCCAGGCTGGAGACAATGTGGGTCTCTTGCTGCGAGGTATCCAGAAGATTGATATTCAAAGAGGTATGGTGCTCTCAAAGCCTGGCACCATCAAGGGGCACACGAAGTTTGAGGCTTCAGTCTATGTCCTAAAGAAGGAGGAAGGTGGGCGGCACTCACCGTTTTTCACTGGCTACAAGCCCCAGTTTTATTTGCGGACCACAGATGTCACAGGATCAGTAGCAAAAATTCAGAATGATAAGGGTGAAGAGACAAAGATGGTGGTCCCAGGAGACAGAGTGAATTTAGAGATCAACCTTATTATGCCTGTAGCTTGTGAACCCAAGATGAGGTTTGCCATTCGAGAGGGTGGCAGGACAGTTGGTGCTGGTGTCATCTCTAAAATCTTGGAGTAGAGTTTTTAGGTATGATATAAGTTGAGTTGGCCCAGTGTCTTTGAATGCATGTACTCTGGATAGGTGTAAATTCAGAGATGTATGGGGAGTGAGAGTTTGATACCCTTGTTGCATTACTGTGTAGTTTTGCTGCTATATCTTGTTCCTCCAAGGAACCAACTGGTGTAAACAGAGATGCACGTTTAAATTTAGTCAGCATTTGCTGTTCACAAATTGTTGTTAGTGCCATGATCATGAGTAGGAGCTTAGTGATGTACACTTGTGTACCATTCCTCTCACACTTTTAAGAAGCCCAATCATTTGTTTCTTTTGGCGACAAGTAGCCTCACTATGCAAGGATCTGATCCTATTCTGTGAAATGGATAGCAGGTTGATAACTGCAGTAGATTCAGTAGTCCACTTGTTTTGTGCTTTATGGTTTGTGTGTGTTTGTGTCATCTGAGACAGGGAATTTGATATTTGTCTACTGCAAGGTGGTGCACTATGTAAATGTGTTTGATTGTTGGCTTCAGCTACTTGGCCTTCACCTGAAAGGGTCTTTTGAGGCACTGAAACTATGCTTTAGTGTGGCAGGATTCCTGTCAAGTTACGTGTTGTATGGTAAGAGAGCTGAAAATCTCCATTGGCATGCCTTCGGAGGTTTGTTGTTTGAATGTTGCATAATAGGATATGAAAGTTGAGTTTGGCACATGGCAACTTGGATACCATTAGTCTTCAGTTCACAATAATGGAGTTCCAATTGGCCAGAATGGGCAAACAACTTTCGTAAGCGCCCGCATTTTAGTAAGCGCCCGCATTTTAGTGGACATTCATCATTCTAGATATAACATCCTTGGGGTAGAGTTTGTGCAGTTTTGAGTTCTTGAGTAAGATCTTACATCTGCCAGCAATTAGTCTAATTATATGTGCCCCACTGGTAGTGATCTAAAGTCAATGTTGTTTTAAGGTTTGCCTGGAAGCCTTGTCAAATTGCTGCAGGTAGGTTTTAGAAAAACAGGGATGGTTTTTCTTTGTGTTTGTGGGAGTGAGCAGATGTTGAACGAGGTTACAGGCACCATTTAGGGTGTCATTGAATCAACAGTTATAGTCTTCCACCTTAGAAGCTTACTGTTGAGATTGCATTTAACAAAAGGACTGTGCATCAGTCATGATCACCATTGAATAATTGAGAATCTGTTGCTACTGACCATACTGCTAGTTTTAAAGTTTATAACAAGTGCTTCTGTTCTAAGTTGGTTTCTTTATGTTCTATAGTCCCATATGATACTTTTCTTTGACCTGAGAGAAAGATAGGTTGTGGTTACCTTTGGTCATGAGTATGGAAATTTCTCTGAACATATGAGAGTTATTTTATGTTGCTGTGGCATTGGAAAATCTGATCTTGAAGAAATTTTTTGGCCATCAATTCTGGGTTGAGACCATGCCAGGGAATTCAATTATGACTTTATGCAAGTATTGCTAAGAGATGCCACTTACTTGAAAGCCCTGAGCTTTCCCTTAGCTTCCCATAGTCTTGAAATGAGATATGACCTAACACAAGTAGATAATAGGCTAGAACTTTGAACTGAATACTATACATGTTTTATGACACATTTATCTAGATGTTTCCAATGTCAATTCCTTCTCACCATCTAAATCTCCAAATGTGTCAAACTTCAATTCTTGTACCATTAAAAATTGTCAACCCTAAATTGAAACTTGAACTTCACAAATTGTAAACCCATTTGTCACATGGTCAGAACATGGTTTGAAATGAAGATTTTGAATTATGACTACCACCAAAAGGGGTGCACAGACAAATGTACTTACAAAACAGCATCTGTGGAAGAGACAACCATTATCCTGCCTTCTGGAATTACTGTGCACATTAACAACATGCACACGAATCAGAGGAAAATCCTTCTAATGAAATTCAGCCCATACTCCTGGTTCAAAGTTGTGTACAAATGTTACACCTCATCAAAAGAAAAACAAGCACCCATCCTGTTCAACAAAGGTGGAAGGAACTAACCTCAATGGTGACAGAGTGTTGCAGACAGTCCCACAAATACACTGGAACAGCAAAACTGTACAGGCAGATCATGGGTATGTCCGCAGAATGGCAATCTTCCAAACACGACAACCCAGGTTTTCTATAACAGCCTTAAAGGAACCATACAAAAAGCAAAATCTGCTGACATTGAAACTGGTTGTGAAAAAAACCCAAAACTTTGGGAATCACAACCATGTCAAGAGGCACTAACATCAAACAAAAGATCACTATTCCATCTACAGCTGCAAAAATAACAGGAGAGAATTGTAAAAGATAATACCAGTGCCATTTGCACATCACCTCAAGCCAATGATAAAGTGGAGAATTCCAAGAAAGAAAGAAACATGTCACCTGATAATAAGCATCTGTGGCCTTCATTTAACTTCCCTTAATGTGAGGTCCAAACCAAGGGTAAAGAATATATGTGGAGCCCGTAATCAGCCCCACCACTTGGTTCAACAGTTATGGAGTTGAACAAATATTGCTTGCAATGGTTGCATAATAATCCACATAGGCATATGCAATTCACCAATTGCATGCTTGCTCTCACAAGACTAGCTGCTTGGAGAAATTATATACAGTGGGCAAATTGAAGACAAGGGAGAGCGAATTTGTCATGAATGGTAATCTACAAGTGTATTATAATACAAAAGACATGACTTTGTTGCTACTTGCCTGCACTGTGACCATAGTACCTAGAGTAAGAGCGCCTCAGTTTGACCCAATTGAGGAGGTAGAAACACCCGCACTTCTCTCTCCTCTGAAAACCCACGATGCTTGGGAACCATGATCTCCAGACCTGCACATGCCTCTGCATAGAAAGCTTTCAATTCAGCATTTTCTGGAATCCTGGTTGCCAACCCAATCTCCCGCACAAATTCACCGGGAGGGCAGTGTTCTGGGTTCGCATCAGTAAGTTTGAAGGTCCTATCACCCCTAGTTACACATGGAGTCCGAGCAGTACTGATACAATGAATCTTGACCACACCATGTGTCACTGTGTTGCGCCATGACACACGCAGCCTCTGCATATCTGTGAAAGGCAAGCTCACCATGATCAGATATCCTTTGTCATCCTCGTAAATGCTCTTAGCACCTGTTACAGGTCCGCAAGCTTCTGTCATCACCCCTGAGAAATGGGGAAGCCACCATGGCTGAGAACTGTGTGCCACCATCATGCCTCCTGACTGCATCTCCATTCCTGCAGAGTTCACAATTGGAACACAAGATTCGACTTCGTTACTACATGGCAAGAGTCCGGTATGTAGAAGAGGTCGGGATTTCTTTTTCTTGCCTCCAGGATTCAAACTAAGACTGTCACTGCTTGCTGGGCTTGGCAATTCGCATGTCAGGTTCAAAGTCTCCCCATTCATTTGAGCAAACTTGGAAGATGTGTGCTTCTTGACAGTCCCATTCGGAGGTTTGCTGGGAGAAGACAAGCTCATCCGTTCTGAATCAAAGTCAGTGCTTGGAAGATTTCGCCACTCTGAGAAAGCCTCTGCATCAGGTGGTATCAAGAAGTTCAAATCGCGACCAGTCAATTGCATCCACCGCCGTTTGTCATCGTCAGACACATTTGACAGATCTGGAGAACGTATGACCTCAATGCCATGAACACACTGTGGGTTTGACAAGCCTCTGTAATGCTTCCTCTGCATTCGGTGTGACCTTGCAAATCCCTTATCTACACTAAATGGAAATTGGGGTTCCCCGAACCGTGCATGGCCATTCATGTAACTGCGAAGCTGCATCTTACCAAGTGCATTCTCTGGCCTCTCCTTGAAAGCCCACATGTACATATTCTCCATGTCATGCTGAACCAGGAAAAGATCCAGCCGCAAATCCGACTTGTCTAGTGGGCCAAGAAGCAACCCATCTCTGTTCAGCTTGTTCTGGCACTTGTCAGACAGTGCAGGTCTGAAGTAATGGTTGAAGAAAAACCATGCCCCCCAAATGGCATCCCCTCGCCGCACCCATCGCTTTCCCTTGTATGAAGATGTCAAGCTCCCCAGATCCTGATTCTGCTGGGAAGGGAGCAAACCCACATCTAGCAAATCCGAGGGTTTGGAACCCCATGAGTCCAAGGGACTAATTTCCACAGACAAAGGCAAGTTGATGTCAGGCGGTCCTCCTCCTCCCAGCCCCGTTTGCTGCTGCTGCTGCTGTGACGACTCATGTGGTGCAAACGTATCCATGGACAAAGTGGTGAGCAAAGTTTCCTCCATTTCTTCCTGTCTAAACTCTGTCCCCTGCTCTTGGTCTCTGTCTCTGTTTCTGTGTCTCTCGTTTGCACCCCACCCACCCCACCCACCCCTCAAACCCTAAGCCCTAATCCTCCAAATCCCTCCTTCCCAATACCATGTAACTGGGCGATCGGAACCGGATCTGTACTGCAACTGGGCCTGCATCCTTCTTCACCATGCTCACATACCCACATGCACACTTACATGTGTGCCCCTGACCTGTGCGCTCCATGAACACTTGCTACCCTCTTCTTACACCAACACACTTGTTGCAATCAGACCAGACTTGCACCATCCACATGTGAGTAAGTACCACCACTGAAGAGCAGCACCCATCAAGCCCACAAGCAACTGGGTGCTGGGCTATGAGTACCCATCTCTTCCAAAACTTTTCGCGTCTCACTCTACAACCGCACCTCCACGCATGCCCTCTTCAGCAACCCAGGGGAAAAAGAAAAAGAAAACAAACAAACAAACAAAACGCCCTTCAATTAAGCAAGAAGATCACCACTCCAGTCCACTTCACTCCAGATCCCTCCCTGCAAAAGACAAGCGTGCGCCATAGCAGCAGCAGCAGCCGAAGCTAGTTCTGACCTCAAAACGACAGAAGAAAGTAATTTGACGAAAATACAAACAAGTTTCTCAGATCAGCACCCCAAGAAGCGAAAAAAGGGTTCCCAGATAACAGACTTCGTCAGGGATGCATAGGCGATCGAAGAGCGGCGTGCGACTTGGAAGAAACCAGCGAGAAACGAGCTCAGAGATACGCAGGTGCGGCGCAAAGCGCGGCGGTGTGTGTGTGTGTGTGTTTGTGCGCGCGCGCGCGCGCGGTCGGGTGTGCGCGTCTCTCTCCGCGCTTGCCTTGGTAACGTGAGGCGGAACAGGAGCCGTCGGATTCATAATCCAACGATGGAAACGGCACGAAACTACCCATCAATGAATAACAACAACGGTGCAGAACAGAGGTTTTTTTGGGGGGGGGGGGAGTGGGGGCGAATTTTCGCCTTTTTTTGGGTGAAAAAAATGGTCCCTAATTCGCCATATTTTGAATAGAAAATTTTGTACAATCGCCATATTTCTACAAAAAGGTTTCCAGCAAGTAGCCAAAAATTTTTTAAAAAGAAAAACCCATTCTTACTTTTTTTTTAATAAAAATTCACAATTAGTTTATAGCCAAATTTGACTAAATCTTCTTCTGGGTGCTCGCCAGTTTGGCTTATCACATAATTGACAAAAAGAAAAACCCTGGTGCAGAAAGAAAGGAGGCGCCTTTTCTCTTCCCCCCCCCCGCCCTTTTCACTTCCCTTTTTCTTTTTGGGGATATGCAACCAACCCCCTCTCAGCAAAAAAACTTGGTGTGAAAAACGTGCAAAAAAAATGAAGGGTATATACAAACAAGTCATAACAAAACTCTTTAGCAAAAAAAAATTTGGATGTTCAAAATTGTGCAAAATGGACTTAAATTTTTTTTTTTGTAGTACAAATTTTTTAGGTTTATCTATATGGTTTACTAGGAAGAAGTGGAACCAAAACCAAACCCAAAAAGAAAGGAAAAAAAAAGAAAAAAAAGGGAAGAAAAAAAAAGAGAGAAAATCCTGCTGCTGGTGAGTGAACATTATTTTTCACCAAAATTTTTATAGGTTAAAAATTTTGAAAAAAAGGAAAAAAAAAGAGGAGAAAATCCTGCTGCTAGTGAGTGAACATTCCTCACAAATGTGGGAACAAAATGTGGTGGATTATTTCTCAAAATGAGGGACCAAATGAAAACTACACACATAATTGTTCTGTATGTAATAATGTCAAGTCTCCTTGTGAGAGATTACAGCAATGAGAGAGAGAGATTCTGTAATTGGAGAGATTGAGCCAATTACAAAAGCCTATAATCTCCTCCAGAGCTTAGAATTTGGAGATCACGTTCGCAAAGAGTGCGAGGCAATCAGTTGTAGGAACACTTCCATTTTGGCCTTCCGGCTTCGAAGCGACGTCGAAGGCCTTGTTCTGAGCTTCCTTGAGAAGCACCGCTTGTACGCAAAGCTCCGCGACATCAATCTGTGCTTTTTGTCCTGCTCCAGTGACGAGCACTACCGTCTTCTGCGCAGCAGCAGCAGAAGCAGCAGCTCCAGCTCTTGAACCCATAGCTTCCTAGAGTCTCTGAAGACACAACAACCAGTTCTAAGAGACACTAGCGTCGTCGAGGAAGAATCAAGTTCCGCACAAAATCCACGTAGCAAGCAAACTCAGCCCTAAAACCTCAGGTAGACTAGTGATGCAATGGCTAGAGACGCAAAGCCATGGCGCGGTATTTATAGGCCAGAAACCTACAGGACTTGCCTGTATTTTCAGGACAGCCGGGCGGCACCAACTATCAATTATTTGTGGGAGAAAGTAAAGTGACGTTTGGCGAGTTTCAAGACACCATGAAACACCATGAAAGACCTAGAGGAAAAAACTATCTAACCCTAATAAAACCATATAGGTCAACCCCAAAAAAAATTTACAATTTTTAAAAATCTAGTATCTACCTAATAAATAGGTATATGTCAAATTATATTGAGCATCATGGAGGAGCCCCACTTAGAGTTAGTTTCCACATTGACAAAATGAATAATTATTAATTTTTTCCAAAAAAAATTTAATTCTTTTTTTAAATTTGAAATTACTATATTTTCCATGATCTATTATTTATTATAGGCTATTTGTCATATGAGTAATGAAATTTATTTAGAGTGTCAACTTATCATAATTATGATGATTTTCAACATGTAAACTACTTCATATTTTTTCACAAAAATTCGTTTCACTATTTTGAGGATTATTTAATGACGAAAACTGACCTTAGGGTAATAAGGGTAAACACTGTCAAATCAAAAATCGTAATTCTGGACTGCTGCTTCCTGTTTCTGATTGGGTAGATAGTTTGATTGGTCCAAGTGGTTTGCTATTAGTAATTCTCCCACCTACTTGCGGTCCCAATTTCAATTTTAAGGGTGGGGTGGGGTAGGCTAGGCTAGTAACGAAAACTTGGATGTAAGAAACATGTTTGGAGGGACACATACTGAGCATTGGTGGACATGATGGTCTTATTATATCATTATTACCTATACAACCAGGCAACTATCAGCCTTATACCCGTACCTCTCTCTCCTATGACTCGACTTCTCTCATTGATTGCATGGAAATTCTATTCCTAAAATTGGCTGCCACTATTTTTGGCCTTGACTCATAGTCCTTCTTACGAACACCCTACCTTTTCGCCTCTCCTATTAATTAGATGAGGTACCTCCCAAGTTCAATTTTTTTCTTTTTCTTTTGCAATGAGCCAATTTGATTGGCCCATCACTTGGAAAAAAAAAAAAAAAAACTAATGAGGGACCCACAAAAAAAAAGGACAATTAAAAAAAAAAAAATAACTTTACATTTTGACCACGATTTA
>Ga0116227_10007143_pt1 | contig 22043 bp, 14 predicted proteins | sample S1TSphgellanicum_FD_89693 | JGI IMG/M metagenome (GOLD analysis project Ga0116227, IMG submission 89693) | Host-associated microbial communities from peat moss isolated from Minnesota, USA - S1T2_Fb - Sphagnum magellanicum MG | ecosystem: Host-associated > Plants > Peat moss > Unclassified...
AAAAAATAATTTTAAAAAATTTTGTTTTGTGGGAAAAGAATAAAAAATTTTTTTTTTTTTTTTTTGGTAATTTGCAGTTCGATTGAACTTCAAAGTTCATGTGTTATAAAATGTCATGAATTTGAAACATATGTCTAAATTAGTCCAAATTAATTGAAACCTAACCCAAAGGTTACCCAAAACATATCCAAATTTATTTGTTAACTAATAACCAACTAATGATTCAAAATTTTAAAAAAATAATTATAACCACCCAACATTTAAGAACCCACACCCAAATAAGGTCCATCTTTTTTGGGGTGAAATACCCCCTCTACCCCCAATGAAACATTGCATGCGTTAAAGTGCACTGCCCAAAACCAAAGTTCATGTTGGAAATGCTAAAACCACCCTTTGGCAGAAAAGGTGTACACTCTCTTCCTCAATATGTTGTTCCCATCCTTCCTCGAGGAAGGTTTTTTCACTTGGGTGGGCAAAAAACAATTTGAAAACTAAACATTGGGTTTGTCTCTTCAGATTCTCTCTATCAGTTCTCCTGGAAGTACCTTTCTTGTTTGCAATGCAATACCATGCCTGTGACTCTTCCTCTGCTGACTCCTACACTTGTGTTGCAAAGAGGGGGTTTTTAACTGTATTGAGAGACTGAAATTGTGGGATGGTGATGAGCAGAGCTCAGCAGTGTCGGTTTGCAACCGAGTATGCCAATGGATACGTGACTTGGAAAGTGAAATCTTTCTGTTGGGTGTGACCCCTTTCAACTGGTAGCCGATCAATACATGCTAGATAGAGGGCATTGCAGATCCTATTCAATGTGATGGGCACCAAAACTAAGGAAACTGTGGGTAGGAGTGTAGATGATGCAGAAGGGTATTCCATTGATTGGAGGGATATTGTGGATCTCAAGTATTGTCTACAATTGGGTTCAGGAAAACCTCTTATGGACACAGAGAAAACCAGCTCTTGCAAAGCTACATGTTAAGGATGAAGTTTGACCCAAAAGGATGATGATGCCTACCTTTGAAGGCTGAACATGTGAAGAATGATAATGTGCAGAATCCAGACTGGTGATGAAGGGTCGCAAAGGACAGTTTTTTGGACGACTCAAGACATTCTGCTCTTGAGGACAGTTTGTCTTAACTTTTTTAGCAATTGACATCATCAACTTGGTGTTGCAAAGTGCAAAGTGCCTGCTGCTGATAATCTCAACAGATGTGTTCTTTCAAAAGCTGGTGTGTCAGCTCTCTAGTGCTTAGGATGATAAGACTGCAACTTCTGCTTCATGACAAGCCTCAAAGACTCAGGTCCAAATCCTTCATGCTTTTACTTTATCTTTGAACCCAATAATGATATGTTCGAAAAGAGAGTAAGAATTTCAATGTGGGTCATGGACTTGAACATTCCAATTGAGGGGGAAAGAAATTTGAACTGTGAAGTACTTTTGTGATTTTGAATCAGATTGGTAATTTGGTAGCCTAGAGATAAGGGGGATTGTGTTCTACAATTCACTGTACTAAATTGCTTTGGCTGGCATGAACTATTATTTCTGTCATAGTACTCTCGGGTACCACAGCATTCTTGAGTGCAGTACTTGAAATCTTGCACAGAAAAGAGCAAAACTCTTTCAAACACTCAAAGCAGTACACCAATAACTAACCCCTGTGAGTCGATGTTGCATATTGTGGAGAGCTAGTGCTTGGAACCAGTGTTGGGTTTGGTGTCCACTTTTGTTTTGTTGAATGCTCCCAAACTTTGGGGTCTTTGGTTGCACTTTTGGTACTGGCAAAAAGCCCTCAACAAGGCAATGTGCATTGTGATCGTTTTGCAATTTTTGGACCAATGAATTATTTTTTAATATTGAGTTTAGAGTGTCATTGAAAATTAAATTTAAAGGTATAAAATAAATTTCTCAACAAATCATTGCCTCTTTATCATATTGGCCCTTCTGATTGCCCCTATAACAACTCAAAGCTTAACACTCAGTGGCCAATGACTCTTAACTGCACAATTGAACCAAAAATGTTTTAACAATTGAATTGTTTTAGAGGTTTGAAGACAATTTCTTCAAAGTTAAATCCCTTAGAACCTCGGAGATGATTGGTTGGCACAAGCTTCCACTAGTACAATTCATATTGAAACTGATTATGAACTTGGTCCCAGGTTGGTATTACCACAAGTCTCTATCTACCAGCTTGGTATTGCCTCAAGACATGCCAGGCTTCCTTTGATACCAAATGCATAGATTGGGACTATGTACCACGAGAAGGCCTAAACTCCACATCAACACTACTTGAAGGATAGGTACTAGAATCCAAACACTGTACAATTATTGTTGTGAATTGTGCAGAGGCAAGTGTTTGAAACAACAGACCAGAATCCCAACATTAAAGTACCCGAGTATGGTTTGTTTGTGCTGAAGGAAACAATACAGACCAGAACTGACCACCAAGTGCACATATCATGTACACTTACTCTACAGTAATCATGGCCCATTATGATGGGTCACACCGCATTTCATTAATGAATCTCATGGACAGCAAAGAAGCTCCAATTTGACAATTTCTCAAATTAATAATCTCCACAAAGATAATCAAACTTATGGATAAAGCCAACAAGCAACTAAACCCTAAAATCCTAAACCCTAAACATGTAGATTAGGAATTTTCAATAGACTGCTGGCTGTTTAGGGGATGGCTAGTTCATTATGTATTTGCACTTTCCGAGCATTATATTCTGAGCTCATTCTCATTGATGAACAAGTGATATTTTGGTTGTGTTCTGAATTCCTCCTTTATTATCCACTTACTTACTTTGATAGCAAGTTGGGAGAACATAACTTATACAATTTGTAGATATTCGTTAAAATTAACAATGTGGAGTTAACTATAATCAACTAATGGCTCTTTCCATCATGTCTTCCAGGCAAATGTGGCGAAAATAAAAATAAATGATAAATTTAAGCAAAGTGGAGTTTGATTTCTTGCAAAATGTAACAATTGCCCTTCAAACACATCTAAAGGTTCACCTAAGTGAGATATGCAATCCATATTAGCTTTTATTCCTATATATTATAAGATAACAAGACTTCTAGGTTCTTCCACATTATACCTTGGTGGCCGCTTTTGTACATCATCAGCAAATGTTATTGTAAAAGGCTCTTCTTCAATGCCTATGTTGATCAACTCTATAGATGTTCCATGTCCACCCCAATCTTGAGTTTCATTTAGACCTTTATCAAAATATTTTAAATTCTTTTCATATGATGTGATGATGTTGTCTTCTGCAATTTATAGTTCATTAAGTTTAGTCCTGCCATCCATAGCCTTTGGATTAAAATTAAGCCAACTCCTCGTAACCTTGAACCCATTCTTGATGTTTCTTTTGGACAAAGCTACATCTAATGCCTTATATACCCAATTTATAAGAGCAATCTTGTTTTGCTCCTTGTAATTATTGTTAACCATGCTATTATTTCTTTATTTTTTGAAAGTTTTCTACAAGGGCCTGAAACAACTCACGTCTAAAGGTTGCAAAACATGGGAGGTGTGTGAAAGTAATGTAATCATATCTAACCCAAATTGTTGAACTTGTTTTATTGCTTGTAGGCTGACATGTGAACCATGCCCATTTAGAATTAATAGATGATGGTTACTTGGAGAGCTTCCACCTAGAATTGACCTTTTGAAAAATGACAAAAATTCCTTAAACAAAAAACTTGTCATCCATGCTTTGGTTTGGACTGCCATACATATTCCAAATTTGTAATGTTTAATGCAATCATCTCTGATTCTTTCACCTTGAAATATGTAAAATCTTAATATCAATCCCTCTATTGCATTCATTGCACAATTGATGGTTAGCCATTCTTTGGATTTTGGGATGGTGTTATATACTTGATGAGAACCTTTTTTTGTTAGAACTCTAGCTCTTGATTGCCTCCCTACTTGAATTTCAATTTCATCAAAGTTCCAAATGTGATTTGGACTATAATAATGTTGAATGTACAAGGATGTTGGGTTTTGGTAAAACAAGTTGCAAGAATTGGTGGTGAAGCCTTGGGCTCTATTGATCTCCAATCCTTTTGTAAGACAGATGCTCAATTCTAGATGCTTGTGCTTAAACAGATACCACCAAGAATCCCTGTGCACCTCATTTAGAAATGGGGTGGGTCTAGTTTGAATAACTTTTGCCACCTTCCATTTGAATTGTTGGAGTGTTATGGACAACCCACATTCCTACATACTCAAAACCCATGCAACAACAACTTCATCTTCTTCTTCTATTAGTACATCCATTGGTCCAATTATCCTACTTGTAGTCTTTCCATTTAGGTGGTGAGAAAGTGAAATTACAGGTATTCCCCAAAACTTGTTGGCCCCTAGTAAAGAAGTAATGCCACATTCAATTACATCCATGACTATCTCTAATGATTCATTTGACCAGTGGCTTCTTGGATTTATAGCAAGCACCCTACTTGTTTTTGTTGGCCTTTGTGTTGTCATGTTTGATCTAACTTCTTGAAGGACATTTTCCTTGTTCACTACCTATTGGTCCACCACTACACTTTGTCTCTTACAAAGGACATTGAGCATCATGATGTTTTTGGTTTTCCTGGACCCAACCTCCAAAAGTTTGGTGGCACGTGTTTAGGCTCCATAAGTGGTATTCCCTTATCTTTTCTATGTTAAAACCAAGAAACAAGAAGTGTGTTAGGTTAGGGAATTTGTTCAATGCATGTTCATATGTGAAAACACTTGCGTTGATGAAATCAAAGATGTTTGCAAAACTAGTCCAACCTAAATCTTCATCTGTTGTTGTTTTGCAAGTTGTTGGACTATATCTAATTGTATATTGTGTTTCAACTTTAGGAAATTTATGTTGTTGCATTGTTGTTACAATCTTTACTATTAGAGGGACAACAAATTTAGCTATCCAACAAAAATCCATAAACTTGCTAAAACTTTCCCCGTAAATTTTGTCAATACATGCAATTTTGTTCTCATCTTGGTGATTCTCTATCTTAGGTAGCCCTATGTTCTCTTCTTTCACTTTCATATGCAAGATTGGGTATTTTTTAAATTTGTTTTGTAACTCTTTCATTTCCTCCTTCCTTTTGTTAAGCAAATCTATGCTCTCCTCTTTCACTTTACTAAGTAACCCATCTTTGACTAATATGTTTTCATTAGGAACTTTTGATCTAAGCACTATTGCATTAGGGCATAGTAATTCTAATAATGCTCAGAGTTCATCCTCCACATGGTTTGGTAGTCTAGACATGTTGATTTGTAATTGAGCTAGGTTAAGTTGATGTCTTATGATTGATTCTAATTGTGTTGTGTTGTTTTGGCGAGAAAGAAAATTGAATAGTTTCTTAGATCTTTAAATTGTTCACAAACTTTGCAATTTAATGTGATCATTTTAATTTGTTGTTAGAATCCTTAACTATGTTGTACCCCTTTCAATGTTAAAGTTATGTACTCATCACCAAACACTAAAAAACACATAATGAAAATATTTATTTGTAGATTTGCCCTAAATCACACCTTACACCAAACACCTTAAGCTCCAAGCACAATCACATTTTGTACATTTGCACAAATGTGTGTATATTTTGTGGTTTTATTGAACCAATGGCCAAACATTACCTTCACATATAGAACATTAATGGTTAATGGTTTTAAATTTTTTTAATATAGTTCTTACTTGAACGCTTTAGTTTGAATTTTAGGTTATGTTTAGGTTTTGGTTTCACTTTTAGGCTTAAGGTTTTATTAACTTTTGAAAGTTGTTCCATTTCAATTTGTGATGTTGGGTTTTTTTGTGCTATTTTTTTTTTGTTTTGAATTTGAAGGTTCAAAGTTCATATAAACGAATGATACAAACGTGAAAATAATAGTTTACAAGAGTATATATATACTTTCTAATTTCTTACAAAATACTACTTTTTGGACCAATATTTGGCAAAAGAAACTATTTTATTATTACATAGAAAATGTCTTTCAAAATTGAAGACAAGTAATAAGGACCATAACTAAAGGTTTTCTTCAAAAGCAAGAATGAGCAACATTGATTGAAACAAAATCAATGATGGCAAAATTAATTATTTTTCATAAAAAGATTAGAAATGGCAGTCATGCCCATGAAATTTAGCCAAATTTTGCTATAAACAATAGATGAAAGGGGAAAGGAAACTGATACATCCCTTTATATTGTTGGTCACTTAGTATGTTCTGATTGAAAACCAAACATAATCAGACGATATCAAAATGTGCCCAAGATTGAGCAGAACACCATTTGGTGAAACGAGGTGATTGTCAACCTTTTTACACCATATCCATGTGTTATATTAACTATGCTTCCAATTTTGAACAAAGTTTGAACTTGGAACTTTGACTTGTTTTGGAGATAATTTTCTATTTAGGTGCCCTACTAAAATCTTGAGAATCATGCCCAATCCTTTAGACATTGTTAGTCTACATTTGTTAAATTGGTCTTTACTTGGAATAATTCAAGATAGAAAAGTTTGTGCAATACTCTTTCGATACATGTTCATGTCCAACTCTTGATATATTCCATCTTGTTTTATGGAGACAATGTAGATTGGTTTTTGAAGCAAACAAATACCAAATAGCCCATTGAATCTTTCTCATTCTATTAAGCCAAAACATATGAAGCTTACTTGGTCGCATAGAATCCTGAATTTTTTTTGCAAGGTCAATCCAGGTTCTTTTCTAAGGCTTCACATTGTTTCGCAAAACCATTTACACATATTCTATTCATTTGTAGTATATTTTAGATTTAGATTAGTAATTATATGACATCCAAATTTTAAATGTGAAAATGATGCCCTTGCCATCAAGACTTTTGCATTTTGTGAAGTAGAGAATGATGCATTGTATTTGGTAACCCCCTATGTTGAATTCTAAATGGGCTTTCAATCCTCAATTGTAGAGACATAATTAGTGCCAAAGAGAAATGTAATTAATATGGGCAAAGAGTTGAGAAAATAACATTGGTTTTACCCCTTATATACAATGATCTTATGCAAGACCCACAAATACAAGGAACCTATTGAGAAGGAGGAGACACTCCACAAGTCAAGACCAAATCGCACATTTCCTAATTTTAGTTTTCCATCATACCTGACATTAAACCTTCAATGAAGCCTCTTCATTGAAAGTTTCATGATTTTTATTTGATTCATTATTTAGATCATGAGGAAAATCTACATCAATGCAACCTCACCATATTTGTATTCAAAGAAAGAAAACAAAAGTTCCAAAGTTTAATGGTTCAAATTAATATGATACTACAGTACCTTAGCAGCTTCCACACTAACTACACTATTGGTGAGAGTGTACAAATTTGAAAAGGATGGGATGGGTGTTATTATGGATGCCAACCTTAACCTAAGATTGTATACGAATTGCGTAAGAATAATATCCAAGTCAAATCCATGTTTAGGTTTTCTTTCTCACCAAAGTGCTCAACATCAAAAATCACTTATAGGTTAAGCATAACTGACAGATTAGTGGATGATGCATGTCCACCGACTTCTGTCGATATCTTGAGAGATCAACTGTTGTGAGAAACTAAAAGGATACAGAGGTTTAGGCACCTTTGAGCATTTCAAGCATTGTGCTCTGTCAATTGAGCTTGTATGGGCGGAGGCTGAGCTTTGCATGGAAGGTCTATAGCCTAAAGAAAGTGCTCAAGTGTCCAGGCAATTCTTTTGTTGACATAGATAATAGCAAGTGGGTTGTGAAGGTCCAGGGCATTGAATGCGAACCGAAAACAAAGCCTGTTGGTACGACATGTGGGCTGCCACTGTACCATTCACAAAACTGATGAGAGAGCATTTCCACTTGTGAATTCCTGCAAGAGGCTTTTGTGAAGGACGGAAAATTGTTATTGCTAACAAGTATTCAGCAGTGTGATACATCAAATACTGGAAGTTCAATACCTTTGTTCCACTGAACAACCTGAATCCCAAGAGTCCTGTAAAAGTTGCTTTTCTACTGTAGCTTTACAACAACCACAACCCTATTTAGATAAACTAAATCTGCTTCAGAGACGGAATGTTGGCTTATGATTGATGAGCCCAACCCAACTTAGCAAAAAAACCTCAATCTGCTTTGAATACCTGTTGGTGAACACAAAAACATAATTTGCCAAAACCAAATGTAGATCTGGATTTTGTATCCAAGTACATACCCGTGAATCAACTTTCTATTTGAGGAGTTTATGGACTATTTCTAGAGAGAATCTATCACAAGATGTACATAGCTTAATTGACACATATCTCTTTGGAGAGCCAAATTTGGAGCAAATGTCCAGGTCTTTCTTACACAAGGTTTCTTCAAGAGAATTCAGGGACGGTATTATGAAATATTATAAACTGGTGGGAGTTTTCTGCATTTGACAGGTGGGGATTGCCTGTTTAGATGCAGCAGATTGGAAGCAGTTTCAGAGTCAATGCTAGAATCTAACAACTGCATCCCTTGGAGTTCAGCCAACTTAATTCAGACATACCCTTGTGTAAGAAAAATACATTCATTCAAGCTGTCTTCCGTCCAGGTCCTCTCCTAATAAAAATCCCCTGTTCAGTATCTAAGGTGACCAAGGTTTCCTTGATCTGGTCCCATGTAGGCCGTTGGCAAGGATCGTGGTGCCAACACTTGAGCAATAGTTGGGTCATCCCAGGGCTCAAGTAGTCAGGCAGCTTTGGTCTTCGGCCTGACAATACCGCATCGTAGTCTGTCCTTCGGACGTCTTCACATTGAAAAGGAATATGGCCAGTGAGTAGCTCATAACACACCATGCCAAAACCATACACATCTGCTGCTGTTGTAAATGTGGGCCTGATATCCTCCTTCACTGCTTTCAGCACTTCTGGTGGCCTCCAAAAGCCGGTGCCCACAACGCCGTCCGAGGTCTCGTAGTCCCCAACATGAACAAAAAACCAATCATAGGCCAAATCTTCCTTCAATTCGACTTTTCCAGAATAATGCAATAGAAAACTACCGTCCTTTTGACATTGAGCTGGCGTCACAAAGATGTTGGAGGCTTTGAGGTCTCTGTGTATGATTCCCATCCCACACAGCTCAATCATTCCAAGAACGATCTGCTTCATTATGAGCAATGTCGAGTTATAAGGAAAAGGCATCATCATCATTTGCGTTGGATCATCATCCTGCAGGTTGCTGCGCATCCGAGACTTGAGATAGTCCATTCTCTTGTCGATAAGATTTCGCAAATCTCCTGGATAGGCCCACATGACAACCGACACCTCTCCGGTGATATTATCCTCTGAGAGGCCAATCAGCTGGGAAAGACGCGTATCGGCAATATTTCGGTGCACAAGTGCTATTCGCCTTCGCAACTCGTCAAGTGCACGAACTCCGAGACGGCCTTTGTATCTTTTCACGGCGAAGAACCGCCCTGGGGTCACCCAAGGCCAAGGACATTTAGCCAGGGACACATGTGCCTGGCCCCCTTGTGCTATGGACTCTACTATGGGAAAGTCTGATGGATCCATTGTTATTATTTTCAGGATGTTGCGAAAACTTTGCTTCTCGCAAAGGTTGCGAAAACTTTGGTTATATGTATGAGTCTCCTGCACAAGGCCAGCTGCTGGATCCTCCTCCGGCTCTGCAAGCTCACTCCAAAGGTACTCAGGTGCGCTCCCGTAGTGCGTCTGTTGGCTTAGTTCTCTTAGATTGGGATCCTCCTCCGCCTGTAGCTCGCTCCCAACGCAATCCCAGTATTTGCTAGAGCATGATGCGTCCATGGCGATTGAAATCAAGGCTGGCTGGCTACGAGCTGGGATGGCTGCTGGTGGCTCGCTACTCGTGACGATTTGATCATTAACTCGGGAAAGTGGAGAGAGATTCAGCAAAACTGCAAGAACACACTTGGGAGTTGGATAACACTAATATGCAAGCAAGAAAAGACAAGAACGTGGGTGGGGGGGGGAAGGGGGTGTATACAGACGGAAAGAAAGCGGGATGAACGAGACAGCAGTTGCGATAAAGAGATGCAGAAGCTGAGCATTCTCATCAACAAAACGTACCTCTAAAGAAGCAAGCTTGAGAGAGACGAAGAAGAGCGCCGCGCTGTGGTCCGTGATGAGAAGAAGAACTTGAGCGACAAGCATAAATACGAAGAAGCAGAGGGTTGACGGATACGCGGAAAAAGCAACCAATTTGTGCAACAGTTCGCCTTCGGCTTTACCGATACAAAGCCTTTAGCTGCTGAAAGGTCTGAGATTGGGGATCGTAGGAAACGCGCCGGGAAGACCGTACTCGCCAAGGGACCCACCACTGGCAACGTCACATGGGAGCTTGACAGATTGTACGGACACGCGTGAGTAAGAAGAGGCCGCTGTCGCAAACATGGGCAATCGACGGAGACTGGTCCCGCAGCTGTGGATGCGTTTCCACCACCTTAGGGACTATCGGTTTTGGCGTCTGTCGCGCACTGTATCCTCGGGCAAATTTTCAGTTTTATCATGCGAGTCATATTACTGGCCCCCAGCCTGCTTGCTTGCTTGCTGGCAACCCAGCCTGTTACGTCTTTGTCCGATCTTGGAGCATTTTGCATACTGGGGGTTTTCTTTCTTAGTATCGGGGCCGCCTCCAAAGAAGAGAGGCGATCCTACGGTGGTCTTGGTGATTGCGGTAGCAGGATTCGTTGGGCAGAACTCAGGTCTTTCATGCTTTGAAAAAACGTGGTGATGGGGGCCTTGTGGGCATCGATAATTTCAACAGCTACTGTGAGATTTCTCTGAAGAGATCAGCAGGGCAAGAGCCTCGTGCAAAGCATCGCATTTTTTGTGATTGATGTTGACATACAACAAAATGCGTTTCTTCTCGACACCATTTTTTCCGGAGCTGATTCAAATCACCCATGTGCTGCATTTGGCAGCCCAAGCTGCTGCACGCTATGCAATGGAGAATACAGGCTCATATGTGCGGAGCAACATTGCTCAACTGGTGAATAGGTCTCTTTGAGATATATACAAGCCTGCAAATCCACAGCCATCCATAGCTTCGGCTCCATCAAGCTCTGTGTAATATGGGTTGTTGATCACAAAGGTACACACTCTTTCTTTCCCCGTTGAATTTTCTCACCAAGTCACTACACCACAATAAGGAATATAATTTACCCAGTCCTTAGCATAAATGCCTCGGAGATGACTTCAGCGTAACATAATTTTCACAATGTGGCCACACTGGACATGAATTGTAATGGTTGTGCTTGTCCAAAAGGATTACTGACTCGGCTTGTTTCCTGGGAACTTTTCCAGGTGCCCCATTCTCAGAGCTGCACCAAACTGATCAACCTGCAAGTCTCTATGCAGCAACAAAGAAGGCTGGAGAGGAGATTGCTCATGAATACATATAACCACGTCTATGGTCTTTCCATCAGTGGCCTGGAGTTTTTCACTATTTATGTGCCAGGGGTTAGACCCAATATGACCTACTTTTCCTTCACTCGGGATACCTTGAATGGGAAACCCATCAACACATAAACCAAGGAGCCAAAAACAAAGATTTGGCTCATGATTTCACTTACATTGATGACGTTGTCAAAACTGGATGTGTTGCATCTCTTGATGTGGTGGACAGAAGCACAAGTAGTGGAGGGAAGAAGACAGGTCATGTGTGGCTCTGAATTTTTAACCTCGGTATGCTAGTACTCCAGACACTATTGCCTACCTTGGTTGACATTCTTGAGAAGTATCTCAACCTGAAATCCGAAGGAGAAATTGTGAAAATGCCTTGTGATGGTGATGTCCCCTTCACAGATGCCAACAACATCTCTGGAGCTCAGGCTTAGCTGCAATACAAGCCACAAACAAATATTGAAGCAGGGATTGAAGAAGTTTGCGAAATGGTATTTGAGCTACTACAGTGACAACACACCTCATGAACCGCTGGTAGCTCAGCAACCATGATCAGTGAAACTCATCATCTCAGAAGGTTCAAAATCTACATCTTACATCTCTGGGCAGCATAGATTAAAAACCATGTCTGCTCCTTTCTTATCTCATAGATTCAAAATGCACTCTTCTTATTGTTGCTATCACAAACTGAAAGACATTGAGATTATTCTTGGGAGGTCGTGTTTCCAAGCAGTCCTTTACTCTGTCACTATTGTTTAACCACCACACTTGTTACATATCATGCAAGATCCAATACAAACTTCCAAAAAGAAAAGTGTATGTATGATTGGCCCCATTCTTCTTGTCTCATCAAAATTGATGAAACATCTATTATGTGTTCCATTTCTATCAATTTCTTAACAATGTTTGAAGTTGCTAATTTTACAGACTAGGGATTGGAGAATGATCTGGGCTTGCCCGATGGAAAGCTGAATCAGAGAAATTGGCTGTGTATGGCCTGTTCTCTGGTGTGAAAAGTCAGGGTTTACAAGTGGGGACAGAGCGAACTCACACCCACCAGCACACTGTGACAGATGGTAGGTGATGAGGAAACAGTTTTTTGTTGGGTGCTAGTTTCCTTAGGCTAGCTGAGTGGGGTTGATTTTCTTTTGCTGCTTGATGTTGTGTGGATTGCTGGTGTTGGTCTCATTGCCTATGTTTGTCTGCAAGCTTGAATTTGCATTCGCACTTGAAGAGGGCATGTGGGGCCATGTACACATCATTGAAAAGTGTTTGGGATTCGGATGTCTATGTGGGGAGTAACTTGGTGGGCATGTATCCAAAAGGTGGAGCATTCAAGATGCTTGGAGCCTGTTCAAGAAGAATCCATCGCATGAGAATCTTTCACTCGGTACATGCAAAACATGGGCAACAACAAAAGGCACTGGAACTGTTACGACAAATTTACAACATGAAGGTATTTTGTGGAATTCTGTTACTTTTGGATCATTTGCAACGGTGGGTTGAGAGAGGGAAGAAGGTAAATGAACATCAATCTTTTGAGCATTTGCATGTCAGTTGGAGCCATAGCTCAAGTTTGTGTCAATCTTGTTGCTCTCTGTCCGTTACTATACTGACATGCTCTGAACTTTGGCAAAAATCTCTCTCTTGATCCTTTGCATTGGTGGATTTGCGCACTAACAGATATGCAATATAATTTATCTCCTATGTCTTTATCTCCATGATCATTGAGTGCTGATTTTGGTTGGTTTGCAAGTAGGAAGTCAGAAAAGGTACTCTTCCAGGAATGTGTTGATGATACCAATTTTCTGAGCAAATGACTGAGAAGCAAGTTGTCTTAGCTGTTACAAATCATCAATCCCAAGAGTGGTGTAAAAGTTGCTTTGCTACTGTTGGCTTTACAATGACCACAACCCAATTGAAGTAACTGAATCTGCTTCAGACACTGAAGGTTGGCTCCTGAGGAGTGCAACCCACAATCTGACTGACTTGAACCTGAATCATGGAAATGAGCAGAAAAATCTGAATCTGCTTTAAATGCCTAATGGTTCAAAATGAACCCAAAAACAGAATTTGGCAAACCCAAATGTAGATCTAGATTGTGTATCCAAGTATGTAGCTGTGAACCAGCTTTCTATTGCAAGAGTTAATGGTTTATTTTCAGAGAGAATATCACTCGATGTGGATAGCCAAATTCACAGATACCCCATTGCGGAGCCAAATTCCCTAGTTTGACCCTGTAATCCCCATTTCATCTCCTATTTTGAGTGTAGCTATAAAGTGAGCAAACCTGAGTACAGTTTAATGAAATTGGGGTATCAGTTTACAAGATTTGCAAGATTGTATTCTAACAAGACTTCATTTAATCAAAGGATATGACCCGTGGTAAAGAAGCTCAGGTAGTGCAAATCCAGATTTAGGAGGTGAGAAAACTAGTTTGGTCCCCTCTTCATTATTCATGTGTACTGTTCCCATCCTTGTTTTTTATTTTCATCCCCAGTTCTAGCAAATTAGGGGTTCAGTATCCCCCCCCCCACCATTTGAGATACTTTACATGTAACTCTATTGTCTTCTGTTTTGTTGCAAGCAATCCAGAGATTTCATAACAACTAGTCTTGGGCAGGTCTTTACTTTTATGAAGAACCTCCAGTTCTTATTTTTAAAATTAATTATAATTGTCTCAGTTTTGGTTCCAGTTTCACACATACATGGATCGTGGCTGGGTTTGTTTAACATTATTTATCATTTATTTATTATTACTATTATTATGTTGTGCCGTGTCTGGAAGGCCAAAATGAAACATGTTCCAAAATCAATAATTTAAAATTTGGACATGTTTGCATATACAAGAGAAATTTGTTTGGGCATGTTTGTAGACACAAGTGAAAATTCATGACTAGTCCAAAAATCCAAATTATTTTTTTATCATTTGTCAATGACACGAATAAGTACCTATCAATATAATGTCATTCATCCGGGGCTAGTTTGGCAACATATTACAGAATAATCTAGTAAAATTGATGCGAGGTTGTCCATAGATTCAAAATGAGGCATGTTCTTTTATAGGGTTCACCTTTTAGCTACCCAAGCCATGAATAGCACAAGAGCTAGGCCACACACAAGAGTGGTGAGATGCATGAGTTACATGGTATATAATAGTACATGCCATCAAGATTATGGGGCATTTATGATTATTTTGAGTCTTTAACTATTGTTATATTCGTGATGAGAATTTGGAGAGGTTGTTTGAAGACCAGGTTGACTAGTGAAGGATGCAAAAAGTGAAAGGGGGAGGTATTGGTCATATTTTCATAACAATATAAACACCCCGTAAATTAGGCTTTTAAAATGTGAAGTTGTACCTCTATAGTTGTTGGTAATTTTATTTTTTTCATGTGTTGGATGAATTGTTGTTGGCACTTCTATCTGAAGTTCATTAAAACAAGTGGCAATTAGATGTTTTAGAGGATCAAAGTTTTTGTAATAACACATGAACTTTTTGCAACATGAGGGCTACATGGCAATTTTAAGAATATAAATTGGGTGGTAACAAGGGTGTTCAAGTTTAATCTTCATCTGTGACTTGAATGGAAACCAAAGCTAGAAGACCACAACCAAAACCCAATTTGTGGTGGGTACTGTGAGAGTAATGAACAAGAGCGTTAAAAGCTCGATGCAAAATTTGAATGTCAAATGCAACTACAAGATTGACAACACACATAAATGAACTTTTCAAGGGGTTTGAACCCCAATTTAATTTTCAATTCTCCTCACTTATAGTGAGAGAATGATTGCACAAAAAAACAACATTAGTACATACATCTAAAATAAATATGTTTGTTTTGTCACATGCTTGCTAATTCATCCCAATGTCAAAAGGATTTTACTTATAAAAATCTTCTTGCATATTCCAAAAACCAAACCAACCATAGCCCATCAAAGCTTTGTGCACCTACAAATGCTAAATCAATCCTATTAACCCCCATCCCACAAACAATTCCATGAACTCGCACTAAACAGTAGCAATGGGACAAGTTATTTGATCCAACTCTCTACTACACACATGTGCGTTATTCATATAGACTACACCATATGTTCCCCATCAGCCCTATTCACCATAGAAACTACTTTAGTTGTTTCATCTATCTTGTGTAGCATGTACATCTAATAATGAATCTTGAATGCCAAGTACTTAGTTTAAGTCTATGATTCTAACCACAACACAATATGTAAACATCATATGTATGATCCCCCAAGGTGTTGAAGGTTTGAAATTAGGGGTCATCGTACTTCTTTTGAAGGTCTACATACATGTTATACAAATCACTCACAATGAGTTTGATTGTGATCACAAAATCATATAAAAAAATTTCCCTAGTGATCACATAAAAAATTTCCCTACCCTTGACATCTTTGACAAATTTGTCACTAGCTCCAACATGGGTAAAACACATGTCAAACTTGAAACAATGTCACATTCACAAAGTAACTCATAATTTGGCTTTGAAGGGAATTCAACATGTTGTCTTCATTCATATTCACAATAAACAATTTGTATTTAAGCAAAACACATTTGGAAGGTGCAAGTATAAAAACCCATAATGTTTTAACATTGTGAAGAATTTTTTGACTTTCAATTTTTATGATTTTTATTAACTTGGTATGTTTAAGGTGCCTTTTTAAAAAATGAACGAATTACATGTACATTGAAGCAAGCAGGGCATCAATTTTCATAGCAAATGGCAAGTTAGACAATGTTTGTATGATTAAATCACAATGATGGGCATGTGCAATGGATGTTCATCATAAATGATGCATGTTTCTATGTCATTTGAATTGTCAAACTAATATTTAAACCTTCGATAGCAATCACACCAAGACATACAAATTTCAACGTTAAATCCCCATTTGTTAGTCCCCAAAAAATAGTCACAAACTCCACCAATATAATGGTTAGTGTGTCAAACCCACCACCTTTAATGATCCTTTAGAAATTCAACAATATTGAAACTTTAATCCAATTTTCAACCACATAATAATGGATAGACATCCAACTATTAGTATCAAAAGTTGTTAACTCATTATAATTCAATAAATTAAATGAGAAATTTGAATAACATGTTATGTTGTAGCCAAAACACATTGTGCATGCAATTTGCCATTTCCCATTCATTATAATCATTCTAGTGCTTATATGGTGTTTTGTCAACTTTCAAAATCTCAAACAATCCTTTCATGTTTTCAAACTCAATAATTAGCTTTTCGGGTTTGAAAAGATGAAAAATAGTAACAAATTGTGTGTATTTTTCATCCTAGCAACCTTTTCTCCATTGATCACTTATTATAGATAGAATTAAGCATTATAATGACATAGATTCTTTCATTTTTAGCATGTAAGGTGTTGAAGCTTGTGTAAAATTCACCAATTTTCTGCCCTAGAATAAAATGAATACATTTCCTTCTCCCATTATGCTTATTGAAGTCATCCAATTTTGGCACCAATAGCTTCTCCTAATACTTTACCACAATGCAAATCTTACGTCTCACATGGTGGAGCTTATTGCCTTCTTCTAATACAAGTTCAACCCATTGGAATTTGGTTGCCCATGTATCTTGGAAAAGTCTTTGCACTACACACTCAACTTTCTTTTTCTTCTTTTTATATGGGACTGAAATAGGTTAGAAATAGCAAGGTCATTAATTTTTGTGGTAGTTACATCGACATCTTTAGAAGCAAGAAAGGTAATAATACTTGAGATTGGGCAAGAACTAGAAAGAACAAAGGAATATAATTGTGCCACATGTCATTGGGACCCAAATGCCAAATACATAACTACATTAAAATGAATGTAAAATAAATGGTACTTGAAGTTTGCAAGGTTTTTCAAGGGAGCCATTGTTGATCAACACACCATAATATGAATCCCAATAAACACCAACACCCAATATTTCACAAATGTAACCAACCAACAATTCTATAAACATGTGCAAACAAACAAACAACATTAATACCTTTATGAATAAGGAAGGCATTACACAAGAAAAATGTTTCGGTTTAAACCTTAAACCCAATAAAACAAACATCTTGTGTAAGAACATTATTTGGAGATGATACCAAACAAGAACTATAGTAAGTCCTTGCACCCAATGAACACTTGCAACTAAACAAATTACATTAACACCTTTTAAATGGAGAAGGAATTACAAAAAAATGTTATGATTTAGACCCTAAAGCCAATGAAATAAACATCAAAGTGTTAAGACATTATTTAAAGATAATGCCAAGTAAAGACTACAACCTTTAATTTATCAAGGAAATCATATGTCAAGATATTACCTAGAAATGGTGTCAAACATAAACAGCTTCTTGCACCCAATAACTCTTGGAAACAACCTATCTAGCCAAAGATTAGTAGTTATAAACACTTATAATAAAATAAACATTAGCAACAAATCTTATAACTAAACAAGTAGTTAACATCCTTAAAGAACCCATGTTGCAAAATGTTGTAGATTTGGAAGGGTTGGAACATAATATGCAAAAGAGATATGTGCGCGTACTTCTATTCCATAAAATAAATTGAAGCATGTTAGGTCTTAACATGTGCAAGAATTCAAAACTTTCAAGCATGAATTGTACATTTGGAAGGGTTGGAACATAATATGCAAAAGAGATATGTGTGTGTACTTTCTATTCCATAAAATAAATTGAAGCACGTTAGGTCTTAACATGTGCAAGAATTCAAACTTTTGAAGCACGAATTGTAAAAAATTGCTTATAAACTAAATAATGTAGGAATGGAAAGCTTACAAACAAATTCATGCATGGCTCGATATTTATAAGCTAAATTGACTTGTTGTAACTATGCACATGCAAAACCCTAAAATTTCTAGAAATTGAAAGCTTACAAGAAAACATGGAAAACATAAATGTGTTTGAATCAAAATTTTAGAAGATCATATAAGTCTCCCAAATCGAAATGTACAAACACTTTCATAGAAGAGCTTTAAAAGATTTCTTACCTTAAACCTCTAAAAAAGAACATGAACAAGGAAATAATTCAAATACAAATAAGAGTCAAAAGGTGATTTACTTGTAATATACTCAATTATGAGCTTGAAGCTTTTCAACAATGGCACCGTTCATTTTTGTCCACCTTGCAAAATACAAAATTTTAAACCATAAACAATGCATTTGTACACCAAAAATTGGATCTTTGTGGCTTTCAAGAAAATAGTTTTGAATGCTTACAAAGTTTATGACAAACTTTTTTTGTTAAGTTTGAACTTTCCCATATCTACAACAAGTTGCAACAAACATGTAACTTAAGGTTACTTGCATTTTGTTTGCATTCAATGTGTGGTGATGATTGTAATTGACAATACATTTTGTGTAATAGAGCTTTTACACAAGTCAAAAATATTGTAATAGAAGGTAGAAGGAGTCCACAATTGCATAACAATTACTAAGTGATGCGCCCCCAAGTTCCTTGTTAGACCCCAAAAAGGTCCAACTATGTCAAAATGCGGAATAGTTGGAACTTGGTGCCGCTCCCAACTTCCAGCATTAAAGAGAGGTAAGAGGGGCATGCTGAAAGCTCCGGGATTAGATTAGGAAGAGGGACGAGCTACTTAGTTACACGGTCCTGCATCCACAAACCAACCACAAGTGGATTAATTCACATCCGGGACACTTTCGGTGTTGGGACAAGCCACGGGCAACCCTGCACTCACTTGACTCATCACGACCTGGACTTGGGGGAAGCCACCACCTTCCCCCATATAATATTCTATGTGACTCTCCGCAGCACCCGCATCCGAATGTCACTTTTTCCTAGGACTCCCAAAGTGGAATCCCGAAATTGTTTCAGTTTGGAGTCCCGAGATTTTGGGCGATCATAACTTCTCGCCCTGATTTCCGATTGGGGCGAGGTTTGAACCAAACTTGTAGCCCTCGTTGAGAGATTTCCAATGATGTATTGCAATCCACTAGTGCACGTTGAAATTGGGTTGATTCTCGACTTTTAGTGGTCGGGAGTCAAACTGCTAGTTTGATTCCCGGCCCTTCTTTCGACCATAACTTGTGCTGTAGACATCTACGCTTCAATACCTTTCCAATGATATAAAGAACACCTCAATGCGAGGTGTTTTGACCTCTATAATTGTGTTTTGAATTTTCGGGAGTTCTAAAGGACTCCCAACTCTCATTTTCGGGAGTGCGAGTGGTGACCTCACACTTCCTCAAAGTGGGGTTGCAACACTAAGTGTGATGGGAAGGAGATGATGACTACTAGGAATAATAGATGCACATAATGATGGCGAACACCATCACATTTAAAATGTTGAATGCAAGGCATCATCATGATCTAAATTTTTTTGGTAATCACTCACATTCAGCCATTAATTTGGTGTGACAAATTTGGATTGCCCAATACAATATTAGTGACGTTGTTTCAAAATGGTTCATATTTGCCAATTTTTTCAAAATCAAAATTCTCATTCATAACATTTCATTAGCATTCGTTGGATTTCATAATCATGCAAAATTTTGCATCCAAATAAAACACTAGTTGGTGGGTTTGTGTGTAAAATATTCAAAATTCCAAATATTGCCTTGCAAATGTATAAATATTATTTTCATCTCAATCTAATGTCTCAAAGTGTATGAGGAATTTTCAACAACTTAATATTGTTACAATGTTTTCAATATTTATCTTTCCCAAAACATTCAAAACAAGTTGTATTTAACAATCAAGTATTGAACTAATTTTAAATCATTTAGCTTTGTAAGATGACAAATTTGACAATCTGAATGATGTTATAGAAGAAAAAAAACATGATAAATCTCACATAGTTGAGTATCAATTGCTCTGTAATTGTATAAAATGCTTAATGTTGTGCAAACACATGACTACATATTTTTACATGTTGCAAAACTGAAAATTTTGAAACAAGCAAGTCCTATGGACATGAATTTTTTTGGGGCCTGCACATGCCCAAAAATCAAAGCCCTCAAAGGTTGGTTTCATGAGAGAATGGGTTGTTTTTCTGGGTGGTTATTTGACCTTAAAAAAAGAAGAAGAAAAATGGTTATATATTGAAACAGGGTGTTTGATTATTTGATGCTTTCAATGATGGTTATCAACCCTAAGAACCGGCCTGATACCTGACGGGGCTTGGAGGCAAATCCCAGTAACCGACCAACACTAAGGTCTTTGACATTCAAATTTCTTTGCAAATAATTGTGTCAAGTTGTTGTGTCCTTTACTTTGATATGTGAACATAATGTATAGTGCAAAGTGATCCTACAAAGTATGTGTGTGATTGGAGATGGCATATCGGAACTGTCAACGATTCATGTCAGCCACAGACACACCATAATTAGCTGTATTTTTGGCTCCCAGTTAGTCCAGCCATCTTTTATAAGCTTCAAATCTTGGGTCCATAGCCTAGCCATCTAGTTAGTTATAAGCTTCAATCCATCCCTCAGGCATACAATTATTGGGACTTGCCCCCAGTGAGTTTCAATTCTATTTCTGGGAGTCACTCATACCCAAAACACCAATTTTACTTAGAAAACTGAAGAAAGAAGCAACTGGTACGTTTCAATACAATTTGCATTTAGGTCTTGTGGTACTTAAAAGCTAAAAGCTGGATTTGTTGTTGCAGCTTGACCATGTGGCAAAGTAGTAAATGGATTGAGAAGACCAAAAATCTCTTTAATAGATGGCTCTTTTGCATATAGAACATGGAGAAAGCTCATGAGTCAGAGTTCCATAGTGGAAATTCACAAGTTTTGTGTAGGATCCAAGGGCTGAGAGCAAGCTGTGTTCCAATGGAAGTCAAGTTTTATACACTAAAAAATATTATGGCATTTTTTTTCAAATTATTGTTCTTGGGTGTGACTTTTGGCCATGTTACTAGTGTGACCGGACAATAGGTCACCAAGCTAATGTGAACATGGCCAGTTGGTTGAGTTGATTTTGTAGTCGTTAGTGTTTCTAGCTGCGCGGATCTCTCCATTACTGATGCAAAGAATGCATGGCGGCTGCTTCTGGAGATGCTGTGAAATCGGATCGCACGCGAGTGAGGCGGCACGGATTGTGATGGAGTGGAGCTGCATTGATGAGGGGGAGTGGATGGAGCGCCAACGGAGGGTGAGGAGGAAGGATCGAAGGCAAAGGAGGACCAGGGGAGGAGGTAGAAGATCAGAGAGATTTTAGAGACCTGGGAGGCTATGGCGAAAGGGTAGTGCAGATCATGGTAGATGAACATAGAGATGCACAGATAGACGATAGAGAAGATCTTTAGCTATGGCTAGTTATTGAAATTTTTTCGTTGCGCCAACAATTTAGCTGGACACTTAAGAATGACTTGCAGGATTAGCTGAGAAGCATTAGAGCTAAGGTGTGTTTGTCTTTTGATGTATACCTTGCAACGAAGATGTCTGTACTTTTTGGACCTTTTATGAATGAAGGTGTAAGCTCAGATTCAATGATCAGAATCTGTTGATTTTGCACAAGTGTAAGTGATGTCTGAGTGAAGTGATTAGTAGTAGTAGGCAGCAGAGCTTTGGATGATTCAGAAGGAAAGATCTGAATGTGTTGATTGGTTTTAGGATCGCACAGAACTAAGTTCC
>Ga0116227_10007145_pt1 | contig 22034 bp, 11 predicted proteins | sample S1TSphgellanicum_FD_89693 | JGI IMG/M metagenome (GOLD analysis project Ga0116227, IMG submission 89693) | Host-associated microbial communities from peat moss isolated from Minnesota, USA - S1T2_Fb - Sphagnum magellanicum MG | ecosystem: Host-associated > Plants > Peat moss > Unclassified...
AAAAAAAAAAAAAAAAAAAAAAAAAAAAAAAACCTCATGAACATGGAGTGAAAACCACCTTCATTTCACCTCCTCCCATAAGGTCTTTAAAATTAAAAAAAAATAAAAATAGAACCTCATGAACATGGAGTGAAAACCACCTTCATTTCACCTCCTTCCATATATGGTCATTAAAAAATTAAAAAATAAAAGAAAAAAATCTCATAAGTGTTGTGGAAGGGTGCCTCCCTTTGCTATAGCTATTGGGGGGGGGAGGGAGGGACAGCAAGCTAGCTGCTATGGCTATTGTGGCCAAGCACATTAATGAGTGATCAACAAAACTATGTTCTCCAGTCCCTAGTAGTAGTCATTTCATGGAGTAGTAGTAGCCTAGTACATGGTTTGATTCCTTCATTTCTTCTTTTTAAAAACAGACACAGAGAGAGAGAGTTTCAAGAATGTTTCAGGCCTCATTCCAACATGTTGTACATGAAGGAAGGAAGGCAACAATATATGCAAGAAGCTAGTAACAATAATAAGCTTAGCCCACATGGGTGCAAGAGCAAATGACCAATAATGTCCATAAGCAATAGTCATGACTCATGGGTGGAGTTAACTCTCATTGGAAATAATTGGTACCCAATTGTTGATTACAAAAAAATATTCAATAGGGGTTTTGTCTTCTCACTTAGGCCCATGTCAGTAATTGTGCAAAAAATTGAGTTAAATTGCTGGCCATCATCAATCAGTCCATACCTGCTCTTTTGCAATGGATGAATTCCAACTTTTGAAAGTCCCATCCCTTTGCAAATATGTGGATGACTCAAATGTACTTTCACTGCTTGGTACCACAAAGGTCTCAGGTTCAAATCCAATAGTGAGCATGTGAAAGTTTCTTGTTGTGTTCTCTGTCAATAGGCTTGACTTATTAGGGGTATTGCCAACAACAAGTTGTCAGTTAATCTTCAAAAAACCAACAAGGGGTGTGTCACACTTGTGGCCTTGTCGTTTACATTAAAAAGTATCTTAAAGCAAAAGAAAAATTATGGAAATTCAAATATATCACCATGCAAAAATATAGCCATCTAAAAAAAATCCTTTAAAAGAAACCAAAATCCTTCAAGATAGCATAACTCTATAACTAATCTCAAGTTTCAACACAAGACAAAATATCATCTTTCAAAAATCCTCATATAAAAATAGACCTACTACCTAGGGGCCGAAATCCCTTAACCTACTATACTCTATAATGAATCTAAACACAATATCCAAGGGTGGCATTGGTAGGCAAGGCCAACAAAAGTCCCTCAAGGCTACCTCAAGGGAGATGGCTTAGAGATGGCTTAAGGTTTTCGTATACATATGCACACACTATAAGTTATTTATGTACCTATTCATTTAAGGAGATGGCTTAGAGATGGCTTAGAGATGCGTGTAAGGTAGGTGCCCTAAAAATATACAATGCACGCTTGTGGAAGTCCTTATGTTAAAGGAAAGGAAAGAAATGAGAGATCCCAACATTGTGACAATAGAACTCTATCATGGTAGATAGGTATATACATCTTCCCATGCTCTAAGATAGGAGCATTTATTAGGGTTAGCCACAAACAAAAAAAAGGTCTAAAAAACCAACACTTTGAACCTAAGCTCCTTGGATGAAGCTTGGTTGAGAACTAACTGGCTTCCCCTAGCATCACCGCCACCAGGGCTACTTACTGACTCCTTTCTGGATCCATGGATGGGGCTGTCTGTGTGTGTGCTAGCTACATTGTTTTATGTATATAGAGATGTAATATTATTATCTATCTATCTATCTATCTATCTATCATGCTTCTTCTGACTTTGCATGCTCAGAGAGGAGGGCCCAAGAGGACAACTCCATCTGCTTCTCTAAAGTAGAAGAAGTACACTGTACAACATGATGATGATGATGATCATATAATTTTGTTGCATCTTCTTTCTTTCTTCTCAAATGGGCACACACAAAATTGTGGACCCAACTCTCCATACAAAATGCATGGTGGAATAACAAGTATAACTCCAATAGAAAAATTGGTCTCTTTGTTGTTTCGATATGGCGGTGAGTTAATACCAATTTTTGTGTTGTCTCCTTGGGTATCTTTCGGGCAGTCAGTGGTTGGCGATTTGCCCAGTGCTTGTTGTCAAGGATTGCTTATAGTGGTTTAGGGTTTAGGGTGTGTACGAGGCTGTAACCCTGGTGTATGGGTCCTCCTGTATTTCCTTCTGTTTGGTGGTCACATTCTTTTCACCTTTTTTTTCTTCATAATATTGTATTACTTTGGTGGATTTGGTATGTTTGTGGATTTGACACATAAATGTCGAATAATTAATTTTACTTTAGTTTCTTGGTTCAGCACATGAGTTTTTAATTCTGAAATTTTTGACAGAAAAGAATAAATTTATTGTAAGGTATTTTTATCTCAAACAATATTTGAATTGTTTTAGTGATACCTGGACCTTTATTTAGTATCCTCTCTTTCATTTCAAGTCGACTAAAGATCAAACTCTTACATCTTAAGCAACTTTTTTGAAATTTCAACAAATTAGAAAATAATTTTATAACTTTTTGAAATATTAAAAAATAATTTAATTTATGCCGAAGCCACCAAGGTACTACTACAATAGTTGGGGAGGGTGGGGGGATCTTGGAACCAATACTTCTATATTGGTGGAAGTGTCTCCAAAGTTTGAGATTTTTTTGTGATGGGCCAAACAAAGAGGCTCATTGCCCAAAAACAAATTAAAAGAAAATCTGAACTTTGTAAGCACCCTTAACTAATTAATTAAGTGCGATACGCCCAGGTTGTCAGCATAGCAACTTTTGATTTCTCATAGTCGAGTCAATTTAAGTTGTTGTTGGGAAGGAGTAGCCAGATGACGCAACAATATCGTAGTACAATGGCAGCTTCAACACATGCTTGTTGAAAATTTAATTAATTAATTAATTATGGCCCAAAATACAATATTTCCAGAATATTTTCAAAGATTCCTCAATTTTCTTCACAAAATTTTGGGTTTTCAAAAAAAACAAGATTTATGAAAATTTCAACATTTGTGAAATAATATAATTAGTGTCAAAGCTGCCAAGGTACTCTCGTAGATGAATCTCTTTAGAAAGGTGTTTACAGGGTGGTGAGGTTCTATGTTTTTCCACAGAAATAAACTTCCCGGAAAACGGTCAGATTTGTGTGTGTGGTGTGTGTGTGTTTTTTTTCCAATTTTGTGATCTAGCTAAAGTGGTGATTATCCAGGAAAATAGTTAGCCAAATTTGGCTATATACCATATATGAAAATATCTATTTTCATGGCTACCTACTGGAACTTATCATAAAAATCTGGCAATTTGGATTACTTGTATTTTTTCAAAATTTGGGGCATTTGGGTCTTTTGGTTTTTCCATGAAAAATCTTTTGGATAGGTCAAAACTAGTGCAAAAATTGCTCAGTAAAAACATAAAAAAAAGCCCCTGCAAGCAAACCCCAACAAAAGAAAGCTAGGTTAAAGTATCCTATATACTAAAGTTATCCGTAAAGTCCTCCCCTGTTTGGAACCCAGTCTGATCCCCACATTGGGTTCCATGCCTAGTATGTGCAGATGATAAAAGGATAAGTCCCAAATGGAGGCTTATATATGGTACAGTTCTTGTTAGTGACAAAGAAAAACAGGTTGAATAATTAATATAATTATTAGTTTAATTATTCAACCTGTTTCTCTTTAGGGTTTAGGGTTTAAGGTTTTTAGGGCTTTTGTTTTTACCAAACAAAAGCAAAGGCACACTCGACAACTTGCCACAAACGTAAAGCACATGCCAAGGGCGGCATGGTGTGACCTGATGTTGTTGTTGAAAAATTGCAGCCTCCCATGCTACGGAATTGTTGCTACAGACATTGCAGTGCATGGATCTAGTGAAAACTTTTTATGGGATTCCGAATGTGAATTCCTATCCTGTCTTGGAACGTTATTATTATTTAGGCATCTTTGGCACTTGTGTGCTAAAGAGTTAATATAATTTTATTTTTTAATTTGACAATTAGATTTTTAATTCTGAAAATTTGGACCAAAGAAGGAATTATAGTCAGAAGAAAAAAATTATTTTTTGACTTGTTGTTTGCTATTATAAATGTTGCTTGTGACTATCTTAGTTGCAAACATAGTCGCAAATGCATGTAAAATAGTTGCAAATAACATTTCTAGTAACAAATGACAAGTCGGAAAAAACAATATTTCTTTTTAGTGAATGAAGATAATAGAATCATAGCAATTTTTAAAGCTTTTCTTTTTTTGCTGACCTTGTGTTTAGATTGTTCATGTTCTTGCGCAATGTTGAAGTTCGAATCTTGCTACCTTCAAGTGTTACTATAATAGTTTGACTGGATTTTTGAAATTTGTAGCATATAGAGCTGAATTTTTTTCAAAATTTTGAATGAAATAAAAAAATAATTTAATTTATGCCACAATTGCCCAAGTAATACAATTATATATGGGGTTTTTCTATGGGGTAATTGTGATGTGGTTGAGGCAGGCAGCTTGCATTGGAATGGCCACAGTCTTTTTTGAAAATTGGGGTTCAATTCTTTCGCAAGTTATTTCAGCTTAGGAACGTGCATGCTCTCATGCAAGTGGAAAAAATTATGATCATCTAGATTTTGAACATGCATAATATTTATACATATTCATAAGTTCATTGGAATTTAAAAACTAGCAAATTTGCTCAAAGAAAAAAAAATGAAATTGAATTCATATTCACCTTGACAAATAGATTGCTGAAAATTTTCTATGCATATTCAGCTGTTAATTATATATATATTTATATATATATGCCTTGTTGATATCTGGAACTAACCTTAGAATGTAGTATTCGATCAACACTGGAATTTACAATGAAAAGCTACTCATATTGGTCTGACATTTAAGGGGTTAACAGTTGAGGAATTCAGAACCAGACGTGGGTAATGGAGAAGCACAAATTGTTTTAACAGTTTTTGAGTCAGTCACTCAGAACTCGCTATCTCTGTAGTCTGCAATGAACATCTCTTAATGCAGCCGACAAGACAGAATCCAACTGTTTGATCAGGAGCAATGATCGATCCACTCAAATTGCAATGAATCCCACTTAAATTTTAACTAACAAGACCTAGTCCTCCCATTCTAGTTAGTTTGTCAACACTAAGTATCATCAAGCCCAGACCACTACAAGTGTGCATGCATGCATGCATGCACGCTCCCATTGTAAGTATTTCATCATGACCAGTCAATAGTAGTAGACTGGGTTCATGGCATAGAGCTACCGCCCCATGTGAGTTCACTCTGGTCGGTATGTTCGAATCCACTCCAAGTGCATGATGATGGTTGTAGTTTGAGTCTGGACCTATTTACTTTTCATTTTTCATTTGTGTGCCTGGTCATCTGAGACTGCACATGCACAGGTACTAAATGCAACTAAATCATTGTTAATTGATGGGTGCCATTCCATCTGGGCTATTAGAGTTCTCTGTGAAGTCAGGAAAACATAGCACTAGAACACTGAGTTTCATTTCTATTTTCTCCCCTCTTTCCATTTTCCTGAGCACCTCCACTGCTGCTACATATATTTTCTGGTGAAACTCAGAAATGCACCCATTCTTTATGCTGAACTGGAGTTTCATCCTGTTTTGACCTCTGTTTCCTTTTTCCTGAGCGCCTCCACTGCTGCCACATATATTTTCACTGCTCCTACCCGTACAACTATTATAATTACCTCGAACCTTGTGCATTAAATGCTGAGTTTCAGCATTACATACCCAGATTTAATAAAATTTCCTTACTTTGAGGACCTCACTCAAAGAGGGGACAGGGGGTGAAAGGAGGTCCAAAGACAGGGTGACTTTAAGGAAAACTCTATGAAAGTTATCCGTAAAGTCAGGCGATCAGGGGGTGAGAACGGCCAGTTTCGACATAATAGGCCATCAAATGCGTATCTGGGAATGAAATTTTACAAAACGGAATAACTGGGACGCAAACTAGTTTTTCCACCAATTTTGGTTGTAAACTGAGTTTCATCCCTAAACCCTAAACCCTCTTTCTATTTTCCTGAGCGCCTGCACTGCTGCGACATATATTTTCACTGCTCCTACCTGTACAATTACTATAATTAATATCGAACCTTGTGCATTAAATGCTGAGTTTCAGTATTTCATTATGAGATTTAATAAAATTTCCTTACTTTGGGGAGACCACTGAAAGAGAGGATAAGGGGTGCAAGCGGAGGAGATACGGGATGAAAGAGAGGGTGACTTTATGGATCAATTTATTATATTGTCACTCTTTTGATCAGAACGGAAAAAACCTTTGACACTAAGCTTCATGAAACTAGAGAGATTCCTATCCTTTGGCCTTGGTGGTCCATTCAACTAGAGTCATTGAGAACCCTTTTCCTTAGGATTCTCTAATGTATTGGATGTGGCTTTTAGAGGTTGGGAACAATGTTGGGAAGTTACCCACTTTAGCTGGTCGGAATGCCTGGTTTTGGTTTCGATTAGTAAAAAAGCTGAATCAAAACCTGATCTGGTAGACTCGAAACAAGAATTAGATTTTAAAATACAAACCAAAGCTAAAACCAGATTCATGGTTCTATTTATGTGTGGAATTGGAATCATAATCAAAAATTTCAAAATCAAGTGATTTTGGACCATTTTAATTGCCAGAAGTGAGGAAAAAAATGGGTAAAAATTGTCAGATTTTATATTTTGCTTTTCAGTGTGTACTCATGAATATGGAAGGTTGATTAAAAAGTTTGTATTTCATATGTGATTTATACCCAGATTTGGCTAAATCTTCCTAGGGATGATAGGCACTTACTTAGGCTACATTAAAAATTTCATAAAATAAAACATTGATCAAGACACTTATAATAGAGCAATTGATTTGGGGTTGGGGGCCAACAAACATGCCCAATATTAAAAGATGATAACAAATTGATGATGTCTAATTGAAATTTCAAATATGGCTAATTGTTTTCTTGTCTTCAAGTATTACTTATTGACTAGGGTAAATCAGCCAGTGATCAAACACTTAAGCACTCAGGGCAGGCCGGATTCAAGGGGAGGGCTCCGTTATTTCTGATGTCCAAACAAAGCTTGAACCCTTCCTTTGAGTGCATCTGACACACTAACAATTGTCATAAAAGTATTAGAAATGAAAAAGTTACAGCCCCTAAAAGTACAGAGAGTTAAGAACTCAAAAAAAAAAAAACCATCAAACACTACAAAGGCTGGTTCCAAACACCCAAAACATTCCTTAAATGTTGCTCTGTTGCTATTAGAGCTCCAACATGATTTGTAAAACTTCAGGTGGCTCTTTTATAGCATTTCAAATCGATTAAAATGAACAAGAAATAAGAAAGTTATGAGGTTTGAAAATAATAAGCATCAAAATGAAAAAAAAATGAAACAAAACATGTTTTGCAATTCGAAACAACTGTCAGTTCATTGGTGATTATTTAGAGTTGTTTTAGTAGATTTTATAGGTTGAAGGAGGAACCACTGCATACATATATTGGTGTGGCTTATTACTTCATGATATGATAAGTGTGTTGAAAAACAAAACTGAAAATGGCATTTCATTTTTTTTTTGGTTTATTTGCAAATATTTTTTAATGAACATCTCAATGTTCTCGAAATTTCAGGCACAAAGTGAAGATTGAATCGCTACAATGTTTTTATCAAGCATCATATGTATACAAGTGCCCAATGTTGCATCTATTTTTTTATTTTCGGATTTGATATGTACATCTTGATTTTTATAATCTTCATGTCCAAGGGTAAATACTTTCTTAAGAAATTTCACATTTACTTTGTCTATATATATATATATATATATGCATATTTATTTATTTTCTTGTATTCATTTGTACATTTTCAGTGAATATTTCAATATTTTCAAATTTTCATATTCAAAGTCAAGATAATATATAATGTTTATTCTGTTTTTATCAAATATTTTTTTCCTTTTTTTTTATTTGTGCATTTTGATTTTTGCAAACTTGATCTTAAAGACCAAATTCATTTAAAGGATTTTTTTCCTTGTATTTTTTCTTTCAAATTTTTATTTCCAAGGGAGATGGGAGTTCCAAGATAGGAGGAAGATGAATTCACAAGCACAAGTTGAAAATGAAATCAATTTACCAAGAAAAAAAACAATAATTGATGCAACTTGAAGACAATTTCTCATAGTGATTTCTTTTGACATGGACATCCCTATCTTGCAAAATATTTTCCATCATTTGGCATGAGAGACACATCTATGACTTCCTATTATCTCTTTTGATAAAATCAAAATACATCCACTTGATATGATATGAACGAAGTGTGCCTTTGTAAGTTGAATGTATTTTTCAAGAATTAGGGTGTATACATCACATTTGTTATAATTGGTGTCAACTTGGTCATGATTATCTCTCAATATGTCCATTAGAATATTTGAATGACCTATATAAATATCATTCATTCATCAAATTTGATAGAAAAAATAAACTAGAATGTTTTGTATATAGGCAAATTTGTGCAGAAAATCAAAAATTCATGTAAAATACTTGGACATGGCTAACAAATAATTGTTGTGAGTTCAAAGGAATTGTATTTTTGTCCACCTAGCTATTTATGAACTTTTTCAATACCCACAATTGAAAAACATTTATTGGCCTTGGGTTGCACTCCATTTTATTTTTTTGCTTGTGATGCTACCCCTTTGCTTTGTGTCAACATAGGGAACTAAAGTGTGAACTTTCTTAACAAAGTTTGGAACATCTTTGTTTATTGGTTGTTTCCAAGAATTTGAAAAAATAATGTTGCATTTTCACAAATTTAGTGTTACTTTCATTATGTAGCCTTATCTAATATAAATTACATTCACATGATTATGTTGAGAGATCTCAACTTTCAATTTTAAATCATGGAAGAAGGAAGGGGTTGGGAGAATATTTTGGGATTCAAACACACTTGTTGGGACTAAAACATTATCCATTTGGACATCATTGATGTATAGACAAAAGAAAGGTCAAAAGTCAAATTTACAGCTTGAGTGTAGACCACTACAATTCAAGAAATAGGGGTCAAAACATCTCAAATTGAAAGCATGCAATATGGCATTAGAAATTTATACGGTAAACAAGTTTGTAATTGAGAACTCCCTAATTGTAGATTGAATGTGAGAGCTATGAACTCACAAAATTGCAAGATTCATAATTTGGCAAAATTAAATTATTCAAGATTTCCTTTAGGGACACTTGAAATCTTTTGCCATTTTGATGTAGCCCTAATGTCAATCACAAAATATATTATAGGGTTGAGAATGGTGAACTCTTCCCACATTTGGACAATGGTGTGTCTAATGCAATTTAAAAATGTCTAATGCAATTAATTCTTAATTACATGGGACATTTTTTAGTTGCATTGGACAAGTTGCAACAGACACAATTTTTCATTGAGAATCTTCATTGAACATGAGAATTCCATCACTACTCAAAGGACAAAAACTCGTATCAACACACTAACAACAAATTATTCATTTTCATTTCTATCCTTCAAAAAACAAAAGTCAAATGTCAATTGACAAATTGTAATAAAGGTGGTTGAAGCAATGTGAACAACAATGAAAATACTAAAGTTGTTGAAGAAAAATGACCTTTGAAATGCTAAAAAAACCATTAATGTTTCAGTTCCAACAATTCATGACGAGGGCAACCCTATTAGTCCAAAGAAACCTACCAATACAAAGATATAGCAAACTTGGTCATGATCACGCACTTGGAAACAATAATGTTGAGAAAAATCTAATTACAAGTAATGTGGTTAGAAAACACACAATGTAGAAATGTAAGTCTTTGAACAAGGTATAAATCATGTATATTTTGTTTATAACATCATCTATGTGAGAATAATAAATATATATGTTAGAGCATAGATTTGCTCAAACAATTCAAACAACATATGGGTAGTCCAAAAAAACTCAATCATGATCCATTGATATAAGCAAATTAGTACATGTAATGTTCACATTGGATATTTTGTATTCAAATGTAAATAAATACAAAGTTGATAGGATGGAAACCCATTACATCCAACATTTCAATAATACCTCTAATACACATTGTAGTAACTTTAAAGGAAATCCCCTCATAAAGTATAAAAAATATTAATATATGAAAAGGAATAAAATCATATGACACATGCATGTTTGACATGTATCACAAATTTACAAGCTTCATGGGTTCATTCCAAATTTGTGCAAAATTTATTACTTTATATGTTCATATTGTTTAAACACGAATGGTGCACATTATTTAAAGTCATGTGCACGACTTTTGTGTGTAAATAACATGAATAGACATACAACATTTGTGTCTATTCTATACGAACCTATGAGAAATAAATTTCGCACAATTATTATTGCCAAATTGTGGCCCATGAAGTTTGTAAAATAAAGAGTAATTTTTATCAAATTATAATTTCATTTGTTTTGCTTATTTGAATGATGGGTTAATATATATCTATATATATATATAAACTATTTAAACTACCAAAAATAAAGTGCTTGAACCTTCATGTTTGTCATTCATGAAAACAAAAAGCACTTCATGTTTTGAATAATAATCATTCATTATAACTTATTATGTATGATGTTATGTTCTCAAAGTATTATCATTGATAATCCAACGAAATAAAACTATTAACTTCATGCAACATGAAAATCACACTTCAATTTAATAGGAATGACAATACTATAAAACATTTAATATATCATAGTCATTTTTAAAACATTTGTAAAATAGTAATATGTTAAATGCCACAATTCTAAGTAACATTCATTCGGTAGTTCATGAATGTAGTTATAAAACATCACCTACATCTAGAAAATTACTAACAAAACTTTGCATTATGTTACACATGGAAAAGGTTTGTGTATCTTTATTAAAAAAATTCACATAATTATTAAGATTAAGATCTTATAGAAAAATGAAACAAAGGTTGTGAAATTCATAAATTTGGAACTTCCTTCCCAAGAAATACCATTATTAGTCATTCATGAATGATTGAAGTTGAATAAATATGTTTGAATCCTAGAAAGATCCCTTGAATTCTAACTCCCTAAATTCAAGAAAGTTGGATGATACATCATTACATAGTTTATGTTGGAAATGGGGTGATGAATGTTGTTTTATATAATGATGTATTTTTAGAACATTAATATTGGTCACAATTGTCTCGATAAGTCAACATATACATTATCCATGTCATCACCTCCCAAGCCTAAAAACATGTTTTATGAGTCAAGTTCAATAATGGAAACAATTGTATGACCAATGGAAGATATTTTGAACTTATACATTGTCCAATTGGTGAAAAAACCATTTTAAATCACCCATTTCAAAATCCATATTCCATTTTCAATGAAACTTTTTGACATTTCAATTAACAAAAATTCACCAAAGCTAGCAATTCTACCATTTGAAATTCCAAACAAATGCAATATGTCTACATTATGTGGAATGTTACAAAATAATTGTGGTTGATTGTTGAACATTTGTAGACAATAAAATTTGAAGGTACTATTTTATTCCCACATTATAGTCTTTATTTAACTTAATTCTTTAACTTTGGGTTTCACATTTTAAATTTGTGATTTTTGTTCACCCAACACAAAAATACATAAAAGTTGTGAATGTGTAAAAAATGCAATTGTCAAAAGTTGTAAAGAGTTTTGGAATCACCAATTACTTTCACTTAATTATATTAAAACTACAACATGGAGTAAAATATATGTAAACAAGTTCAACTATTTATTTTACTTGAGTTATAGTTTTAAAAAAGATATGTTTTGAACAAATCCCAAGGTATGCAATAATAATCCCAAAAAAAAGTTTAAATGCCAACATGCATGTTCTAGTTTGATACCTAATCAAGATGTCCCATTTTTTTTCTCAAGCACAATTGTCAATACTATCTAGATATTTCTTGGTTAGTTAACCTAATTTAACTTAATAGAAGATTAATAAATTTTAGGTAGTAACTTTAATGTGAATGGGTTTTGATTTTTTGGGTTTAGGTTATTAACTTCTTGGAGGAGCAAGGAGATTCATCTTTGTGAAGTTGAGTCTCTTGCTCCTTTCTAATCATGTATGTGTTTTATGATTAATATTATTTATTCATTTGTTAATGCATGTGATTAGAGGAGTAGGGTTTTGATTCTCCCTTTGTATTAAGTGTGTGTCATTTAGTAACATTATTGTTCGTTGTTTAATATAAGGGTGAAAGCACATTATGAGGGGGCCACTTTGGGCACTTTCACAACATGTACGTAATATATATTTCTACGGAATGTGTTACATTTAATTTTGGTTTCACTTTTGGTGTTTGGGCTTGATATTTTGATTTTCACAATGTTAATGATATCTAATATTATTTGAATTTTTTTTTAAAAATTAAAAGATTAAATTCAAGGAATAATGGGTATATTTATGACATATGTAATATAATAGAACATGTTTTTATTTTTGGATTGCATTAAGTTTGGGTTGGAATTACTTAGCCAAAAAATGTTTGAAGTGAAAATTTAAAAAATGACCCACCTCACATATTTTGTTATTTTCCATTTGAAAGTGATAGTTTATCAAAATGTTAATTTACCACATACTTATGGTCATTGCCCCCAAAAACACCTGTTTGTTATATGATAATTGTCAAATTCTTCACATGGTTCACAAAATTATTCCAATCATATGGAATCACAATGTTTAATAGATAATACAAATTCAATAAAGACTAAAAATCATTTCAATCATTTTTTGAATATATTTGCATTTTTTTGATATGTTATAACACATTTTTTTGGGCAGAAATATAACATCACATCATATTAAATTTAAAAACTTGTTTTATTTGGGATTTGATTTTTTTGGGTTTTATCCTACCATGATATGCAAAAACATTGTGAAAATTCTTCATAATAATGATATAGTTGAAATTCAAACATGGGACCATAAAAAACAATACAATGTGACAACAATTTTGGCCCCCTTGTAATGTGCTTTAAACCATTGAACAACCATTAAATGTAAATGACCTAATTGATGATGCCACATGATAGTTTGCAAAATTAACATTTGTAAGGTGAGTCGTGACATAATGGCTTAAGGAATAATTAGAAATGTTAAAATTGACAAGAACTATAAAAGGAAGGAAAATTAATTAAATTGTGTTTGCGAAGGATGCACCTTTCTCACATTGAAATCTTTTTGATGCCCCTCCAATATTCATAACCATTTAGGCAATTTTTAATTGTTTGACAACATTGAATGAAATTCCTTAATTGATAGTGCCATATGATAGTTCACAAAATACTATGAACTTTTGTGTTAACAAAATGGCAAGTAAGGTAACATTAAAAATGTTAAACCAACAAGAATTATAATAAGTGACTTAAGATAAATTTGTTTGAATGATGTTAAAATTAACATATGTTTCCATGTCCAAGTCCAAGCCACTTCACTTTAAACATTTTTAACACCTTTTTAAAATATTGACCTTTTCAAAAATACCAATCTAGGTATAAAAATGGATGTTACAAAATATTAAAATTTTGATGAAATATTTTCACAAATTGGATACTTTTCTTATTTGATATTTTGATTTTAAATGTTAAAAGCTTTCAAAATGATATGCTTCAAAGTTTTGAATACATTCTCAAAATTTCATTCTAATTGTTAAATCCATAAACATTAATTGCAAATTGTGACACATGATTTACCTCATTTGTAAAGTCCACCTTTAATTGAACATTAATGATTTTGGTGTAATTATTTTGAAGTTGGAAGGATTATGATTTAAGATTCATTTACTTGGGTCCCTATCTTGTATTCTTCGTAATACATTTGGGTTTATGGAATGATATTTTGTCCAATTTGGCAAAAACTACCATTGGATGCATTCTCTTTTTAAGGAGGCACTCCATGTCATAACCATTCCATTTTAAACATGTTTGCAAGGCTCATAAATTAAGATAATGTTGAAATTGTGTGCTACATTTGTATGGGAGCCTCCCTAATATATTAATTAAACATTTGGATAAGTTTGAAATTTATCCAATAAATATAAATTGTTTTACATCACATTTAAAAACTTGTAATGCTTGTTTTTTGTGCTCAAGAAACATAGATTCCTTCAATACAATAATTAATGATGGTTCAGAATATAGTAACAACTTTTAATATTAATTCACAAAAAAAATACATATTGTATGTGTGTATAGAATTCATTCATGTTCAATTTATACATTCTTAAACAACTTCAAATTATAATTCAATAATCTTTCAAACATTGTCCAATCATCATTATGGGAGATTTTAATGTTGACATTCTAAAAGACAATAACCAAGCAAAAAATAAATAAGAACTATTATATTTCATGGATAAATTCCAATTAAAATCATAATTTAGTGAAAGCACCACAAAGTTGGATTTTAATTAAACCCTATACAGGCAAATGTCCTTGGAAATGAATGCAAATCTGGTGTAACAAAAACATATTGGTCATATTTTTACAAACTAATTTATATTGCATTCAAATTACAAAACACACATCACAAACTTCATGGGTCAAGATTTAGCAATAATAATTAGGTGATTTTTTTTTTCAATAGGTTTGTATGGAATAAACATGGATGTCATTCATCTACTTGTATTGTTTAAACATCAATGTCGTGTGCATTGTTTAGACACGAATGTCATATGCATGTTCATATTGTTTAAACATAAATGTTGTGTGTATATTCATATTTACACATGAAAATTGTGCACACGACTTCCATGTTTAAATAATGCATGACATTCGTGTGTAAATGATATGAACCCATGAAATAACATATTTTGCATGGATTTGGAACAAACCCTTGAAACCTATAAATTTGTGATGCACTTCCAATGTATAACAAAAAATTATTAATGTCTTCATTTATTTAAAATGTAGTGTCTGTGAAAACATGCATGTAAATGTTACATTTTCCACCTAATTAATTACTCCCAAAATGTTGGCACCTTATGGCTTGAATTTGTATTTTACATTTTTTTTCATGGACCATGTGTAAAAAAAGTCATAAACATCAATAACAAGACAAAAAAAAAATTTGGACAATTTTTTTATCCACATGTACATCCATCAAACACCATAACAAAACACCTTTCATAGAAAACCTAAACCCAAAATGTGACAAAAACAAATATAAGAATTGCCAAATTCTCAAACCTCCAAATGAAAATGGGACTAAAAATAAAAATCTTTCCATGTAAATTATATACATTCAATATTGATGTTTGTTTCAAACATCAAAATACCTCGTGCACATTGCTAAAAATTGTCTACATTATCCAAGTTTTTCAAACTTGGATTTTCTTAAACAATATAATTGTTTACAAACTTTATATTCATTTGTATGGTTAAAGAAAAGACAATGGAATTATGGTTTCAATTTCTAAATATCCACAATGAATTCTAAAATGGTTAGAAAACTTTATTTGTTAGTACAAATGTGAAAAAAATAAATTCATGGTCTTTCATAAAGCCAACAAACTTTCATCCAATATAACTTGAGTTCATAGTAAAACATTGAATGTAATACATTCTCGTGGCAAAGCCACTTGTTTGTTTTGTTTGTACAAGTTTATGAGATCCACTGAACTGGGATGCTTCAGATCACATTCTTGGTCTCTTTGGAAAGCTCTTGAGGAGGAGGGGTGCATGGGCTTGGTTGCATGTTGTTTGGACTTGCAGTGCAAAAGTTCTTGAATATTGAATGATTTCTTCACTGAAAATTAAATTAAATTGTAGTTGAAAATTTCGGAGGAGGTGGAATGTGCCTTTGATGTTATTGAAAGATCTTGATGAGCAGGATTTAATGGAATGTATTTGGTAAGATTTGGATTCAGAATGTGGGAGATATTGATTTAAAAGTGATTTCTACCGCTGAAAATTCAAATAAATTCCCAAAAACCAGGTTTTGAAAGGAAAAATCAGTTGAGGACGTGATAACACTTGGGCCAATGGCACAGGCCACTCTTGTACATACTTGAGTTAATAACTTCAAATTTTGTCCTGAAATTGATCATTTCAATTTTTTAAGTGTGTATACCCCAGTTGGATTATACGGGCATTATAAATGTGCGATTATGACATCCATATTGGTCAAGTGTAGCTTGCACTGGCCCAACAAGCACTTATGACGGTAGTTTTCATTTGGTCCCACATTTTGCCCAAGTGGGAACCAAGGAAAACTACATCAGGATATTCATTTCTTAAAATGTGGGACCGAAGGAAAATTAACTTTACATATGGTGAAAAGTCCTCTCAAACTGTCAGACCAAATGAAAACTACCCTTACATCTGGTGAACATTGCTCAAATTTGTGAGACCAAATAAAAACTACCCATTGTTCTATAGCGCCTCTCCTCCTCATTACAGGGAGAGAGCCAATTATAATTAGCTGTAAGCAAATTGCAGTCATATTCTCATAAGTGAGCCCTGGAACAAAGACTTTTGCAAATTACACCAACAATGCAATTTGGTGTAACATTGATGTGGAGGGCCACTGTGAACCAGCACCCACTAGCACACCAGGAAGGATGAATGGTAAGTGGCCATAAAACAGATTTTTATTGGGTTTCAGTTCCCCAGCTAACCATGGTGATCAGCTCAGTTGCTTGTCTTCTTTTCTACCTACCTGCTAACAACCCACAAGCAGGTTGTTAGTAGGTAGCTAGTAAAAATAGCCTTCACTTTGTATAAACCATCTAATCACGTAATAGTTCCCTATTTTCCTACCTATCTACCTATATATGAGACCTATCTCCTACAGAATTGGTTACCAAGGTGAAACCAAATATTAGCTCAGTTGAGGTTCATCCACAACTGAGTAATAAGGGGCATCCAGTGGATGGTGCGCTGGTGGGTGTTGGTTCACCGTGGCCAATTTGGATAGTTGTGCAAAAATCCTCTTTCTTAGGAGCAAGTTCTGGCCGTTATTCAAACGAGCCTGTTATTGTATAATGGCTCTGCCCTTTCCATTTAAATGACATCCATACGGATAATAAATATTCAACACATTAAATTGAGAAAGGATGGTGGGTAGTATGGTGAAGCTCAAATGGATCCTCTAGTTATGCTGGAAATGTTTGTACAGTGGACTCCACATGGCCCTGGAATGTGGGGATACCAAACTTTGGCCCGTTTGTTGGGCCTTGCCTTGGTAGGCAAGGATATTGTTTAGATTCATTATAGAGTATAGTAGCTTAATGGATTTTCGTTCCTAGGTACTGGATCTATTTTAATATGATAATTTTTGAAATATGATAATTTGGCTTGTGTTGAAACTTGAGATTAGTTACAGAGTTATAATATCTTGAGGGATTTTGGTTTCTTTTAGAGGATTTTTAGAAGATTATATTTTGGCATGGTGAAATATTTGAGTTTCCATAATTTTTCTTTTGCCTTAAGATACTTTTTAATGTAAATGGCAAGGCCACAGTGTGACACACCCCTTGTTTCTGGGTGCAGCATCATCATCATGTCTCTAGTCTGTACCCTGAAGGTGCAGAGCCAATGAAATCCAGATGGCTAATAACTTCTTCCTTCACAAGAACAGCACTAGGCAGGGAAGTTGAGATTTGAAACGCATGCATGCATGCATGCATCCTAACGTGGTTGCCCAATTTAGTACTCTACTAAATTCTTCTAGTAAGCCCCAAGTTCCACAAAATTCATTTATGCACAAAACTCCACCCAGGCGTCTAGTCGCCTCGTGCACCTCGTCTTTACAAAGTGTGTGCTGGATGCCCCGGCCACCCGCCCGGCCGATCGATCTCTTGCTCCTGCACGCTCTAGCCTAAGCCTCTAGATCTCTACCGTTCTGGCCGACCGACCGCTTGTGCTCCCCGCAGTTTGTTTGACGGGGTTTTAATGCTAAGTAGATTTCACAAGTTACGCTACTGATGAGATCAAAAGTTGTGAAACGGCTAAGTAAGTAGTCGATGGCGGCCGTCTCATCACAGGCCGCCGCTGTGACTGACCAGCACCCAGCGACCCACTCCCATCAGCACCCAGAGTTTTGTATCCATTCCTAAACCAAGTGTAATCCAACTCTGAAGTAATCAAAACTTCTGCACCACGTGGGCTCTACTAGTTCTTATTTTATTAGTCTTATTATTTACTTGTATTTTTTTGGGTGCAAATTCACTGTTCCTATTGCTGCTGATCTTCCTGTTGTCGTTGTTTCTAGCTACTGTTTTGTAACTTCTTGTTTCTTTTGGGGTTTGTTTTTCTTTTGGTCTTTGCATACGCTGTAGATGATGAGGTGGGGTGCAGGGGACTTAAAATAGCTCATTGTGCTGCAGATCTACCGTGATTTTGCACAGGATTCAATTCTAGTGTTTTATGAAATTGGAATTGAACCAAAAGCTCTTTTCTCATTCAAACCTGACATGCAGAGTTTAGTGTTTAGGGTGTAAGCTGATGAAGTATTATGAGCTGCAGCAGCCAAGGTTCGTTTTCGGTCTGGCCTACAAGCTGTGCTGTGCAGTGTGCACTGCATACTAGTCTTGTGTGTGTAGAATCCAATTTAGTGTTTATGCCATCAATTTAATGCCTTTCATTTCAAGCACAACCATGACATCTGGCCCTGGGTTTTCAGTGGCCTAGCTAGCTAGGTTTGGTGAACACAGAACCCTTTCCTCCACCATCAGACAAATATCTCTAAGGGACTAAATATCCGGGTGTTAGAAGATTGCCAGAAAACTAGAAAAAGTGTGCGGAGCCTTGTGATTTGCAAGACATTAAATATCTCTTAACGAGTTCTGTCTGGCACACTTTAGAGCTTGTCTTTTTGCACTTGCATGGTTCTACATTGGATTGTGTTGCGTGGTTCTTCATGTTTTGCAAAAGAACATCATTTAAATATGTTCTGCATGCTTTTGTTGTCTCAAGTCAAATTCGAACTCAACACGAGAAAGAAAGTACCAACCGTCAACATGCTTTCGAGCAAAAGGAGGGAAACTTTTTTTTCTATTTAGCATATGCCACAAGGTCAAAACAAACATACCTTGCAGTAGAAACTAGGTTTCAAGCACTGTCAGCCACTTTTTGCATTGGGCAGTGCATGTTAGGGTTTTTTTAATGTCTTCCTTGTGGTTTTGCTGTGGGATTTGACTACCACAAGCCTAGTTAGAGGTTAAATAAAGTAGGGCACACTTTGCTTTCAGTGCTCAAAACTATGTTATCAGTAAAATTCCTGGCCTCTCTTTTGAAAGGTTATGGGTTTGAATTTGTTGTGAGATTGTAGAACATGCCGGGGGGAAACAGAAATCCATTTTTTTTGTTCTGCCTGTAGAACCATGTGCGGTTCATGCGATTCTGTGGAAAAAGACAAACTTGTGTAGAACCACTCAGGGCACAAAAAGACAAGCCTGAACAAAGGGCCAGACATAGCTCGTTTGGGGGTGGTTTTTTAGCGTCTCATGTAATTCAGTGGCCACCCATTGACTGAATGGTATAGGTAGGTCATGAGGAAGTGAAGGAGGCAGGAGAACCATCTGAAGAATGATGAATCTAGTAAAAATTACAATACAACAATAGTTTAAATGCGAGTAAAAACATGCAGTAATGGGTTTTAGATTCAAATACTGAATAGACCCATCAGACTTGAGGAAATTACAAAGGCATAATAAATTGATGTGTTTTTCCAAAGATGAAGCAGGCACACATGTGGTTATTATTTAGGTAGGTTCACAAATTGCAAGAGCTACTCTTTCCTATTTCTTGGGTGGTGCTGTAGAAATACATGTATTATTTTCCAATCAATAACTAATTAAAGCAGTAACTAAAGTTTTGGACAAACTTGAGCAAACCGTATATAATTTGGACAAGTACATCAGACCGACATGCAGCTTTGATTCAGAAAGAATGCATCTAAACTTGGTATACATGTATTGCTTTCCTACCCTGGAACTACAAATTAGAAATGGCGGACAACACTATCTAGCTACCCATAAGGACCACTCCCACATCTTTCTGACACAATGTGACAGAGATTGCTAATTGACTGTCTGACCAAACTAGCACAGAGCAAACAAAACACCTAATCCTGCCTGTGTGAACACAACGTGACAAAATACTCCAGTTGACCATATACAAAAAACAACTAGCAATCTAGCAATCATAATGGATCCTGTCACCTGTGTCTAACTATTTTTGGTTGTTTTCAAATCCCACTGGGAAAGACTTTGGAGAACCCCTGTGACAGAAGACTGTGAGTGATGAGCTCTTCACCCGCCTGGCCTATCTTCTGTGGTGCTTCAAAGGGTACTACTGTAAATATAAGAACTAGAAATCACTGGATCTCCCTACAATGTGCAGTGGTCATGAGTCACGACAGTAGGACTTCAGCACTAGTTGGTGGACTTATTACTTATTAACTCATTTCTAGATGATCTCTGCAGTTGCATTGGCATCTCTATTAGGAGGGGTTCAAAAGTTGATTATGTTGTCCACATCATCAATGAATGATTTAAAAGTCTGATTATGTTCTTGATTAGGTGATCATGATCGAGAGTGAAGCTTAGAACACCCCAATTTAGTTTTGATAGAAAGCTCCCAAATGCATTTTTTTGTTTCCAAGAAGGAAATGCATTTGGGAAGTGAGGGTAGTGTAGGGCAGAGACTCTTAGGGAGTATCAATATATCAGTGTTGTCTAGGTCATTGGTTTTGTTAATAACCTCTGGTTTGAGTTTTTTTTAATTCTAGAAATTGCAAAAACCTCTTGTTCTGGCTTTTCGAGAAATTTTAGAAATAAAAAACCCTACAGTTCTGGGTTTTTGGAAACTTTCAAAGAACTGCCAGTTTCCATGAAAGAACCAGCAAAGAACCAGCTTTCTAGGGTAAGTTCTTTGACCTGGTTCTTTGATTTTTTAAGAAGCCTGATTAAGGGTCAAAACCTGTTCTTTGATTTTTTGAGAACCACGAGCCAAGGCTCAGAGCCTGTTCTTTGATTTCTTCAGAATCACCAAGTCAAGGGTTTCAAAATACACAACCCTTAGTACTCTTTCTTTGGCAAAGAGAAACCTTCCCAACACTGCAATATACCTCAGAAGCAGCCCTACTCTTCATAATGAGGCCCTACAAAAGTAGCGGGCACCACTTGTTACTAAGTTTAGCTCTTGACAATAGCAATTAGCTCACAACTCTTGTGCATTGATTATACCCTTTGTTTCCATAGGAGTTTCACAGGGTTATGGTGAAGTGCTGCAGGCTTAGGCTCCATTCATTAATGAAGACTTTTTGTGGACACTGTTACTTTTGTCACATTACTACTAACACTTGAAAACACTGGTCGACAATTTTGTCACATTACAATTTACTAACACTTGAAAAACCCTGGTGGATAATTTGTCACATTACAATTTACTAACACTTGAAAAACCCTGGTGGATAATTTGTCACATTACAATTTACTAACACTTGAAAAACACTGGTCAATAATTTGTCACATTACAATTTACTAACACTTGAAAACACTGGTCAACAATTTGTCACATTACCTTGATTCATTTAAAAACACAGGTCATCAATTTGTCACAAATTTACTAAAAAACTTGAAAAACACGGGTTGTCATTTCATCATATTATGGAAAATTTAACACTTCAAAACAAAAAAGGTCGAGTTGCGAAGACAAGACAGCTAAGTTCTTGGGAATTGAAAAATCTATTCATGTTTGTAACCAGCGGGCCTGTAGCATGCAAACCAGCTAATAAGACACCATTTGATTAATTTGTTAAGTCTTGGGTTTTGCCCAGCTGCTGGGTTATAGATCCCAACTTCCCCCCCCCCCCCCCCCCCCCCCCCCCCCCCCCCCCCCCCCACCCCCCCCCCCCCCCCCCCACGCCGCGGGGGGCGGGGGGGGGCGGCGCGCCAAAACCCTCCCCCCCTCTCCGCATGCCCCTCCCAGCCCCCCTCCAC
>Ga0116227_10007146_pt1 | contig 22031 bp, 19 predicted proteins | sample S1TSphgellanicum_FD_89693 | JGI IMG/M metagenome (GOLD analysis project Ga0116227, IMG submission 89693) | Host-associated microbial communities from peat moss isolated from Minnesota, USA - S1T2_Fb - Sphagnum magellanicum MG | ecosystem: Host-associated > Plants > Peat moss > Unclassified...
TTTCTTGTGGGTGGGTTTATTGGGGTGTGTGGAACAGTCCATATAGTAATAATAGTGGGGGGGGTGGGGGGGGGGGGGGGGGGGGGGGGGGGGGGGGAAACCATATTATTTGAGGTTGCCAATTGCTATTTGCCTCTTTAGCTATTTTTAGCTACTAACTTATGAACCTACAATTGATAATTGGCACTTCTTCATGGAATAATTATTTATTTTACAAAGTTAGGTTTGGCAATTCCAATTTTTAATTTTTCGGAATTTCATCAATTGACGAGAGTATGCAAAATACACCCGACGGTTGAGACAATAAACAAATTTTCAGAAGTTGGGATTATGAGAAATTTTTTTAAAAAATTAAATGATTTTGAAAGGTTTCAATTGCCAAAAGTGAGAAAATCATCAAATTTCTTTCTTTGGTTTTTCAGTATGTAGCCACAGATATTAAAGGTTGATATAAAAGATTTGTTCTTCATATCTGGTTCATAGCCAGATTTGGCTAAATCTTCTTATGGATGATAGCCATTTTTCCCCCCAACATCTTCCTATGTATGACAGCCACTCAGGCTACATTAAAATATCATTAAAAAAAACACTGACTATGATGTAGGTAGCAGTTGGAGGAGATTTAATTGTTACCTTACCCTAAGGTCAGTTTTGTGATTAAATAATCCTCAAAATAGTGAAATGAAATTTTGTAAAAATATGAAGTTGACATGTTGAAAATCATCATAATTATCGTAGGTTACATTCTGAATAATTCACTACTCATATCATAATATTATAATAGATAATGGAAATATATATAATTGCAAAAAAAAAATCATTTTTTGAAAAAATATATATTTGTTTTATCAATGTGGAAATTGACCCTAGGCTATGATATCTTAGACGGTGCTACTTGATTGTGTAATTGAGAAGAACCAATTTGACATCTTGCAAGGTAAGGCCATCATAGAGGAAGTGGATTTGCCCATCCACACCCACACACCATTAAAAGCGCAATACCTAAGACAATATCTTTCTTATTGTTATAGACATGCTTATATTAGCCATGCCTTCCAAGGCAATGATATTGTGTTGAAAATTGTTAAAAAATAAATAGTAGTTTTAAAGATATTGTATTGAAAATCATTATAGAGTGTAGTAGCTTTTGGGATATTGTGTTGAAAATCATGAAAAGCTAAAATAGTTTAAAGGTACTTTGGCCTTTACATATTTGTTAGAGGAAAAAGTGAGTGACGAAAGGAACCAAAAAATGAACCAAAGTGCACCATGAAGGATGGATGTTTAATAGTTAGGAAACAATTTTTTATTGGCTTATAGTTCCTTATTTAACCATGGTTATTATACAATACAGTAAGATGCAAACAAAGATGGTCAATTATCCTTATGAAAAGTTAGCCAAATCTAATTATAAATCTGATTTGGTCAACTTTGCACTTTTGAACACTTTTCAACCCAATTAGCTTTAGTTGGGCTTAAAGTCAAGGTGTCTTTTGAAAGTTTGGCAGTTATTGGCACCTAGGTTTACAAGCATATTTGATGGACTTTCACCACGACACATCTTTTAGTTTTATATTGGAAGATGATTCCATTTCCTCAACATTTAAAGCTCGCATTTGTTTTTGTTCGAGCAAGGGGGCAAGGCTATGGTTGGTTGTTAAGCCATCTATCCATTCGTTTCGCATCACACATTCTACTCTCACCTTAGCATTGTGTTTTCATTTTGATTTGATTCAACCTTAGACATCTATTCTCTTCATGTGTGAATGTGGACACAAGTTGGATGCATTTGGCACACACTTAACTTGTTGTCCATTTGGAGGTCACTGGATAGTCGCACATGATGCCTTTTGAGATGTCATGTATGCCCTTGCTTGAAAGAATGGGCATGGTATATAGAAAGAGTGATGGTATACCCTTATGTTATTTATTCTTATCTTTTTGCATTCAATTTTTCAGGCATCGTGCTAATATTGCCTTTTAGCATGTTTCAACTTCTGCAGGAAGATTGTTTTGGCGAGTGATGCATGTTTTAGACCGCCCATTACTATTAAATTTCACGATTTGCATGCAGGTGACGTTATAGGGGCCATGGGTGAAATAGCTTCCTACCACAAAATGGACTAATTCTTTCCTTTGTTTGGTTTTCACGAGCTGGTCATCTTTTGGCCTTTCTTTGGCCTTCCCTTTTTGTTTCCCTTGTGATGGTTCCAACCATTGATCTTTCATTCAATTGTTTATTCCTTGAACTATTTAGATATGAAGTACAAATTTTTAATCAACCTTTTGCATTTATAGTTACATATTGAAAACAAAATTTAAAAAGTTGGCCAAATAACAAAAAATCATTTTTGTCAATTGAAGTCCTCCAAAATCACTTCATTTATATACTCTTTAGTTTTTTTTTAAAAAGGCAAATCCTAATGTAATATTGCTGAAGAAAAAAGTCAAAAATGAAGGAAAAAAGGAATAGGCATAAAAAAATGTAATGAAATAATACATTTGTCATTGGATGAAGGGCTAAATGAATCAACACTTACATTTGTATCTTCACCTTGAATGAGGCCTTTTAAGAAAAAACATCAACTTGGGAAATGTTAAAATTCAATCATGATTTAATGTATATTATAAATGTTTAGAAACAACTCAAAAAAGAAAAGAAAAAAAAAAAAGTACTTAAATTTTTAGGTTATATCATGGTAGCATTGTAGGTCCTACTAGTTGATTCACCAAAGGTCTAGATGAGGTTAGGAAAACTTCTTTGAATAAAAGCTATTAGTAAATTGTGAATCAAAATAATGTGTCTGTATTCTTCAAACCCCAACAAATTGTTTATCAAGAGCAATGTCTTTTTAGGAAGTTCTATTTGTAGCCAAAGTGACAATACATCATTCATGGGAACAACATGGAGAAAAAGTGACAATCATAATAAGATTTAATCAAACTAGAAGCATAAACTAGAAATAAATTACAAAATTTTAATCATCCTTCTATATTTTTGGCCACACAATGAAAAGAGAGTAAACAAATATGACAAATTTTTACCCTTTTCTTCTTTCATTACTAGCAACTAAAATCCATCCAAAATCGATTCTTTTTCAAATTCTTAATTTTTAATTTCACTTTTTGATGAAATTTCACCAAATAAAAAACAACATTGATTAAGAGTCACTTGCGAGTTTCATTGAAGTTGGAAAATTTTCAACACTTTGATGCAAGTAGTCACTATGTGGCATTAAGCTGAAGAACATGCATTGGAAGGTGTTGTTTGAAATGTAATCTCAAAACATCAAAAAAATAATAATTCAAAGAACTCTTAATTTGAATTAATTGTAAAAAAAATCAAGCTTTATTTTCATTTTTGTTAATGTGATATGCATTGATGTTCATATTTTTATATAAATTTTATAAAAAAAAATTCAACCCATCCCGTTGCATGAAATGCATTTGTTAGAACTGTTTGTCACATTGAAATGCAAAATGAAAACTAACTTGTCTCCCCCGAAAAAAAGGGTGAGCCTATCAAAGAATATCACTCACATCAAAACATTATTTTACCCAAAAAGGTCCGTTTACAAATCAAAGTTGGTACTTTGTACCTAGTCAAATTTTAGGGTGAGCTTATTGGGGAGTGGGGATGGGAGAAGGGGCCACACACTTTAAACCGGGTTTTCTTTTCATTTGTGACGTAGCACAAGTTGCAATCATCCATAAGAAGATTTAGCCAAATTTGGTTTTTAAAAAAATATGAAACTAAAAACAATTAGATGACCTTTAGAGTCCTTTTTATTTGCTATGATGTAGCACAAGTTGTAATCATCCATAAGAAGATTTAGCCAAATTTGGTTTTTAAAAAAAATGAAACTAGAAACAATTAGAGATCTTTAGAGTCCTTTTTATTTGCTATGATGTAGCATAAGTTGTAGTCATCCATAAGAAGATTTAGCCAAATTTGGTTTTAAAAAAAATATGAAACTAGAAACAATTAGATGACCTTTAGAGTCCTTTTTATTTGATATGATGTAGCACAAGTTGTAATCATCCATAAGAAGATTTAGCCAAATTTGGGTACAAAAAAAATTTGAAACTAGAAACATTTACAGACCTTTCTATTTTCTATGATGTAGCACAAGTTGCAAATCATCCATAAGAAGATTTAGCCAAATTTGGCCACAAACAAAATATGAAGTTAGAGGAAACATTTAGAGACCTTTCTATTTTTTGGGTACTAACTGAAAGCTAGTTGATGTGAAATGTTGGCGATTTAGGCCCTCAAAAAACACGTCTAAATTTGGGGTTTCTTTAAATTTGGAAATGAGAAACCACCCAGAAAAAAGGCACAGATTTGTGGCCAGTTTGAAAAGAAAATTCAGCCAGTTGCCAAATTTCGCCAGGGAAAAAAAAAAAAAAAACCTTAAATTGCACATTACACCATCATTTGTGTTGGAAACGAAATTTCGCCAAAATAAGAAATAAATAGATAACAGGGAATATTCAATCTCCATATTAATTTCTTCTGGGAAAAAAAAGCCCAATTTTGGGGGGGAAAAAATTTGGAAAAAATTTCCCCACATTTGGACTCTGATAGTTTGGTAACATTCTTATAACTATTTTTGTAAAACTATTTAGAAAGGAGGTTCTAAAAACCTATCTCCATTTTTAATGTTAAATCCCTCTTTGGGATGCTAGCCAATTAGGCAAAATCAGAAAATTGAAAAAAAATAGAAATAAAAATGTTAGTAATTAACACACCTAAATATTCATTTTTAATACCCAATCATTTGTTATATGCTGACAAACAGGTGGATAATAATTTCAACTTTTTGGTAAATTATGTTGCAAATCTAATAATGGCTAAACCAAATCCCATACCATTCTAATGAATTCTTACATACAGCTGGGTAAGTTTAGGGTTTAGGGTTTTAGGGTTTAGGGCCATGAAGTGATGGATATGGAAAATATTCATTATGGAATGAATGGCCAGAGTGAACCAGCAGCAATGAGCACCGACCAGTGCACCATGGAAGAGAAGATGGATGAGGTGTAAGTGTCAGGAGACACTTTTGTTTTCCATTCATGAGCTCAGAATATCCTTCCATTGCTCTGGACATTGACAAAAATGAATAATTATTTTATTTTCAAAAATTGAATTCCATTTTTTTATTTAAAAAATTATATATATATAATCTATCATAATATTGTGATATGAGTAGTGAAATTATTCAGAAGTGTAAGCCTATGATTATTATTATTATTATAATGATGATGATTTTTCAACATGTCAACTTCATATTTTTCACAAAAATTTCATTTCAACTATTCTGAGGATTATTATTTAATGGCGAAACTGACCTTTAGGGTAAAGGTATTTTGGGTTTTCCTGTACTTACTTCAGTGGATTGGAAATATTCCACTCCATTTGAGTTTTGTTTCCATGGTCTAGATTGAAATGAACTGCAAAGAGCTTTTTGTGCCAGTTCACCTCATGCTCATCATTTTCATAGTCCAGTTGTGTCTGACAAGGGGCACTGGGTCAAAATGATTTGAGATTACACAACTTTCAGTTTTCACCCTTGAAAGAAGCTACATATTTTCAACTCAGTTGCAACGTGGCTCTCCGTGCAACAAGAAACAAGGCCTTAATGTCAATTGCTGCTTTCCATCTACATACTTTCAACTCAGTTGCAATGGTGGCTCTCCGTGCAACAAGAAACAAGGCCTTATATGTCAATTGCTGCTTTCCATCTAAGTATTTTCAACTCCGTTGCAATGTGGCTCTCCATGCAACAAGAAACAAGGCCTTATATGTCAATTGCTGCTTTCCATCTAAGTATTTTAAACTCAGTTGCAATGTGGCTCTCCATGCAACAAGAAACAAGGCCTTATGTCAATTGCTTTCCATCTACATATTTTCAACGCAGTTGCAATTTGACTCTCCATGCAACAAGAAACAAAGGCCTTATGTCAATTGCTGCTTTCCATTAGGTTGCTTTCCATTGATCACTTAATGGGAAGAGACAAGAGACCCTTATAAGTGCCGAGAGAAATCTTTTTTAATTGTTAGAGCCATCTCCACCTGCAATAGTAAAATGAGCTTTGCATTTACTACCCCATACATGGATGTTGGCTGACTGGTAGCCCTTTCTGGGACCCTGGGAACAGAAGAGCCACGCACATGACGGCTGTGCAGCCAGGCCCAGCCAAGAAAAGTGGCAGCAACAGTTGCAGAAAGGCCAGCTCTCTGGCTATGGAGATTTTGCTCCCCACACGAGCAGCCAGGGGCTGCAGCTCAGCCACAGCCTGCCAGAGAAGGAAAAAAAAAAACACCCCTCCATAGCCCAAAAAGAAAACTTATTTAGTAAGCGGGTTTAGGGTCCATTCTTGTGCACACCTCAAATTGTTTATTTCTTAACCCAACTTAGGGCGACTACAAATGAGTCCCATTTAAATTGGTCCCAAGGCCTTTAGACGAGGGTCCAAGGTCCAGGGATCGATGAATTCAAGCATTCTTATTGGTCGAAAGCTTTAAATTGGTTCCACGGCCTTTAGACCTATGGACCTACGGCTAAACCTACATGGCACCTGTTTTGGAGGGACAATCAATTGATTCAACAAGAATGCTATTTGCACAACACCAATGTTTATTGATGGAATGCATGTAAAGGCATCGCCATTTAGTCCTTGGACTTGTGCTTGCTGTCAGCAAGGTGTAGGTGGTAAACCTATTTTCAAAAAATGTTGTAGAAATTTTGGAGGTGCAAGTAACCTTGTTGCAACATTATCAAACCTTGTAGAATCTTCAAACAAAATTGAAAATTTTTAGCTTGAAGCACCCAAAAAAAAAGTTGAACAAACTGATAAGCTTGCAAAAAAGTTTTTAGATGCACAAGCTCAAATTGCAACTTTTTTTGCTAATGCTCTAAAACCAAGAGCTACTAGGGAAGAAGATTAGGGAATTAGGTCTCATGTGTGTGTTTTCCAACAATGCATGCAACACTATACTTCAAGTTTGGTATAAATTTTTTTTTAAAATTATTTCGAAATGGGTTCAACAAACATGAAGCATTGTATGATATGTAATGCTACATGTAGTAAAAAGAAAATGTTAAGCTAATGTGTTGATGAAAAGTTTCAAAAATAGATGTGACCCAATAAGGTGTGGTTTGACAATTCAATGAATCATGGTTGTGTGCTCATTGAAATGCTTTTGGGAGTTTGAAACACCAATGGCGTATTTTAAAGAACCTCAATTGTAGAATTGATAAAGGTGGGAAAATCGTCATGATTTGTTGTGTTTTTCACAATTTTTGTCAATTGATGGACATGCCTAAGCCAGTGGTGCAAGATGCACAACAAAAAAGGGATCCCTTGGTGGGATTTCATGGCCAACATGTTTTTGTTTATAAAGAAGGAAATGTAGCAAAAGAGGTTGGTGAAGTGATATGTTCTATTTGCATCATGGTGAGAGCATAAAACATATGTTCGTAATGGGTATGTTGCACCACCTAGCAAGTAAGGATATACTTGCACTCCACCAACATCAACTATAGGCTTTGTCAAAAAAATTCGAGACCTAAGTTCCCTATACAAACTACTTAATTTGAATGATCCACCATCAACAACTCCTCTAGGTTGTGATGCAAAAACATTCCAAAAACATTTATCACAATCACATACCCCATGTAGGACAATGCTATGAATTTTTTGACGATTATAAAAGTTTGTAGTAGATGCAGTGACTCTCCTATTTGGTTTTTCAAACAAAGGGATGTGAATTCTGATCATAACACATGCAACATTCTACATCCAGTGATATTTCTAAGTTTTCCTCTGATTGAACACAACTCTCTTGTGCTTGGAATGTGGATACAAATGCCAAATAATTTGTCACAATTGGGAAGTATTTCACATACCACAATTGTGTATTTTTGAATTGTTGATGCTCCAATGTTATACAAATTCGCCATTTGTCAAGATTTTTTCCCTAAGCACACTTTCCCTTTCCAAGATGTTATTGTAGATTGGAATGATGGAAATAAGATCCAAGTAGGAATGAACATATGATCTATTTTTTCTCTCATAATATTACATGTTTTGAAATTTGATGTCATTTGTGTTATGATACTAATTTTGTCGATTACTTCAAGGACCTTGTGTTGTAATGGGCAAGGTCCTTGTGACTAGGGTTCAAATATCTCACAAGATCTTTTGAATTAGTAGTTATGTTTAAATTATAAAATTCTACTTGCAAGTGTTGCATGTTGCCTAATTACAAAATATATTTATAAACTAGAAGCCTAAAACCTAAACATCTTTGCAAGCTTGAAGCCTTTTTTTTCTTTTTTTTTCACTTGAATGTGTAAATGGGAGCCAGAAAGTGCCTCTACCAATTCAAAAGTCTTTCCCAAATTGCCAATTATGTGCATGCAATTTAGCCACATACATCACACATGAGCTACTACACAAACAAGGGATGTGTCACAATATGGCCTTGCCATTTACATTTAAAAATATATCTTAAGGCAAAAGAAGAATTATGAAAATTCAAATATTTCAGCACGCAAAAATATAACCTGCAAAAAAATCCTCTAAAAGAAACCAAAATCCTTCAAGATATCATAACTCTATTATAACTAATCTCAAGTTTCAACACAAGGCAAAATATCATCTTTCCAAAATCCTTGTATAAAAATAGACCTATTATTATTATTACCTAGGGGTCAAGCCAAAATCCCTTAAGCTACTACTATACTCTAGAATGAATCTAAACACAAAATCCTTGCCTTGGCAAGCAAGGCCAACAAATGCAACCTAAACCTCTTGTTGACATGAAAAGAGAGTCTACCCGTGTACTACTATGGAACAAGCCCAGTTGTTTTAGGGTTTAGGGTTTAGGGTTTCATAGTGTAAACTGGTTCTCACCACTGTTCATTCATATCTCAGTCATACTGTGTTCGCCATTAAAGGATTCATTTTACAAGTAAAACTAACTGCACCAAAATTAGCACCAGCAAGAAGGCTGCCTGTCCTGAAAGAAAGGGGCGGACTACTCTAGTACCTTGGCCATTTCAACACACATGTCCATCCAATAATTAATTTAATTTTGAAAAATTCATTTCAACAAATGGAATATTCCTAAATATTCGCTATTCTCCTTCACAATATTTGATTGATTTGGAAGAAATAATTTTTGAAATTTTCAGCATTTCTGAAAATAATATAATTAGTGTCGAATTGGCCAAGGTACTAGGGTAGTACACACCCAGAACTAGTTCTGTAGTAAAGTGTCTAAATCATAAACCAAGGCAATAATTCCTCTAATGCTGGTATTATAAATTCATCTGTTAAGTTGGTCTCCAATAACTGTCGGCTCACTCCCTTGTTTTTCTAAAGGAAAGGAGATTGGGTAAGGAAAGAGGTAGGTTTTGTAAGGTTTGTAGGTTTGCTGTGCCTTTCACCAGCCTCAGCAAACTGCAAAAATGCTGGGCCAAAAACCATTTTGCTGAGACAAACCAGCATGTTTTGACTTTTCTTCATTCAATTTAATTTGCAGGGTTACATACCGAGCACCAAGGAGTTGCTCTAATTGTAAAATTATGCACCCAATGGTTAGGGTAGAACCACCTATCACTGAACACGTACCTATCATCAAACAATTTCCAATATTTTCATCATTCCTTAACCAAATTGGTCAATTTTTTCATTATTGCATGCACACACTGAAAGGCTACAAATATTCTTTAAGCTTCAGAAGTAAAGGAGCAACACAGGAAGAGTAGGATGAGTGATAGTTTGCTTCAAATTTTGCTCTAGATAAATCTCTAGTGTCAACCCTATATCTTCCTCATTTTGAGCAACTTCAAACCTGATGAGTTCACCAACCAGGACTTTACAATACTTCATTGTATTCCAAAGGCAAAGATCAAAGAGTTCAAGCTCAAAATACTAATCTGTTTTTAATTCACCCTTCACTGAATACTGAACTCCCTTTGACCAAACACCTCATATTTTCCCCATTCCTTTACCATATTGAGCAATTTGTGCTCCATTTGAGTGCTAGGTGAAGGGCTACAAATGTTCTTTGAACTTCAGAAGCAGAGGAACAATGTGTGAGGATTCAACCTCCTTTGGGTTCGCTCACTGGCATATCTACCCTAGGGGAGAATGGGACCAGGTTTTTCAAGGCTTGATTGCATGGCCTGGATTCTGTGATTAGGGAAACAAAAAGACAAAAGCTCTTATCTGAAAATCCTAACAACTAGGGGCCAATGTTCTACTTCTTCAACTAGAGGTCAACAATGGAAATGAAAAGCAGAACCACCGACAGTACATAACAAATCAGAAGTGAGGGACAATAAGCAAAATTAAACTAGCAGAGGATGTGCACCTCATTGATGAAGATAATTTGCACATACAGAATGAGTACACTCACAGTGAGAAGGATGTTCAGTTTGCAGTCATAATAAAAAATCCAAAACTGGGGCAGTCTGTAAACTGTGCCCTGCATGCTCTACTACCCATCACTCATTTGTTGAACTTTGTTTTTGGAAACAATTGTCCATTTTTGTTAATGGAATCAATAACATCTGTTCCTATTGATGATCCACTCAAGGCCCACACAAACCACATAACGGGTTCCATGTTCCACCGTGCACACTTAAGACAAATGTGATGTGCTTTATACTAACATGATAAACCCATGGCTTGCTCAATCCTCCCCACCTTGGTTCTCCTCCTTGAAAAGCTTGATCATGTCATCAATTCGTAGAATTGTTATCGCTGCCTCTGTTGCAAACTGCAGAAGACCAAGTAAACCAGATTTTAGCACAGTACTGCAGTCAAGCTGACCAAGTTGGATGGTGTGGATGTGACTGGAAATGGTAGTGATATAAGCTGCTGCCAAAAATCTCATGCAATGTATCAGTGCCCACCTAAAATCTCAGGCATTATGACAGACTAATCAACGGTTGGTGCAAAATGGTCAGTTGAATCTATGCAAGAATGAACAATGACAGAAAATGAAGAGAAGGCACTGCCCATGATTTATGCCAGACTTCCAAACAAACACAGCCCCTATTCAGTTGGGTCATTCAGCAAACACAACAGAACATGAAAATGGAACTGCTCAGGAAGAAGAGACCTGAATAATCTTCACTTTGCTCATTGAGGGCTCAATTACCCCAGCTTCAACATTGTTCCTCACAACTCCTTTGATCAAGTCTAAACCTGACCTGTAGCAACATGATAGAGTCAATAAATAGGAAAACTCCCCCCCTGGACAAAAAACTCTGGAAGCATTCATTATGCATGAGATAAAACACTGAACACCTCCTGAAGAATGACACTGTGAGCACTAATGTGACTGTTTGCTCTTGTGAGTACAAATATCCAGCTCGAGTTCTCCACTGGAACAACATCATATGGCCTATTGATCTGATCTAGTCCCTTCTACAATTGCCCTCTAGACCTTCTTTGAATTCTGAACAACTTCCAAAAAACTTGACAAATGGCTGCTGATAACATGCTTTCTGCACGTTATGATGCACTCTGACAGTTATCTTGAGTGAACTTTTCAGTTTATATGATGAGATAGCTTTCTACTAGAGTCATTGAAACAACATACCCAGAAAGGTGCTGCTTATCAGCCTTTGTCTGAGCACTATGATGATAAGCACACAGTTTCGCCACTAGTTCTGTTGCATCCTTTGCAGCATTTACAGCCAAAACCTGTTGTAATCATCCCAGTTGGGTTGCAAAGGTCATCTTCCAGCTTATTGCTTACCACTATAGGCAACACAAATACAAGCTTTAAAAGAGAAAAAACCCAAATTCCTGAAATTGAGACAGAGAGACTACATTACCTTTGGAATTATGAGAAGAGCCAGTGCAAATTCAACAACAGCTAGCTGCTCTCTTGAGCCTAGTGTTGTTGCTAGATTTTCCAAGTAGACTGAGAGGGCTGCCTCTACTGCTCCACCTCCCGCTACCACCATATTTGATTCCAATGTCCGTTTCACAATGCTCAAAGAATCATGAATTGAGCGTTCCATCTCATCTAGCATGTAGTCATTTGCTCCACGCAATATAATTGAGACCTAAAAGAAAGAAGAACATCAAATAGTGAGTCTCTTAAGTGGGAAGTCAAGCTGAGTGCTAAACTGAATTACCACATTTAGTATCTCAGCTTTACTCCTCTTCAACATCACCATCTGCCACTTCAAAATTCTGGGCTAGCAGTCTGGTGCACTTGCAAATGACGAACATTCAGCACTGTGACCCCCTTGAGGGTACTGCAATTGAAAGGGAGTCCCAGAAAATCTGGAAGAGGCACACAATTCCTTAATGAAATCCATGCACAAGCTTCAGCACAGAAGCCAGAAGTCATATCTATGAGATTGTAGAGAAATCTCCACAACACTACTTAACATGACATAACAATGACTGCACTCATAACCATATGAGAATCACTCACATAGTGTGAGACCTTCACCTTCATCATTAATAGCAATGATGAGCTGCCATGACTACCCACAGACTTCATCAGCCCCAGACAGTAGGTGTAGAAGATATGCATAAAATAATCTACCAAAAATTTTGGGCAAACCATTATACATAACCTGCATCCTGAGTTTCTGTCCCATTTCCAGATGCAATGAGAAGACCGACTCATGATTTGGCTGGCTAGCACTCAAGAGACATAGCTAATCAAAAGCCAAAAGCAATGGGTATCAAGGTTCCTACCGCCCTTGAACTCTTTGCACCCTTGATGAGAATGATATCATCATCAGACACCCTGTCCTCTACCACTTCTTCAGCAGTTCCAAGTAATGCAGCATCAAATGTCTCCCCACCTTCTATGTCAGCGAAGGTAAGTACCTGTGCCACATAATTCAACATTCAGCAACTTAACCTCTCCAAACAAAAGTTCTTCCAGGTCTCTTACAGCAGCCATAAATGAAGATTCATCATCAAGATACAACCAGCCCAGAAATTACTTCACAAAACTTAAAGCACAGCACACAACACATATGGAAAACCCCAATAAAAAAGAGCTCAGCACCAGAAACTACCAGAAAGAAAGTCCCAAAACTGGGATCATGACAGCAAAAGCAACTTGAAAAAGATACAGAATTGGAAACTTTTCTCAAGCAGAAAGAGCAGACAAGTGACATTTGACAAGGTTACACATTGGTCAACCTTAATGGAGAAAACATAGCATGCAAGTGCACTCAGCTCCAAGGAGCATTCTCAATGGAGAGAAAACAAGACAATTATAAAAGCCGGCGGATTGAAACTTTTTACCTGAGTAGCACCAGTTGCCTTGGCAATGTGTCTCATATCCTCCTTAGGGACACGCCTCACAGCAATGGCATTTGCTTCCACAAAGTACTGCACTCAAGACATCCAACCCCATGTTCAACCTATAGAGAAAAGCAACCCCAAATGCAAAGCTCTAGGATCCATTGTAAGAAGAGTTGAATCTCTCACCTTAAGTGCCATGTCATCAATGCCCTTTGTGGTTAGGATTACATTGGCTCCTGCCTTCAAAACTTTCTCAATCCGCTCCTTTGTAATATCAGCTTCTCTGTTGCACCCATGAAATACTCACCAAAGATCAATACAACAGACACAGTGACAACATGCATGGCAGTAGTCCCTGAATGGCCAGTGACTTCATCAGCTCCTGATATGGGAAATAGATTAGAGCAATGTTCAGTAATAGAGAACTTTTCAAGTACAAAACCTCTGGACCAAGCTTTGCAGAATAGGGAAGATAAACTCAAGCCTCAGCGAAAGTGATCAGCTGCCCTCACCGCTGACGAATTTTCTCAAGTTCTCTTGGATCAGTAACTAAAACTTGAACCCCCATCTGCATTTTTGTCCGCTGCAAATTAACATCCAAGCATGCTATGCGAGCTGGGGCCACACGTTTGGGCATTCCCTGAGCAGCTCTACCCGCATTCAGGGCATAGCCATTCAGTAAATAACTCTCTTTAGCACTCTTTCCATGAGCCTTGAGAATGTTGATTGCCTGTGCCATAACACCCGTGACAAAAACTTAGCAAAAGAAAATGAGGAAATAATGCTGTCATCCTCAAAAGAAAAATAACACCCACCTTGATGGGGTACTTTGTCTCCCCCTTGTCATTTGTGGTTTTCACAGCTAAAACTGCATCCACCACCTGCGACATTCCAGACAAGTTTTTCAGATATATTCAGCAACAACTGAGTCTAGTTCACCTTCATGAAAGCTGTGGCTACCACACCTGGCAAGAGAAAAGGAAAAGGTCAGATTGCTTGCCAATTTCGCAAAAAAGTTGCTGTCAGTCCCAATGATCTTTGAAGACATACTTGTTTTGGCACAGTTGATCAAGGATTCCTTCCCCAACTTCTCTACCTGCATAAATGGTTGTCATTGCTGTTCTAATGTGATGCAGCAACTGGAATGCAATCAACACAGCAAGCTCATATGGTATTTATGTTTTCCCCCAAAACCCAAAACTTGAGGAAAGGCAATGGATTTTCTTGAGCCAGCATACCTTGATGGCAAGCTTGTCGTTGATATATTTGCATGCCTCTCTCATAGCGAGCTGCAGCAACAAATAAGGCAAAAGAGTAAATTCAAAGCAAACCAAATCATTGTGTCCACTGAATTATTAAAGATGAGCACCAAATCTACAGGGTCCGAAGGAAGCACAGTGAGGGTGTATAAACCTCTCACATCCAGGGACAGATTGAGTCAACACCACTGCTATCCAGAACAATATCATAGACATGTATCAAGATTTATGCAGGATATCCATGCTGCCAATTAATGACTACAGAGTTTGGAACATAGGGTTCTGTTGGGTTTTGGGTAAAGAAAATGAGAGGGGAAGGAAATGGCTGAAACGGAGTTGTGAAAAAGTGTTCTGAGTTTGCAAAGTAACCAAAACACAATATGGGCCATACAACATTTCCTTGAAGGAGTAGTACAAACAAATGAGAAGTCTCTATCAGAGAAGATAAAAGCAAACTCTATCAATCCGACTTACACGATATCCACTTATTATTGATGTGGGGTGGATCTTGTTTCGGACAAGATCATTGGCTCTCTGCAAAGACAGAATGACAACAAGATAAAAGAGTTAGAGATACTTGCTGGAAGGAACGCTCACTCCCCTCCCTTTGTGATGCTCTACAATGACCCCAAGGAATGCTCATCCACCTGTTTTGACACCCTACGATGACCCAAAGACTGCTCATCCCTCCCTTTGTGATGGATACTCTACGATGACCCAGTACTGCCACTGCTTCAATTGAACCCTGCTCACTCACTTTCAGGAGCTCTGCCGCAATGATTACAACAGAAGTAGTTCCATCTCCGACCTCCCGGTCTTGCAGTTCTGCAAGCTCCACTAGAACCTGCCAAAAATGATTTTCATGAGAACCTCAGTACTTGCAAAAAAACTATCTTACTTTGTAGTACTTCTGGTTGCCAACACCTAGCATGAGGAGGATACTCATCTCCTCCTGCCATGACCTAGCCTTCCTCAATTGGTTGACAAAAGCAAACAAAAATGGTCCTCAAATGCATGCAGCATGTGGAATGCCCATACTTTCAAATCTGAGCTTAACCCACTGAATACACACTATATGATAACCTCCTCATTCAATGGTTTTTATCAAGGATACTGAATGTGTCATTCTCATCATGTGTGGTGTAGCCAGATTGCTTGCTTTCTCTTCCAAGGAAATAAGAATAGGGTTTGCTAATGACCAACCACCCTTGAGACATCTTTCCCTTGCCTGCCCCATTTCAAACCCTAAACCATCACTCTCTCTTTCTTACCTTTGCAGCAGGATGCTCCACCTCCAGCATTTTCAGGATAGTTGCTCCATCATTCGTTATTGTGACATCACCAATGTCATCAACAAGCATCTACAGCCAAAACCCACACATACACACACATAATTTGACCAAAGAAAAAATTTGAACAAGACAAAAAAGTATACTACTGCTACACCATTCTTCGCCTGCAATTTGACAGAAAGCTAAAGTGAGAGACATATTCTTCTTTGACATGAGAAACGGATGGGCTTCCAGGCATTATGGCCTGCGAAACTGAGCTGCTTCCATGTAGCAATTGTTATTGCTAAAATAAAGGGAGTTTCTCTCAGTCTTAAGATCTCCTTTACTGCAAAGAATCCTCGAAACCCTAACTTGTACAGGCTCTTGTTACATGGAGCAACCACAAAACAGAAAGAGAGGGAGCAAGACTCGGTAATGAAGAAGAACACGACGATGCGCACCTTGTCAAGTCCGACGGGACCTAACGAGCTTTTCACTATATTGGCGATGGCTTGACAAGCCATGACTGCATTGACGACAAAAGACCCCAATTCCTCAGCGTGTCAGCCAGAAGCGCATCAAGAACCGCCCCGTGAAAGCAAGAAAACGAGGGAGAAAAAACAACACAAACTACGAGTTTGCGACAAGAACAACACAAGTGCTGCAAGGGCATTTGGTACCATTTTGCGTGCGAACATCCTGCCCGGTCTGCCGATCTCCCAAGATTTCCAGATTTTGCGACATTCTTTCTCTCTTTCTTTCTTTCTTTACGCCTTTCTTTCTCCCAGGATCACCGATTTGTAGCCTTTCACTTCTTCTTCTTCTTCTTCTTCTTATTCTTCTTGATGACGATGACAGCAGCCACAAGCAAAACCGCCGCAGCAAAGAACAAGTCTTGGAAAGCTCACGCGGGAAGTCCAGAAGGAAAGACTCTTCTTCTTATTCTTGTTTTGCTTCTTTCCCTCTTCTGCTACTGTCTTCTGTCGTCTTCTTCACTTCCGTCGTCCGCGCATAACAAGAAAATCCTAAACCAACACTTCCGTCGATGATCCATCTACAACGTCCAGCGCCGGACGTTGTCGTCGAACGGAGGAAGAAGTGTCTAGGGACCGGAACTCAGGGTTAGGGTTTAGGGTTTTGTGAGCTTTTCTGGCTTTCTTCGGTAACCTTCTAGAGTTGTTTCTGAGATATGTTATTATGGTTGTTGTTTTCTAGTGTTGTGATATCTACAACAAGAGATTTTCCAATGCTGCTGCTGCTGAATGTGAAGATGGAAAACTTGTTTCTTTTACTACCTTGTCTTGCACAAAAGACTTTCGTTCCTTCTTCTACTGCGCTGTCTTGCACAAATCTTCTTCAATGGCTGGATGTGGAGAACGACAGACTTTTTTCTTCAAATGTGGTTCTGATTCCGGTGTTCTGTTTTGGTGTGGCAGCAGCTTGACGGGATGTGGCTGCTGCTCCAGTATTTGATGGTGATGAAGGCGATTTGGGAAGTTGCAGATTTTCCTCACGGTCCATCTCCTCTTGCAGGCATCTTTGCTACACATTTCCTCTCCATAGGCATTGGATTGTCTTCCAAGCTCAATTTGGAAAATGGCAAGGTATGTATGTATGTACAGAGATGTGATTGATTTGATCTACACCCACTGTCGAGAGCTCAGTCATGGCGACTTGTCACTGCGATTCGTAGAAAGGTGATGGTGCATGTCGAACACTTTGTGAGCAAGCACTCTCATAAGGTCGCAACTGCCACACTTATTGTCATGTTACCTTCAATTTTTGTTGTTGTGGAAGATTGATTTCTCTGCAAATTTCATAGATATCTGATTTTGATTGAAGGAACAGTGTTGAATATCATGATGTTCAATAGAAGACTTTATTAAAGCAGCTCCAATGGTGCTCAGTATTTGACCCTGCCAAAGAAAATTGGATGAAGAAAAGTCAAAACATGCTGGTTTGGCTCATCAAAATGGTTTTTGGCCTGGCATTTTTGCACAGGATGCTGGGGCTGGTAACAGGCACAGCAAAGCCTATCACCTGCTGTTGATTGGCTAGAAAGTTTGATTGGTCCAGGTGGGTTGCTATTAGTAGTCTCCCACCTATTTGCAGTCCCAGTTTTAGTTTGATGGGTGGGGTTGGAAAAAAGTTGGAGATGCTCTTAGAGCAGCTTTGGTTTGAGTATTTGTCATAATGAGTAATTAGGTAGATGCACACTCATTCTTTTCAGGTGTAAAGGAAACTCCAGGCTTCAGTTTCTAGGACCTGTTGCTCTCACTGATTTTTTTTTGTGGGGAGTGCTAAATTTAGGCTCAACACAAGTTCTTGAACTTTCTTGACTTTATGTCCAAGAAATTCTGTTGCAAGTTCCTCTAACCTTTTGCTGTTCCATTGGTTTACAGTTTCAGCTCTTGAACCTTTCGACAATATTCAAGCTTACAAGTCATTCTTGGAGACCAAGCATTGCTTTGACGCAAACCTGAAACCATTGTAGGGCCTTTGTTGGAGGCCCCTTGATACCTCGTAGATCCCCAACAGATGTTTGAATGGTAAGCTACCTCTGGATCCCTCTTCTTTGGAGGAAACAGGCCAAGAATTGACTGCCATGCAGCTAAAGCTTATGTCTCAGAAGTCATTAAACAATTAAGAAATCTAAATTACATCACTTTGATGTTATCTCTCCACTTTGAACTTCAACAAAAATCTCATCTCTTGTGTTATGCTCATCATCAACATCATGATCACCATCTTCTCCCTACTTAAGTTCTCCCCCTTGAGGCTTTTCTTCTTCCCAATTCCTCAGTCCTTATCCAGGATTCTTTCTTTGACCACATGGTTTTCAAATGTATGAATGAGTTCATTTGTTTTGGAACATCATGGATTCAACCATAGTCGAAAATTTCAACATTGAATTGATGTGATAATGGGCAGGTTGGTATTCATGTGCAGTTTTGACGGAAGGATGCAAACAAAGTCATTCTCCATCCTTTGAAACATTGAAGAGCTTTTTTTCTTTATTGCATGTTATGTCCTTTTTCTCTGAACCCAACAATCCATAATTAAAAAGCTCATTTCTCAAGAACTTGATCAAACAAGGAAATGTCAGCATGTGGTACCTGCAACGATCTTTTTGTAGCTTTAGTCTTTTGGGAGGTCAAGAACTTTGTACCACTTCTTTGGCCATAGCAAAGCTTCCAGAGAAGACATGTGTAGGGAAACTACAAAAGATATTTTTCGTGAGTCTATGTGGAGAAGGGAGGGATTCTAAGGGACTTTTGTAATGTGGAAAGTCTTTGGGTATAGAAGCCTTCAATTTGGATGATATTTAAAGATCCAACTAGTAGCTTACAAACATTCCCAAATGTCAAGTATTTGATAGAGATTTGCTTGATTGGTTTTTTATTTGGGCCCATTTCACATTAGTGATTGAGGGACCTAAACCAAAAGATTGCCATTGTGTGAAGAAGTTTGACTTGCAATGATGGCTTTACACTCACACAAGCAAAAATAAATGTGTGGAAAATATTGATTTGGCATTTTTGTAGGTTTGATGTGGAGGGAGTGGATTTATTCTTTTGATGAGCCTTGTGGGCATTGTCTCCTCCCTCCTCTTTAAGTTGAAGTGGGGATTAATGAAGAAATTGAACCTTTCATCATATTACAACATTGGAAAACCACTTAAAAGGCACCATTTCCACAAGTGCTTAAAAAGGGAGCTTGGCAAAGTGTTCTTCCAAAGTGACTTAAAATCAAATTTAAATTACAATATCGAGTGCACATCCAACTCAATTCAACAATAGAATCATGAATTTGACATATTATGTTCCATGTATGCATCATTCACATGAGTTGATTGACATAGGAGCTTTGCAAAGTGTTTGGGTTGATTCCCCTTTCACCAATGCAAAGTTACACTATTTCCATTCATGGACCATGGTCATTCAAAGTGACTTAAAATTGTATTTAAATCACCCATTCTATTAAACGATAGTTAGGCACACCCAATCAATTCAAATGACATAATTGCACATTTGACATATGTTGCATGCATCTATATGGACATGTTTTAATTGGGCAATGGGCATAGGGTAACCATATGAAACCCTTGCGAACTATAGTCACAATGGCAATTACTATTAGAGCAAACCCTAAACCCCAAACCCAATCCCCCCCCCCTTTTTTTTTGTGAGTTTTAGTTTTTTTCTTCCTTGTTAGTCAATTTGTTGAATGGTCTAGAACAATACTTTTGCTCTTGACTCTTCCTTGCAAAGATCCAAATGGGGCTAGCCTATAGCCATTTTGTCTTTATGGACTCCCATAGCTTCAAATGACCCCAAAATATATTGAGTTCATGAGACCTTGTTTGTACCAAATAATCATCCGAGCTCATTTACGTGAACGTTCAACTAAAAGATGCTTCAAAGTTCATGTGATCCAAACATCTAAACACAAAAGAAGAGGTAAAACTATAGAGAGTATAGAAATTAATTTACCATCTCGAGGGAGAATAAGGGAATTCCATAGACTCAAAAGCTCCCACCAATTTGATGACCAAAGTCACCTTGGGTGAACCAACATCGGTACCATGGTTAAAACTAAAAACCACAAGAAAAATTCTAAATTGCTTCTAAATATTATAAATATCCAATTCTTCGACTAAATCGAGGTCTCTGAGTCCCAAATCTACCATTTCTCGTGTTTAAGTTGGCCACTAAGAAGCCTCACTCAAGAAGTTGAAGGCACCGTTGTGTGGGTCCTGGTTGGCCAAAGTCAATTGGGAACCAATGAGTCATTGAAGTGCCTTCTCAATCTAGAAGCTCGAAATGTAAATTGAGTGTTCAGGTTACGACAATTGTTGGTCAAGTTTAGACACTTTTGAAGATATCGTCCAAGTATTGGGTCAAAGTTTACGAGCTTGGCACTTCGCTATTAGTGTGTTGATCAACTAGTGTTGGTTGGAAGCTTGTATATCATACCAACACTTGTTACAAAAGACACCACTTATGTTATCTCTTGTGACACGATACCAAGTGAAATTGGGTTTCTTTGCTCTGAATTTGGTTCCAAACAAGTATTGGTCCAAATGTAAGTGCCTAAATAATCTAATCACTATTTCAAATGAACCACCATTTGGCATTTATGTGCGAGGATAGTCAACACAAAATTATTTTGTTGGCCTTGCTTACCAAGCCAAGGATATTGTTGTGTTAAGATTCATTATAAAGCATAGTAGCTTAAGGGATTTTGGCCCCTAAGGTAATAATAATAATAGGTCTATTTTTATATGAGGATTTTTGAAACATGATATTTTGGCTTGTGTTGAAACTTGGGGATTAATTATAGAGTTGTAATATCTTGAAGGATTTTGGTTTCTTTTAGAGGATTTTTTTGAAGATTATATTTTGGCATGGTGAAATATTCGAGTTTCCGTAATTCTTCTTTTGCCTTAAGATACTAATTTTTAATGTAAATGGCAAGGCCGTAGTGTGACACACCACCTTTTGATACATATGTCCTCTTTATCTGTATGCGGTGTAGAAGTTAGGATTTGCTTGTTGGTTGATTATGCATTTTAATAGACACCATTTCCATAATTGTTTCAACTTGCCCTTTTGTCTCAACGTAAAAATCTCACATAATTCGAATTTGCCTCCTACGAAGCACCTTATAAAATTCGTAAGGTCCCCTCATAGGCTATGAGAAAGATTATGTAGTAGGTATAAGGCCCGGATGGTAAATAAATAAATGATACATACCTAAATGAAAGAAAATGAGGAACCTTACAAAGCATAAGGCCCCACCTTGAAACATAAGATATACCCACCCAATTAAATTTTCGAAGGTGATCTTTACATCTTCAAAACACCCTCCACTTACACTACAAAATCGTCGTCAATTCTTTGCACTCTTTCTATAATACTTGCAAAAATAGAATTGAAAAATTATGTCAGGTTTTTATGAGTGAGCGTAATGCCCAAGGAGCTAGGCATTCCCGAGATATGCCATTCCATTGGGTGGTTGGTGGTAATGGGTTCTACCGAGGCCTATTCCAAAATGTAATTCGTGTTCGCTCCCATTGATTGGCATCACAAGTAAAACTCACAAAACCAAAATCGGAACAAGTAGATAACCCACCTATCCCACCTCGGGAAAAAAAAAAAAAAAAAAAAAAAAAAAAAAAAAAAAAAAAAAAAAAAAA
>Ga0116227_10007147_pt1 | contig 22030 bp, 23 predicted proteins | sample S1TSphgellanicum_FD_89693 | JGI IMG/M metagenome (GOLD analysis project Ga0116227, IMG submission 89693) | Host-associated microbial communities from peat moss isolated from Minnesota, USA - S1T2_Fb - Sphagnum magellanicum MG | ecosystem: Host-associated > Plants > Peat moss > Unclassified...
ACAAAACAGAGAGAGAGAGAGAGAGAGAGAGAGAGAGAGAGGAGGAGGAGGAGGAGGATTGCGATCAGGCATGAAGGTGACAGGAAAAGAAACTCACCCTGAGGATAGCAACAGAACAGGGATGGAAGCGGGCGGTAGCGAAGGCTCAGTGGAGATGGACAGGCCGCCCACCAACGCTGCAGCGACCACATGCAAAGGGAAAGCATCCGCTGCGTAGGTGAGTGTGGCATCCGATTTCAGCTTCCTCCCCATCTTCTTCTGCGTCTCCTCCTCCTCTCTCTCTCTCTCTCTCTCTCTCTCTTCGTTGTTGTGCTGCCACTCACCTAATTGCGAAAGCTTGGCATGGAGCCTGCTTATTCTTGGGTCGCGCACTAAACCCTAAACCTGGCAGGCAGAAAATCTCGACTTTCTGCTCTGCCGCACCCGGCAGACTCCGCCTGCCCCGTAGCTCCCCTTCCCGCCTGCCCACGAACTGCGGAGCTCCGTTTAGCACTCTGCCCGAGTCTCTCACGAGTCTCACCGTTCACCTTCGTGCTCACCTGCCTATCCTCCATACCTAGCCATGGGAACAAAAGGATTTTGATGGGAACTTGATGGGAACAATAGGAATTTGATGGGAACTTGATGGGAATATAAGGAATTTGATTAGAACTTGATGAGAACAAAAGGATTTTGATGGGTTATTGATGGGAACAAGAGGAATTTCACAGGAATTATTTGGGAACTTGATGAGAATAAAAATATTTTGATGAGATATTGATGGGAACAAGAAGAATTTGATGGGAACTGTTTGGGAACTTGATGGGAAATCAAGCTCTCGCCCCTTCAAAAAGATAAGAAACATCCCTTGGGGGCATGTTTGCACCACCTTATTGGCTCACCCCTATGTGCTTTACTTTAACCTCTAGATTATGTTTTTAAAAAATTTACTAGGGTTTTGAATTACAATTTTTAGTTTCAAAATGTTTAAAGTTTTGTTTTGATTCTATATTGTGTTTTACATTGTTGTTCTACATTTTTTTGGTCATTGGTTGATTTGAATAGGCATTACATGTATTTTAGGTGTTTTGCATTTTGAAATTTTGATTATAGGTTTGCAAATCAGGTTTAATTATTCTAGAATGTGTTGACATTTCAAAATGCCATTGTTTTGGGTTATAATTGTCAAATTGTGACATTGCAAAATCACCTTTTTTTTTTTCAAGAATTTGGGTAATTTGTGAAGCCATGGTTAAAGTTTTGCCATCAATCGTGGCATGTGTCTTGAACGAAAGCCATGGGCATTGATTTCTTAGAGATGTTTTGCATTTTATCATCCCAACTTGCCATGAATTATGTGGAAAAAAATCTATGAAATGATTATTGACAGGTTGGTAGGTCCAAAATTTAATGCATTTGATTACAAGTTGTAAGAAGTCATGGTTTGCTTGAAACGCCAAGTTTTGGATGTCCTTCACCATTTTATTTATTTATAAATGCATTAAAAAATCATAATATTTTTACTTTGATGTACAAAATCCTAGGTACAAAAGCATGTGCTTAATCACTAACTATGTGGATCATGAAAATGCAATGATTTTGGTAATATAATATAATAACCAATTGTTGTTACCTTTGTTGATTGAAACTTATAAGTTGTTGATGCCCAATTTAGTTGAAGAACCTACACAATCTACCCATAATTGGGACAATTGTGATTTGTTTCACAGCATAGACCATAGATACATTGAAGGTCTTTGTAATAAGACAATTACATGGATTCCATTGTTATGTTGTCGATGTAAATGATTACAAATGCACCTTGGCTTGGTGGCATAAAGAAGAGTGTAAGTTTTCCATAATTATTATGTTAGATAAGCAAATTATAAGCATGTTGATTAGCTAGATTGAAACACAAAAGATATTTTCATTGTTGCAATCTTCACTTCCATTCACAAAGTGTTGCATTAAAATTGACAAACTTGATAAATTGACATTTATGAACATGAACTTATGAACTAATGTGAGATGATTATTGGTTGCTTATAGTGTGAACATAATTAGGGTTTAGAATTTTAGTTTGTCATTTGTTTAGTTTTTACATAGAGACAACAAAAGGCATCATGATGTTGTTTTTTCCATATTATCCATTGCCATAAGTGATTTCATGACGGCAGGTGAAGGAAAAAAAGATTATTGGTCATATGTGTTTAATGCAAAGACTTATATTTTTAGAACTTCTAATGGAGGAGGATTGAATAGTAATTACAATGGAGTTTCATCATAAGGAGCAAGGGAAACTTATGTTTTGGGGATTTAAAGGAGTTGAAGATGAGCTAAATCATTAGCATTATTTTAATATTTTTTTGGCATTTTGTTTTTATGTTTGTGATTATTATGTTTTCCTCCACTACATGAGTAGTTGCTTTGTGAGAACAAACAATGTACTTAGGATGTTTTTATAAAGGGTTGGTGTCGAAACATGATGACAAATTCAAGATATTTTAATTGTAAATATATGGGCATATAGGAATTTTGGAACCTTGCATTTGTTAGAGAGTTGTGTAGGGGTTGGAAACAATTTGGTGGTTGGTCTTTATGAAACATATAACATAAAAAACTTTTTTTTTGTGTACCCTTGAATTGGAATGGACTATGAAGATGGATGTCAGATCTTAACTTGTCCTACTGAAGATGAATTTTTAACATGGGTAGTGAATCTACCTCATACTTTCAATCATTTTTGAATAAAAATTTAATGTTCTATCTACTATATTTGGAGTGTATTTAAGGTGTGAGGGGATAAGAATTCAAGTTTTTTGTTATTGTCATATAAAGCTTGAAGTAATGCATTGCATGGTAGAATGTGTTTAGTAGTTCCATGGATTTAATGAACAATGAAAGGTTTAACCTTTAGCTAGACCTCAAGAAAGTTTGATTCAATGCATGTGGAAGGTGTTAGTGGCACAATAAAAGGTTGTTTAATGGTTTAGAACATAAGTGTTATAAGCATAAACATCATAAATATTAAAAGTCTAATTAGGTTACATTTTAGTTCCAAGGAAATAATGTCAAGATAGTTGACCACATTGGCTATTTCAATTATTTGTGTGTTCAAAAATGTAAATTGAATTGGTTGTTTGAAGACATCATATGTATTGTCGTTGGTGTTGTTGTAGATCCTATTCTATTGGTTACAAACCAACATGTCGATATGCATGTTGGATGCAACAAATATTTTGTTTTTACATTTACATGTGAAGCCAAATTAAATTTGATAGAATATATTGATGCAAAATTTGAAAATGAAATGGAATGTGAAAATTTTTGGGATCTTTATGATACATTTCATTTAACAATTTGAAATTGATCCATGTTGTATTTTATTTGAATGTGAAGGTGTTTAAAGATTCCAACTTGTTGATGGTGATACACAATATTTGAAAAACTTGTCATTGATTTTAATGTTTTTTATTAATGGTTATTTTAAATAAATAATATTAAACTTAATGAAAAGGGCTTTCTTAGTTTCATATGTATGCATTATTTGTGGTAGACATGTAATTATCGTTAAAAACAATACCATATGTTGTATGTTAATTAGGATAATATGCATAATGACCTTTTTAAAATAATGAAACAATTTATTGTCAAAAATTTTGAATTAATAAATTTCATGTGTTTTAGCTTCCCATGTTTGTAATTTCTCATGTTTACAACTTTTAGATTAGTGAACCCAAGGGCTTTCTATGAAATTTTTTGGAATGAATATTAGATTTCTCATGCATTATATTTTTATTTTTTCATGTGTGTTTAATACGTGAAATGTGTTATCTGTGTCTTTTATGTGATGTATTATTTGTTAAATTTATGTCTTTTGTGGGGCCTTTGTGAAACGCAATGATATGAACTTTGATGGTCTCCTTTATTGTTATTGTTTTATGATAAAACTTATTTTCATTTCACATATTATTTTTGTGTTTTTTGTTTGTCATATGGTTTTTAATTGTGTTTTTTGGCTTGTTTTTTGTCTTTTTAATTTTCTAAGTTTGTGTGTTATTTAAGCTATTGTGTATTTTTAATTTTGTACATGTTACATGTTTTTTATTGCGTGTGTTTTGTGTGTTTTGTGTTTACTTTATTTTGGATGTTTTAACTTTTCATTATGTGCATGTTTTATGTGTCATTTATTTATAGAGTTTATCTTTGTTGGGCATTTGTTCAATGAATGTGTTTTGAACGTGAATGTGAATGTGGCGTTAGTGTTTGTGGGTTGAGGGATTCAATTTTGGTGTTAATGTTAGTGATTTGAAGTTTGAGGCATCTAAGATTTAACTCATGGGGGATGGAACATGAAACAAATGAAAAGTTGTTTGTTTCTATTCAAATGTCTAACAAAATGCCATATTTTTAATTCAAAACAAAATCTTCCACATTCCTTTGGGTTAAATGTAAAATTTAAAAGAATAAAAAAATAATTGTTTTGGAATTTTATTTGTTCCAATAATCTTGATCTTTTTATTTTGAAAATTTTCATACTTTGAACAAGTTGTAATGTTAATGCAATAAAAATTACTTGGGTTGTGTTTTTTATTTTAGGAATTAGATGTTTTAAAAATTCAAATTGAATATTCTTTTACGAACTTAATGCGTCAAAGACTTAAATTCTAAATTTGTTAGGATTTGTCAAAAAAATTACAAATATGTTGGGTATATGATTTAGGGTATTTGCTATAAAACTTCATAGTACATGAATACAACAAAAACCAAACCCCCACCTTCACATCATGTTTTAGCCAACCATAAATATAAAAAATCCAAACCCCATCGATTTTTTAAATATAAAAAACTAAAAATATGGACCTAGATGATTTTTTTAATATATATTTTCCCCATAAACTCAAACCTAAATATTATTTTTGAAATCAAAATACTCGCCTCACATTACTTTGAACACATGGAAGGTTTTTTCAAAGGAAAAGGTCCATTTGAAAGGGTTGACCAAAATATTATGAAAATTATTGAAAAAAAAAACACATCATGTTGAAAAATTTAACCATTCATGCGTACTTTTTCAAATGATGGTGAGGTAAAAGATGTGTATATTTTTGAATTATTTGTATATTGTTACATAAAATGGTGAAATGTTTTCTCTTTGTATCTTAAATAATGTTTCATGCAAATTGCCTAGGTGTTCACAAATGTTCATTAATCATAAATAACAATTATTTAGTAAAATCCATGAATAAAATTGTGGAATGTTCTTTTAATGGTGGAGGACAAACTAGATGGGAAAAATGTTGATTTTGCTTATAAAATTTCATGGTGAGTGTCATGATTCAATTTTTTAATTCAAAAGTTTTAAGTGAAAAATAATTAAACTTTTCAAATAACCAGTCAAAATAGACCATTGTAAAAGTAATTGTGGCACCTTTTTTTGGGAATAACTAGTTAGGCATTTTATGGGGATTTCAAGAATGAAAGTGTTGAAGATATTCACAACCTTAAATCATGTAAGGTTTGAATTTCAAAGCACATGAAAAAAATTTAAAAGTGAAAGGCAATATAAATGCATTCCTTTTGAAAAATTTTAAAATTCCAAAAAAAAGCTTACTCACTTTGTAAGAAATTAAAATCATGAGTGTTCAATGACATGGTTGATTACCATGCAAACGACACATGTGAAAATAATCATAATTATTCAATAATAGGAGTTTGGGTATTCAAAGTTACATCATGACATCCATTAACAAGAAGTTGGTTATCAAGTAAATGAAATTTGAACTTGAGAATCAAAAACTTGAATTGGAATTTTGTGCACAAGTTCAAGCAATTCAATTGGCAAAATGTTCGATGATATTTTACATGATTCTAAATGACTCAAATATTTGTAAATGTGTTTTTTTGTATAAAAAGGTAATACATTAATTTATTTTTTCCCCTTGTCATCCTGTTTTAAATTTTATGGTTTTAAATGTGTTTTTCAATTTTGCAAATTTCATGAGTTAAAATAAGGTAATAAAACCTAGAGCACTCATGTTCAAAATGAGTTTTATGCAAAGTTTGTGAATTTTTGTCATTTTATTTTCAAATTGTATCATTTTTCATTTAATTTAATTTAATTTAATTTTTTTTTTTGGGTAATCATGAGTTAGAAAACATCCTTAGGCACATGTGGTTCAAATAGTATATCGTTTTAATAAAATCAAACAAAAAAATGCCTTTGTGTTAAAAAAGATTTATGAATTGTGAAAAAAATCACAATTTATTAATAAAAATTTATGAACATCAAATGGGGTTGATGGGAACACCCATTTAATTTGTGAAAAATGGAACATGTAATGTTTCTCCATGTTCTATGTTTTTTTGGCCTTAACATGTAAGAAACATTTGCCTTTTTGCATCACAAAAAAAAATTACTTAAAAAGCCTTTTAGGGTTGAAAATACAACCATAAATTGAAAATAATTATAAAAACATAAGCCATCACAATTCTAAGAGCACAATGAACAAATGCACTAATGCAATGTAAAATCCTTCACCCATATTAAAAATTTTAAAAAACATTTTCAATATTAACCCTACCAATAGTCATTTGTCAATCAAACACGTTTATTCTCTCAAAAAAATTCCATTAGTTAGCTTGAGAATTATATAAAAGATAATATTGATTTGCATAACTTGCATCTCCAAGTAAATAAGGTTTAATTTTAAAAATTTCAACCAACAAATTGAATCAACATCAACATATTTACACACTATAAAAGTTTCAACATTGAATCTATTAACAATAATGTTTGCATTAATTCTATATGCAAATGGATATAACAACAACCCATTAAAGCTTTTGTAAGCTTTAATGGATTTGACAAAAGGTTCCAAATTTTTTACCAAATGCATAAATGATCCGTAAATCATACATTACATAACTAAATATTTTTTATTTCACATTTTAAAATTAGGGTGTTAAACAACTCTTATCAAATCTCAATGTGTAGAATGTTTAAACTCTTTCCACCAAATGTTATGGGGCCTAATCTTTCGATAGACAAAATAAGAAAAAATAATTGACATTTCATTGAAAACAAATGGTACCTCAAACCCCAAAAATATATTCCTCACTTGAACCACTATTCATCTACTTCCTCCAATTACCTCCCAATGTCTCAACACAATCCAAAAGAAAAAAAGACCAATAACACAATGCCAATTGTTATTATATTTATTGCAAACGCTAACTCTAAAATTCCAATTATGAATAATGAAAACTAGTTTCAAGCTCTGTACTCACAAACCAAAAAGCACAAAATAATTATAAAAACCCAAAAGACAACAAACTTAACCCTTGATTGGGTATTTTCTAAAATGAATTAAAACCTAAAATGGTAAAAAGGGGTTTTAATATTTAACCCTACCTAAGTAGAAAATGTGAAAAAAAAAACTTAGTATATATCATTACCTAAGTTGGCCATGGCTGAAATTGCTCATATGTGCTTGCAAAAAAGATATGTTGCTTCTCCCTTGCTCCCAATTTGGGGGCAAAGTGACGGCAAAAGCAAGGGCTTTAGTGGTGGCTTAGATGTGCACATGCCAAGGCCAACGATGTGCTCAACCAATCAATTAAGGAGACACTCTTGTGCTTTCTCAATCGAGTATGATCATAATAGCATACAACTGAATAATATGTGCATCAAAACTTTCTCCCTGCACATGAGCTTCAACACAATCTTTTGCATTAATAACTTGAGATGATTTGATGGTCATTGATTTGTTCAACCTAAACTCTAAACCCTAAACTCTTGTGAGGATTACCTATTTTTCTACAAAATCTTTCACCATAAACTCTCGTGATGTTACCTACTCTCTCTCTCCATTGATACCTTTCACCCTAAGCTCTCATGAGGCTAGCTATTTTCTACAAAACCTTTCAACCCTAAACTCTCATTAGGTTACCTAATGTTTACAAAACCTTTACAAAACCTTTCAACCTTGAACACTCCTCAGGTTTAAGTATTTTCTTTAATGCCTTTAAAGCCTAAACTCTTGTGGAGTTACTACCTATTCTCTACAAGAGCTGTAAACCTTCCACCCACATTATTCTTTGCCAATTAATGACTTGCTCCACAAAACAAAGTCCCCAAAGTTTGTTGAATCCTGGACTTTTACAAGTTGGGGGAACGAATGCTAACCTTTTCCTTTTCCCACATACCTAAAAACCCAAGACTTAGAAAATACTAATTTAACTATAATTTATTGTCATTGATAGTTCCCATATTTTGAAATTTCTGAGGTCACGTTTTCAAAAGAAGTTAAATATTGTGCACATTGTCTACAATTTCTAGGGGTGGCCTTGAGTTCGAAAAACTAACCTCCTTGAGAACACTATCAAGTTGAAACTTGTTACAAGATGATGATACATAACACATCAACTATATTGTGTTCTTCAGTGTAGCTCCAAGCGGAAGTAGTTTTCCCAACCAAGCCAAGGGAAGAATAATAACCTCTCCAAGCGTGAACATTTCTAGAGAAGAAGTTTTCCCACCCAAGCCAAGGAAGAAGGATAATGTCTCCAAGGGTGAACATTTCTAGTGAAGAAGTTTCGCCCACCCAAGCCAAGGAAGAATGATAACATTTACTGTGCCATAAGCTACATACACTATATACCCTTGATTCTTCAGATTCCAAATCTGCCTTTTATGCATTCCAGGAAACAGGAAACAACTTCAAAGAGACACAAATTTGTCCCTTCTGTGGAAAAAAATTAACGGTACTCATCCTCAAGGTTTCGGAAACTGGTAGACAAGTCATTGTGCAGCTTCTGGAACTTGGCGGTAAGAGCAGACTCCCCTTCTGAAGGCTCCTCAAATTTCATTGACCTGAGACCCGCAAAGTCCATAACAAAAGGCTCTTAGATTACAGTAGTGCCCAGAATGATGTAAGTGATGCTCTAACATCTCCTCAACACAGCTGGTTGATTGGAAATGCACACTGGACAAACTCAATACAACCCAGACTCCAAACTGTGCAGTCTGTGATACCCATCAACCCACAATGACTCCTAAAAGCCATCTGATAGTCACATTTGTAGTAAACAGAAGGTTCAGTCTTGTTTACATTACATGTGCAGATGACAAGCAAGTTTTTGAAAGAACTTGGACTAGGATGAAAAGGGAAGATTGAGAGTGATAAAGTCTACTACACAAATCACATCAGCTGTGTCAAGGTAGAGAGAGTGATTTCTGAAGTGGGCAAACTTACACCAAACGATACATGATATCCCCAAGCCGCTGTTTAATAGTGTTGTAGGTAATTTTCTGGCCTTCTGATCCAGCAGCTCGCTCCACAGCCTGAAACAAGAACGTAACAAAACATATCTTCATAAGTACTCCCAATTTCCATTTTAAAGCAACCTGAGTGGAACCAAGTGATGGTTCAATAATAAGGTTATAATAGAGATTTCAGGTCCGACAGCATATCTGTGGACAACAAAGAAAACACAGATTAAAAATTCCACCCAACTCTTCAGCATGATCACTGTTTTCTTCCATCAGGCTGAAATTCTACTCCATATGTGGACTATCCAAACATGAGAAACCCAGCAGAAAACAAAGAGAACAGGACCAAATTAACTGAGTGGAACTTACCTGATTTGCAAGAGCACCGAAGTGCATAATATTCTTCATCATCCAAACTGATTTGTAAAATGGACAGAACTTGTCATAGCTGCCATAACCACCAAGAAAACCACATATTCTTGTTACATCAGGAGCAGAGTCACAACATGTGGACTATCAATATCACATGAAGTTTTGTCCCATCATCTCCAGTCTCCATTGGGTATGATTCTAGAAAAAAATGCTCAATTGGAGAAATATTTGTTCCAGAGCTAGAGAATTCTCACTCAGACAGACTGATGATGGATTCTGGCACTTCATAGCATCAGTATAGCCAAGGAGGAGCAATGAACCCACATCAAGAAAGTCTCATTTCATTACCTGCTGAAAGCATTCTGAGCCAAATAGTCTTCCCGCAGCAATTTAGCGACTTCAAGTGTAATCTTGTCTGTCTCTGCCAAAGCATCCTTCCCCACAAGCTGCAGACAATAGTGGGAACATCAGTCAGTGTACTGGCTTTGCATTCAAAGCCACTTTTACCTTACTGTTCTTTCAAAATGTAAACAAACAGAAACATGTAAAGGAGACAACAGCAGGCACTGTTTCCACACATCTCATTACTTTCCTTTGTGCTATCTGTAATGAAGATTGTAGCTCACGTCAACAAGCAGCAGCTTACAAAATGTTAGGATGTTTTTTTACCTGCACAATTTCATTCAGATCATCCTCCCGCTGTAACACCTCACGTGCCTTTGTTCGAACTGTGATGAACTCAGCATCAAAGTTCTCATAAAATCCTTCAAGTGCCTGCAAAAAGAAAAGGACTTGAATATGATCCAATATGACCATTCTAAACACCCAATTAAGAGAGTCCCTCATCACAGAAAAGTCCACACAACCTTTGAAGTTTGGATATAATTGCAATGAGGACAACACCACCTTGTGCAAAGTGTCATATTCTCTTGGAATGTGTTTGATGCATTCTGTCAAGTTCTTGACTGACTGAAACTATGGATAGTTATTGCTGAAAGCATACCTGTGTGTATTTGGAGTAGGAGATGAGCCAGTTCACTGCTGGGAAGTGCTTCCTCTGAGCCAATTTCTTATCAAGACCCCAGAAAACCTGTGATGGTAGGAAAAGACAGGAATCATGACCCATTTGTACGTACCCAACAAAGTGCTTAAAAATGAACACCGATTTCACCACTTCTGGCCACTGTTCACACTGATGAAAGGATGTCCAATGCAACCAGGAGAATAACTCATTCACCCATTGCAAGCCTACACAGGAGGATAAAAGTTCAATCATCCAACCTGGACAATACCAAGAGTTGCGGCAGTGACAGGGTCAGAGAAGTCTCCACCAGGGGGGGAGACAGCTCCAACAATGGTTACACTCCCAGTTCTATCTGGGCTTCCCAAGCACTTCACCTTTCCTGCACGCTCATAGAAGGAAGCTAATCTTGCAGCAAGATAAGCTGGATAACCACTGTCTGCAGGCATCTCAGCCTGCACAGCAAACAAGCAATGTACAAAAACATTAGACAACCTCAACATAGAAAGGGACACAAAACGACTACTGACAACCAAAGCAAGGACAATGTGAGGAATGAAACAACAAATACATGTTTTTTGCTGGATGTCCAAAAAAATTACATCATTTGCCCCATGGAAACCCCAACAAGAATGCACACAAGACCCATTGAAGATAGAGAAAGAGATAGGTACATACAAGACGCCCAGATATTTCTCTCAGAGCCTCTGCCCACCGGGAGGTGGAGTCAGCCATCATACTAACATTGTATCCCATGTCTCGGAAGTACTCAGCCAGTGTAATGCCTGGCCAAATAACAGAGTACATTTTTTTCAGCAATGTAATGAATTCAGTACAGTGAGGTATTTCATGATCCAAACTGCAGATTTGGTCTCCTCACAGAAGGCAAAACTGTACATAGTTTCCACAGTAAGCAGTAGCTCTTTAGAAGCAGGCCCAAAATAATAAAAGTTTATAACCTGTGTAGATTGAAGCTTCACGGGCAGCCACAGGCATATTAGAGGTGTTAGCAACAAGTGTAGTACGCTTCATCACAGACTCCTCCCGACCATCTGGTAAGGTCATGGTGAGCTGTGGGAAATCCATAAGTACCTGCATTCCTCAGCAATTGACAGACAACCTGTCATGAATTGTGCATCTCCAAGGCATCTTTTCTAGTTGCAGAAAGTAGAACTGACAACATGGGTCATATGAGTTATGTGAGCTTCTAACCTCAGCCATCTCATTCCCGCGTTCTCCACAACCAACATAGATAACGGCATGGGAATTTGAATACTGCCAACAGTCCACAGGTCAGACTTGCTAAGTGTTTTCAGCAAAGACTTGATCAAGAATGATAACAATATTGGCTATTTTCAAAAAACATACAGCCAAGATAAACTTCATGACTGCCTTCAGCAAATGCAGTGTACAGATATAACCCACCAGTAGCAAACAGTTACCTTGGAAAGTGCTTGACTGATCACAGTCTTTCCACACCCAAATGCACCAGGAATGGCACATGTACCCCCAAGCACTGAAGGAAAAAGGGCATCCAAAACCCGCTGCAAGATACAACCCCTTTCAGAATGCACCAAAAGTTGAGATGAAGTGGGAGCCAAAACCAAAAATTTCTTGAAGCTTGCAGACAACATGCCAAAGAACCCTTGAGGGCCACTGTCAAAACGTTTGTTGGAAGCGCTTATAGAATGCTAACATTTGGTGCAACTGGACACTCAATGATGTTCCAATCCCTGTCTGATATCAGATAATAACTGGCTTATATTATGCAGGGAGAAACCTGTCCAGTTAGCAGAGGAGTGTCAGCTGCAAGCTTGGCAGCCACAGGTCTTGGTGTTCGGACTGGCCATTCCTGTACAGACATTTCCAATCACATGTAGAAGTACACACAATCAAGACAATACTCTTCATCATAATTATCTGATCAAATTGTAGCATAGATGCCTTTGTTCTGTACACTTTCAAAAAAGAACAAAGGCATCTAGAGGTAAGCTTTGTGTTCTTTACCATAGTTTTGCATGTGAAAATATTTCATGCAATGAGTCTGTCATGACTTGTGCATACAATGAGTGTGTCTTGAGTTGTTCTGCATGCAATCAACAGACATAGGGATCCTGTGGACATAGACTTCCTCTGATGAGACAGTGCTCTAATTGTCTCAATCCTAAGACATTTTCCCAATGCAGGAAGAGTAATGGGATTGAGTCCGCAGTCTAATGAGATCATGTCATGCTGATGAGCTAACCAACTGAAAACTGGGTGGAGAAAGGATCTTGAGATTGAGGGTTATGATGAAGGTGAATTCAACCTAACAAAAAGCTTCCTCTCTGATACAAACTGCCAGCAATGTCCACTGAAGATACCTGGAGCATAGTGAACTTCTTCTTCCGTCCTTGAAATTCCAATTCCAAAACTTCATCCTGCACAGGTGCAATTTGCGGAAAAAGGTCATGCAAAGTCATGTACAGATCCAAACAACAGCCTTAAATCTCAACTAACCATTGACTGCAAAGAGCAGATAAACACGTGCACACAAAACCGAACATTTCACATTCTGAGTCCAAAGTTGAACCTGCAATGTGTACTGCCCTTCTGGAGCAATGTACGTGATCTTCCCCATACTGAAAGGGGGCAGTCCAATGTGATGCTCAATCAAGCTATTTTCATACACAGTCTGCAAAAGCCATTCCAGGACCCGAAAGCCCATGAAAGATCAGCATTCCATTTAACTAACCCAGATAATGAAGAAATAAAAGATTCACTACAAAACAATGTCAAACCTCAATCAAGCCACCAGGTGTAAAAAATAAATGACAAAACCAAGGCCTGTTTCCTTCTTAGGACCTAGCACAAGGGTGCCAGGACCAACCCAATGGCAAGAGCTTTATTAGGCGTAAGATCCAGCAACAATATACCCACTGGAAGAGTCTTGGCCACTATGGTGTGCCTCTCTCTCTCACCTGCCTTACCCATAACAACACAGTCCTGTAGAACTTGTCTGAAAGGCTAACATAAATGCACTACCAGAACTAAGCAAGAGAATTAGGAAGCAATTACCCCAAACAAATCACCTCCAGTGATTGCATCACCAACATCTGCAATATCCCAGCCCCAAACAAAAGAGAAACCACACATTATCAATCATGTACAATGTGACAAATTTCTCCTAATCACCAACCTTCAGACACCCCAAAGCATCAAAATCCTGAATGTGCATGTTCAAACATATTGTTTGCTTATCTCCCTTGATCAGTGGCGACTGATTGAAATCCTATCTGTTATACCCTCATGATGTATTGATAACTTACATTAACCTACCCATGACTGCTAAGCAACTAGCTTCTTTACCTATGTGAGAATAGATCCCAAAAAAGAACAAAGAAGATCAGTACAAAGATGAGATTTGAAAGTCAGAGCTTTCTTTGCTGATGCAAAGAGAGAGAATAACAATGTACCAAGGTTCTTTGGTGAAAATTCATAAGCCTTTTCCCTGTTTAAAGCAGGCACTGCAACACCACGGGGGATGTACACATCTCCACATCTTAGGGCAATGGCCTTCAGTGGCCGCTGCATAAGGAAACAAACACCAGAAATTTCCACAAGTTATCAAGGTTGTCAGGATCTGATACACTTCAATTAGGACCATCATGAAGAATGAAAATTGTGAGTACAGCTTCATGTCTTTAAAACGCACTTCAAACTGCATAAAGATATTCAATTCTAGTGATCTCCAAATCACACACACCACAGAAAACACTAAAAGACATACCTGAATTCCATCAAAGATATTCTCAAGGATTCCAGGTCCAAGCTCCACAGAAAGTGGCTGCACACACATTGGCAGACCTTTTGTTTGTTACACCAAAGAAGGGGGAAAAAAATCATCTATCAAGAGAATTCCTCACACTTACAATCTAGATACTTCCACTTAGATTTAGAGCCACTGAAAAAGACAATCACAAGTTTCTGTGTAGTATCTGTCACCATGCAAACAAGAAAGCACCTCACAAGAGATTCCTTCAGAATGAATCAGAAAACACACAGGAGAAACGATCAGGAATCACATCATTCCACCTTGTGTGTTCGTAGGACAGGATCCCTCACTGTCAATCCTGCAGTTTCCTCATACACTGTACCAAAACCAGAAAACAATGTACAAGGTTATGTTCACTCTCAGAGGATATTAAGCAGTCTGTCTGCCTTTTGGATTTGTTGTATCTCCTACAAAATCATGGCACAGAGCACATTCTCGAGTATAACTTCAGTTGATGGATGCTGATTTTGTATGTGCGGAACTTGGAATTGTTGAAAGGGCAGGGCAATAGAGCTGAAGAAGTATGTGGTGGGAGGGACAGTGCAGTTGCCATCCATCTACCCAGAGTGCAAACTGGAAAGCCCTCTAAAGAAGACGACTGCAGTCCTACCTTCCTCAGTCCAAGGGAACCCTCACTCAACAAGAAGGAAAGGAAATTCACTGCAATTCACATAAAAATCCACAATGGATAGCATCCGCAGCAGCAGAGACAGAAACCCTAATTCCTTCCCAGTACCTTGGATCGTGGCAGGAACGCCCTTGAGCTGAATCAGTCCAAGGGAACCCTCAATCAACAAGAAGGAAAGGAAATTCACTGAATTCACATACAAATCCACAATGGATAGCATCCACAGCAGCTGAAATGGAAACCCTAATTTGTTCCCAGTACCTTGGATTGTGGCAGAATCGCCCTCAAGCCGAATGATTTCACCTATGAGCTTGTCATGGCCTACTCGCACCAACTCATACATTGCCGCTCCTCCCATTCCATCTGCCACCACCACTGGTCCTGACACCTGCAGCAAGGATGACAGTGTTGTTGTCCAATGGGGTTTCCAAATACAAGGTTCCCAACACATCCACTAGTTATAAAACAACAAAACACAAAATGAGCCAAACCTGCCGGCACCCACTTCCCACAGTGACAACAAACGCAGATCTGCCTACTTCCCACAACTCCTCACTCACCCAATAAGCAAACCCAACTCTCCTTGAAAACCCATAGGCCAAAAAAAAAAAAAAAAACAGAGCAGACAACAACCAGATCTACGATCCGACTGTATTTGTTGATATTCAAAACAGATCTAGAGCACGATACCAAAGAATGCCAGCATTTCCCCAACACCCATTACTCTCAACGATTAATGACCAATTTTCCATATTGTATTGGAAACCGAAGAGAAAATGTAGCTTGCAAATGCACATGCGCAGAAGACATATTGCATACCCACCTTACGGACATAGCCATACTCGCTCTCGCGCTCGTCGTCCTCGAAAGTGAACATGCGATGGCCATCAATGGCAGGCATGATGCCGAAGTTTAGTAATTCGCCTTCGTGTATGTGCGTGTGCTTGCGCGCTTTTGTTTTTGTTTTTTTTTTGTGGGTTGGTGAGGTAGAAGAAGATCGAGTTCGCGTCCTGAAATCCTCGAGCCTGCGAGCGAGGAGATCCCGTTCTGTGCAGCGCAACTGCCAAAGGACTGCCGAGCTGTTGTCGCGACGGGGAAGACGCACGCGCGCTGTCCTGCGGCTGTGCGACGCGGCCTACAGGGGTGGTAGGTAGTAAAAGAAAAAAATAACACTAACCACCCCCCTCCTCAACAAGCAATTTTTTATTTGGTAAAGTAACACGGTAAAAGAAAAGGGGGGGAGGGGGGGGGGGTAAAAAAAATGAAAAGAAGAGGGTGTTGTTTAGTGCTGGGAGGGTATCTGAAATGGAAAAATAACCTCCGGTTATCAGAAACGTCCGTTTCGTCTCTTAACCGCCGTTCGCGTCGCGTAATCAGAGAACCGGGGGTTTGCTCTCTGACACGTTAACAGCCATTCTGAATTTTCCCAAAAAAAAAAAAAAAACCCACCATGAAAGAATTTATAAAAAACAAGAATGAACCCAAAATCCCGGCGGTTCTTTCCCGGTTCTTTAGTGTGAAAACTGCAGGTTCATTCTTGAGTTTATTGAAATATCTGGAAACATGAGGTTCTTACATTTTGATAAATTTTCCTTGAAAAGTTGGAATTGGAGGTTTTTTTAAAGTGCATTTTACTAGTGTGTTGCATTTTGCTTTAGGTTTTCAAAACTTGGCCAACTGAAACATTGAAGTAGCTAAAGCAAAAGAAATCAACCAAGACTTACTACTGATGGCCGGCAACAAAATAAAAAATAAAATTTCATCATTCAGTTGAGAACAAACTAGTTGAAGAGAGAAAGCTCAAGAAATTGCAAATTTGAAAACAATCAAAATCAGGGATTATCACCAAAATTGAACATTTGTAAATATTTGTGTCCTAAATGTTAGGTGTTGTAAATTCTACTTATTTTTCTTAAGGAAGTTTTTTTTTGTTTTTATTCTTTTAATGAAAAAAATACACAACAAGAGACTGATTGATTCCTTTTTAAAACTCAAGACTATGTAAGCGAATGGGGTTTATGATGTTGGTGGACTTGTCTTTTGTGAGGTGGACAAAAAATCCAATAAAAATCAATGACTCAAACCATCACACACAAGACAAAAGGGAAGGCCAAGGAAAGGCCAACAAATGCACAACCAAAGAAAGGAGAGAGCTAGTCCATCTTGTGGTAGGAAGTTATCTCACCCACATCCCCTCTAATGTCACCTACATGTAAATCATGAGTTAGTCCCTCTCATGGTAGAAAGTTATCTCACCCATAGCCTCTCTAATGTCACCTGCATGTAAATTGTGAGCTTTCCCTCTCGTGGTAGGAGGTTATCTCACACATAGCCCCTCTATGTCACTTGCATGTAAATCATGAGCTAGTCCCTCTCGTGGTAAGAAGTTATCTCACCCATAGCTTCTTTAATGTCACATGCATGTAAATCGTGAACTAGTCCTTCTCGTGGTAGGAAGTTATTTCACCCATAGCCTCTCTAATGTCACTTACATGTAAATCACGAGCTAGTCCCTTTCATGGTAGGAAGTTATTTCACCCATAACCCTTCTAATGTCACCTGCATGTAAATCATGAGCTAGTCCCTTTTGTGGTAAGAAATCATTTCACCTATAGCCTTCTAATGTCACCTGCATGTAAATCGTGAGATCTAAAAATAATAGGAAGTCTACAACAAACATTTCTTACCAAAGCAAAAAAAATTTCTATAGTAGAAGTTAAAGCAAGTTGAAAAATAATATTAACATGCTGCTTGAAAAATTGAATTCAAAAAGACAAAAATAAATGACCTCTTGATTGTTTATCGTGAAAAAGACAAATACGTTCCTTGATAAAATGATCCATATCATGCCCGAATGTGTCATGCACCTCCATGGCCATCCGAATAAAATGGTGTCCCTCATGAAGCCCTTTATACTTACAAATCTTAACAATGACATTAAGTTACACAATTGCACCTACTGGTTGACTAATGACACCCATAACCATTGTTTCCCATTTCGGGTTAATAACCACCACATCAACAACAAAGACTTAGTTCTCACGATCATGTAAAGATCGATTCATAATGAAGCTCCTAACATAAGGACATACCATTGCTCTATCTATATAATGCGTTCACTTTCTTGAATGAAAGCATATATGATGTCTTTGATTGCGTCATGTGTGACTATTTTTTAACTTTCGAATGGATAACATGTTAAATACATTTCATATGCATTTAACCAATGTCCACATTCACACGTGATAAGACTAAAAGCCAAGGGCTAAATCAAACTAACACGAAAATGCATCGTTGAAATGAAAGTAAAGTGTGAAATATAAAACAAACGAATAGATGCTTCAGTAGTCAACCATAACCTTACCCCCCTTGCCCAAACAAAAGTGAATGCAAGATTTGGAAATAAAGGAAATGGAATCATCTTCCAAGATAGACCTAAGGGATGTGTCGTGATGAAAGTCCATAAAAAATGCTTATAGACATGGGGTGTTAGTAACTACCAAACTTTCAAAAAAAGGGTTTATCTTTCTAACTACATGAAAAAGGTTATCTTGAACTACATGAAAGCATGACTAAAAGAGGTGTGGGCTCCCCTCAACTTGAAAAACATATTCTTCCAAAACAAGTCTATCAAATATACGAAACCTAAAACACAAATATAAAACCACCAAAATTCAACTTTCTAAAAAAACAAATAGGGCATAATCCTCTATAGATAATAGACCTATACCACCAAAGGAGATCAGTAATTGGACTTGATGTCTCGCAAAATGACTTTGAATAAAGTCCCATGATCCAAGACCTATAATGATTCCACATACCTACAAATTTTTCATGTCAAAATTTGGCACAAAAGACAAGTAAGAAAAAGAAAATAAAATTGTTTGAATGAAAAAAAAGCTGACAAATGACAAAATAAAATAAAATGCCAAATGCAACTTATGCGTCTCTCAAAAAAAAAATCATCAATATGCGTCACATTCTAAAATAAAATCTCATAAAAAAATACGTGACAAAGTCCTGAAAACCCATTGGCACACCCAAAATATGTGTGTAAGTGACCAAAGACACTCCCAAAGAGCATAACTCGTATCCATGAATGTCCCTCTTAAAGCATCTCCAGTGGTGTTCACTATCTGACCCTGCATATGAAAATTAGATTAAAAAAGTCAAAATATGCCAATTTGGCTCAATAATATGATTTTGGCTTAGAATAATGGCACAGTTTGCCATGGCTAGTAAAAGGCGCACCAAAGTTGTGCACCTGCAGAAAAGAGTGTATTAAATATGATCTGAATGCTGCTTAGTGTTTCTGCTTAGCTGACCATAACGATTGGTCCAGGTGGTTTGCTAGTAGTAATCCCTCACCTATTTGTTGTCCCAATTTCAGTTTTATGGGTGGGGTTGCAAAAAAGTAAATAACTAAACTTGGATGTGAAAAATATTTTTGCAGGGTTACATACTGAGCATTGCTGCACATAGCAAAGGGATATAGATGGATTTTACAGCTACTCCTTAAGAGTGGGATGGATTTTAGTAAGTAGTGGCCAAATCCATCTCACTCTTAAGGATGAGGCATAAGAACCCTCCCCTCCTATGCATTATGCCTCATGATTTCACCTATGTTTAGGTCCACTCTAGCGTTTGTTGCATACTCCAATAGTGACGCCCATAGCCAAGGGACATTCTCAAAATAATGGGTCAGAATGTAGGCTCATTGTAGGCATCTTATGTTAGCCATTACACTTGTTGGCTCACCCATATCACTAAGAGGGGGATAATATAAGGTGCATAAAATGATGAGAACACCTGCTTTGAAGTTCTCAAGGTGTTCTCATCAGGTTCTCAAAGTTTTTCCAAGTTCCCAATGTGTTCCTTAAGACATTCTTAATAACACTTTATTTTTCATCCCATATTATTATGATGTGGTTCAACTTTCATGTATATAACTTTAAAATGGGGGAGGAAGAGAGGGGGGTGGGCAAGGGAAGCATATTTAGGCTTTTATGTTGAGGAGTGCCCCATGTTTCAAAAGTATTGGTGATGGGCCAATCAAATTGTTCCTTTTGGAAAAAAAAAAAGAAAAAAAAAAACTATTGTGGGTGCACACCCCCCAACTAATTAATATAAGCATGAATAAGTTATCATAAAGCATAAAGAAATTTCTTAAGGTTTTGGAAGGACACCTTATATCCTTGAATATTCCTCCGACTAGAAAAGAGGAGATTATGCTTGCTCCTTAAGCATGGGTGGGATCTTATGCCTTGTGACCTATGTATGTTAACATTCATGATAACTTTCATGTTGGGCTTTATGATACAATGGCAAGCACTAAACATGAAAAATGAGTTAAATGTGGCATTGAGCTTCAAGTAGTTGCAGGACAATGCCCAACATGATTTTTTTTGAAAAGAGATTATTATACTTGAATTGTGATCAATGTTTTAATTGTTTTTATAGGAAATAATTGTGATGTAATGGTTAGAAGTCATGCATTAAACCTAAAAGTTCAAAGTTTGATTCTTTTTGTAATTTTTTTTTCATCGACAAATGAAAAAGAGGATACAATCCTCGACCCACTTCTTCAAGCTAGTCGTGTCAAGAAAAGGAATTGCAATTACTTCTGGAAGTGAAGAACTTGAAAGCCCCAACCAAGTTGTGTGAGGAAAATCTGCAAAAGTCACCTTGGGAAGGTTTGCAATTTTTTTCAACTTTTTATTCATTGGGAAACATTTTGTCCTTATTATATTATTATATGTTTTCAATTTTCATCCATATTATGCAACATTTCACAATGAAAATTTGAAGAAAATTGTTGCATAAAAGGTAAGAAAAGGTTGTCATGTTTTTGGATTTGAAAATTAAAATATTCAAAATGACAAGCAAAAAAAAAATCACCTTATTAATTTAAACAAGTTAATTTGGGTATGTCATTATGATTATAATGGTCTTTTTTAGTAATATAGTAAGAAACTATTTGATGGAGGAAATTATTTCTTATATTATTATTATTATTATAATATAGGTAGATAGTAAATAAGTTTAAGTGTGTTATAAAAAATAGGTAAGTAGATACATAGGTAAGTATGTAAATACATAGGATGTAAGAGATAAATAAATAGGTAAGTAAGTAGGTAGACCTAAACTACTTAGTTAACACGGGCAATAATTACATATTTACAAGGTAGATAATTTATTCTATCTAGTTGGATAGGCCTAGGCTACTTATAATAGGTAAGTAAGTACATAAGCCTAGGTACATAAGTAGGTAGGTAGGTAGGTAGGTAGGTAGACTTAAGATATTCACCTAGCTTAAACAATAACTAGTTAACTTGACCTATTAATTAACATAAGATGTTCGAAGGAAAATTTTAAGTGTCAATGAAGACATTAACCTTTTCTTCTAGTGGGGGAGAGTGTCGCAACCCCACTTTGGGGCCAAGTGTGAGAATGCAACTCACACTCCCAAAAGTGAAAAATGGAGTCCTCCCGGACTCCCAAAAATTCAGAAGACGATTTGAGGGGTCAAATCTCCTTGCATTAGTGCGTTCTTTATATCAATGGAAAGGTTTTGAAGTGTAGATGCCCAAAATGGCCTTGCATGGGTCATTTGGACATTTGCAGCCCAAGTTATGGGCAAAAGAAGGGCTGGAAGTTAAATTGTCAATTTGACTCCCGACCACTAAAAGTCAGGAATCGACCTCTTTCCGACGTCGTCTCAAGGAGTGTAACACGGTGTTGGAAAGCTCTCAAAGAGAGCTACAACTTTGGTTTAGACCTCATCCCGATTCGAGTTTAGGGCGAGGAGTTATGAGCATCCAAAGTCCCAGGACTCTAACCCGGGACTATCGCAACCCCACTTTGGCCAAGTGTGGGGGTGAAGCCCAACACTTGGAAAAGTTGGAGGTTTGGAGTCCTCCGGGACTCCCGAATGTTTAGAGC
>Ga0116227_10007148_pt1 | contig 22023 bp, 24 predicted proteins | sample S1TSphgellanicum_FD_89693 | JGI IMG/M metagenome (GOLD analysis project Ga0116227, IMG submission 89693) | Host-associated microbial communities from peat moss isolated from Minnesota, USA - S1T2_Fb - Sphagnum magellanicum MG | ecosystem: Host-associated > Plants > Peat moss > Unclassified...
AGAACGGCACGATCGACTTGATCCAGACGGAAGAGGGAATTGCCAAAAGGAGCGGAACAGACTATGTTTACCAGTACAACCTGACGGACCATCTGGGGAATGTAAGGGTAACATTTAACAAGAACCCCGGTACCGGCCTGGTCCAGAAGCTTCAGGAGGACGACTACTATGCTTTTGGCTTAAGAAGAGTTGCAAGTGCGGGCACAAATAAATATCTTTATAACGGCAAGGAGTTGCAGGAAGAGATGGAAGCTTATGATTACGGGGCAAGGTTTTATGATCCGGTTATAGGGCGTTTCAATACGATTGATCCACTTGCTGAGATGAGCAGAAGGAATAGCCCCTACAGTTATGCGCTAAATAATCCGATATGTTTTGTCGATGTTGATGGGATGTATGCGGGAGAGGCTGGGAGGTACAGAAGAGGTGATAGGGAGTTTGACGATGTGCTGGCCTATTATGGATTTACTAGTATAAATAAAGATGAGGAACAGAATCAAGAACAGCCAAAACCTAAGAAGAAAGAAACCCCAGAGCAAAAAAGGGATAGAGAAATAGCACAAAACGAAGCTGCACTAAATTCATTAAATAAGAACTTGCAGGGCTTGAACATGTTAATGTTTAAAATTGTGGAATTTATAAACTTTGCGAGGCTTACAGAAGTGGCTTCAGAAGCATTTTTTCCTGCAAAGTTACCTATTCCAAAAACTATAGTAAAGAGCCCGATTCAATTTGGTAATCCAGAGGTTGCTAATCAAGTTTACCATGCTGAAAGGTACTTAAAAGCAGCAGGGATTAGTATAGAAGAAACAAAAGCTGCAATTATTACAGATTTAAAGCCTGCATCTTCATATAAGGTTGGAGTAAGAATTGAGGGAACTGTAGAGGTTGGAGGGAGAAAAATAATCTATAGCGGAGTTAAATTACCTGATGGAACAATTAACATTGGCTCTATAAAACCACCAAGATAATGTTTATGATAAGAAGAAAATTAAAGGAAGATGAAATAGCCTTAATAACTTGGATGATTAAGGGTACTATAGAAGGTTCGAATATTATTAATACACTCAATAAATTAATTGTGGAAGAAATGGAAGATGGCGGTATGGGAAGTTTGCGCGTTGTTGTTGAAGGTAAAGATGATAGGCTTTATGGAAGAGACTTAGCAAAAGTAGATTTGTTTGATGCTGACCATGTGCCTGTTTTCATTTCTGTTGTTTTAGATGACAAAGGAAGTTTTTTTGACTTGGATGTATTTAAAGCAGATTTTTCGCCTTTGAAAAAATTTCCATCTGTTCCATCTATTGGGTGATTTACTTTCTAAAGTGAATTAAGGATTACTGAAAAAACAAACAGAAAGCTATGTTATCAATATAATTGATATTTTAAATGTTGCAAATGATTACAGCATTTCCAATTAAATAGGCAATTATGATAAAGGAATATGATATTGTAAAATCTTTGAAGACTTTAAATGATAAAGCCTTCAAAGGATGTATAGGTACTGTTTTAATGATTTACTCAGATTTTCCATTGACTTTTGAGGTAGAGTTTGTCGATGAAATGAATGAAACTCTAGACATTTTAACGGTTAAAGCGAATGACATTATTAAAATTGAGTAGCTAGCTTAAACTATAACATACTGTACCTTAACCCCTTTATAGCGCAAGCAGATTCTAGCGCATAGCGTCCCGCTTGTGCTTAAGATGTAATAGACTTTAGAGGGCATGGCCAAAAGAAGCGGAACAGACTATGTTTATCAGTACAACCTGACGGACCACTTGGGCAGTGTACGTTTTACGTTCAATAAACATCCTACCACCGGACTGGTCCAGAAGCTTCAGGAGGATGACTACTATGCTTTTGGCTTAAGAAGGGTTGCAAGTGCTGGTACAAACAAATATCTTTACAATAGCAAGGAGCTTCAGGAGGAGCTGGAGCAGTACGATTACGGGGCAAGGTTCTATGATCCGGTGATTGGGAGATGGAATGTGGTTGACCCGCTGGCGGAGGTCAATAGACGCTGGTCTCCATATCGTTACGCTTATAATAATCCAATGATTTATTGATCCTGATGGCATGCTAGAGGATTGGGTGGAATGGACGGCCTATACGGGTACAAAATATATTACTTATGATGCAGAAATAACAACAGCAGAACAGGCAGAGGCAAAAGGTTACACTGGAGTTACGCAGGTTTTTAGTTCTGGTATTGGTAAATCTGAAAGAACAGGTGATGTGTTGTACAACTTTCAAGAAAATGGTAAGGTAACGGATGGTAGCGGAAGCAATGTCGATATAAGCGATGTAGGCCATGTTGCTACAAATGGTACCCGTATAAATAAAGCTTTGAGCGGCGTGGAACAAGTTGCAACGGGCTTACAATTAGGTGGAGATGCTATAACTGCCATAGGACTAATTACCTTACAGCCGGAAATCGTTGCCGTTGGTGAAACATTAAGTAAGATTGGACGCGGGGTGGAAGTAATAAACAATTTTGCAACAGAAGGAGTTAATAAAGAAACAATGATAAACAGCACAGTTAAAGTTGGGTTGAGCGTTGGTTTTGGAGAACTAGGAAAAGCAGGTATTAAGGCTACGAGGGGAGTTGCAGGGGAAGTTGCGGTTAAAGCAGGTGCAAATATTGTATCTGAATCTATTATACAAGGAACTACAACTTTAGGTAACAAAGTGGCAGATAAAATGGCACAGGAAATGATTAAAAAGAAAAAGTAGGATGGATATTACAGTTTTTTCAATAGGTTTAATTTTATTAATAGTCGGTGGGTGGCTTACTAATAAAAATAGGTTCTATAAACATAAGTTAAGTGATATGCTATTTGCCTCAGAACTTAAAATTTTTTTTGGAGGACTTATCTTATTTATATCTGGAATACTGATAATAATTAACGAAATAAAGAAAGTGATAGACTAAGTTCCCGAACTGGTTTAAGTCTTCCGCAGGGCGACTTAAATAGAACCTATGACTGCGTCCGTAATAGTGGCGGGGTAGAAAATTAAAGCAGAGCCTAACAGATTAAGTACTGTCGGTTTTTTCTCTAGTAAACTATTGCAATTCCACTCAAATAATGGAAAGATATCAGGTAAGTTTCAGTAATCATCTTAATAATGCAAGTCTTGTTATACTGACTTCTTTGTTATGCTTATTTTTCCCTTATATCATGTCTTTAATATATAATGAAAATATCAATGTATTCATATGGATTGCACTACTCCTGTTTATTGTTTTTGCTTGTCCAGCCTTAGTGATCCATATTAATTATTATGTTGTAAATCATGGTGATGTACTTGAATTTTCTGACCAAATTAAAGAAATAACGATTCATCATAAAGATGGAACAAGGACCTTTAGCCTTGATGATATAGACTATGTCCAACGCTCGATGTCTTGGAACAAGGCTGCCAAGAGATCTTTTGTTGCCCCATGGGAGGGCTATAACCATTCCTATATTTATTTAAAGGATGGTACGCGATTTACGATCACTAGCCTATTGGTTCCCGATCTGGATTTGCCATTGGAAGAAGGAAAGGTCATTGTAAAGCAGAACTTCTATCGTTTGGCCAAGACCTATTAATATATAGGCCTAATAAAAATAATAAAAGCCCGAGCCTAACAGGTTCGGGCTTTGCTGTTCTTGGGCTATTCTACGAACTCTCCATCCTGGTACGAGCACCATGAGCTTTCTGTAACTACGATGTAGTCGTTTAGTTCGATGTGGTTTTCATCACAGGCTTTGAGCATTGATGCTATCCAGCAGATGTCGATGTAGCCAACGGTGGGGTTCCTGCCGCCATCGAGCCTTGCCATGATGATATGCCTGGCATTAACAATCTTTGCGAACCCAGCAATGTCTGCCGAGATTACGGGGATATCGAGGAAGTTCTCGAGGGTGTGCCAGCACATAAACCTTTTCTTTCTGTCGAGGAAGATGGCGCACCATCCGTCCATCTGCCCCTATCTGGCGCAAGTAGATTCTAGCGCATAGCGTCCCGCTTGTGCTTAAGATGTATCTTTTAGATTGGCTAAGGCTTTTTAGGTTTTATTACCTCCAGAGGTCGGATCACACTGAACAAACTGACTACAATGAAATTGGCCAGCTGAAGACCAAGAAACTGCACAGTATTGATAGCGGAACAACGTTCTTGCAGCAAACAGATTTTGTGTACAACGAACGGGGCTGGCACCATCTGGTCGTAGCGTCTCGCTATGGCCTTTGCTAAAAACAGAAATTTATCATATATATTGTATACGGGAGCACATATAGCAAAAGCGATAGATGAATAGTGAAGCATTTTAATACATTAAAAAATAAACCAGATATTTGCGGTCTTTAACGCTGTATTTTTGTAGTTTAGAGCCCGTTAATAAATATAAACCAATAATTATTGATCATGTAATCCTAAACCGGAAGGTTTACCTGTATGTATACGCCTCAATTCTATAAAATAAATCACCTGCAAGTGGGCATGAATTTGTGCTTTTATAATAAAATGGAACGCAAAAACCACTTCATTTCGCTCTAATTTTTTACTGTTTATGAATAAAATAATTAACAAAAAACTACAGGCCTATACCTTAACAGAAATCCTGATTGTGTTGGTCATTATTGGCATACTGGTGTTATTGGCTTTGCCCAATTTAATGCCATTGATTACAAAAGCTAAAACGACCGAAGCTAAACTGCAGCTGGAGCATTTGTCAAAGCTGGAACAAACCTATTTTTATGAGCATTCCAAATACAGCAACGATTTAAATGAACTGGGCTTTATACAGGAAAAATTATCATCTGACGGGAAGGACGGCAAGGCGAACTATAAGATTGAAATTACGGCCGCCAGTACCACCACATTTGTAGCGAAGGCTACCGCTGTGGTTGATTTTAATGGGAATGGCATTTATAATGTATGGCAAATTGATCAGGATAAAAATCTGAAAGAAGTAACGCCCGACTAATGGTTGCCTGTACTGTACTGGTTTGTGTGTTGCTGCTGTTCACCTTTTATCAGGATATGAGGTATAGGGGCGTGTACTGGTGGGTTTTTCCGTTACTTTTCCTTACTTTGGCCTATTTGGCTTCTATGCGCAAAAGTGCTGAACAGATAGTAGAAGCATTTAGCCTGAACACGATGTTTATTGTACTGCAGCTGTTTTTTCTTTTGTGCTACTTATCCTTAAAGAACAAGAAAATAATGTATAAGCTGAATGGGTATTTAGGTCTTGGCGATATCTTATTTATATTGGTAACAGGTGTATATTTTTCAGTGCTCAACTTTATGCTTTTTTATTTGATGAGTTTGGTTTTGGTGGTTATTGCTGAACTGTTCAGGCTTAATAAACATAAAACAGGAACCATACCGCTGGCGGGCTACCAAAGTGTAATCCTATTGGTTTGTATGCTTGCCGATTGGAAATTAGAAAGTATTAACCTGTTAAATGATCATTGGTTATTGGGCATATTAAATATAAATTAAAATGCAAGTGGTAATAGATACAGAGGCCCTACACTTTATTTCAAAGGAAATTGCTTTGAGCTATCAGGTGGTGCCCAAAAAACTCCAGCACAATCAACTGGAGCTGTATTGCAGTAAATCAGCACATGCTGCACAGCTGCAGGATGAACTGAGCATTGTGCTTGGATATGAAATTGTACTTTTTCCTATGGAGAGTACGGAATTGGAGCGCTTGCTGTCTACCCATTACTTAATAGACCAGCAATCTAATACTGTTCAGGATCAGAGCAGTTTAAAGGCTGATGAAGATTTTTTAAAGACCTTGATAGATGAAGCCAAATCATTAAAAAGCAGTGATATCCATATCGAAATTTATGAGCAGAAGTGCAGGGTGCGCATCCGTATTGATGGTTTAATGGTTGAGCGGTATTTGGTGAGCCGTGAAGATTATCCGGCACTTATCAATAAAATAAAAATTATGGCGGGCTTGGATATTGCAGAGAAACGCCTGCCTCAGGATGGGCGTGTTCACTATAAGCCAGCCCATACCAGTCCGTTTGATATCCGTATTTCGGTCATGCCAACCCTGCATGGAGAAAAAGTAGTGATGCGCTTGCTCAATAACAGTTCAGTTGCACTGGATTTGGCTAAACTAGGCCTATCAGCAGAAGACCTGGGCAATTATATGGATGGCATTAAACGCCCTAATGGCATCATTTTAATCAGCGGACCAACAGGGTCGGGTAAAACGACTACGCTATATGCAACGTTAAAACTGCTCAATAAAAGCACCCGCAATATTTTAACCATTGAAGATCCTATCGAATATACTTTAGAAGGGATTAATCAGGTGCAGCTCAAGGAGAGCATTGGTTTAAGCTTTGCCGCCGCCATGCGTACTTTTTTAAGGCAAGACCCCGATGTGATTATGGTGGGTGAAATCCGCGATCCGGAAACAGCCAATATGGCGATCCGCGCGGCACTTACCGGACACTTGGTTTTATCAACAATCCATACCAATTCTGCCTGGGGTACAGTTTCCCGTTTAATAGATATGGGCATCCCCAGTTTTTTAATTGCCAATACTTTAAATACAACAGTTGCCCAGCGGTTGCTCAGGTTGCTTTGTCCGGCTTGTAAACAGGAAGCCGATTTTGATGAAAGTGAATACCCTAAGCAGTTTAAAGCGCCTTATCCGGTTGAAACCCAGTTTAAGCCAAAGGGATGCCACAGTTGTTACCACACGGGCTATAAGGGCAGAAAAGCTGTATATGAAGTCATTCCGGTTGATTATGAGCTGTCAGACGAAATTAAGCAGGGGAATATGGACGTACGTTCATTACTGGAAACAAAAGGAATAAAAACACTATCAGGAAATGCTTTTGAGCTTTTCTCCGCCGGAGAAACCTCTTTAGAAGAAGTATATCCATTACTATTAACGATATAATGAAAAGAGCGCAACAACGGATACCATTAATAGGGGTATTTATAATTTTATTGGTTACCCAAACTTTTTTAAGTTTTGGCCAAAATAGGGAAAGTGCCGACAGGCTTAAGCAGGTTGAAGAAAAGCTGCGCAGTTTAGCTGTTTTTGTTCCAGGCCTTAACCAAAAAGTACAGCTGTCGGTATCAGGTGTGGGTGCCCAGGAATTTTTAAGGGCTTTGGCACAGTCCAACAATTTAAATATCAATGTAGACACGCGTCTTAATTTTAAAGTTGTAGGTAATTTTAGAGATGAAACAGCTTTAAATGTGCTGCTTTTTGTGGTTAAAGAGTATGATGTAGATATTAATTTGGTCGGTTCAATTATGTCTATTGTACCTGTAATTCCCATTAAGCCTACTTTTGTTCCAAAACAGATTATTGTACGCTATAATAAAGAAAGAAACAGTTTGGGCTTTGAGCTGAATAACGATTCCTTAAGCCAGGTTGCCAAAGTGATTTCGCAGATATCACAAAAAAATGTAGTGGTTCCCATTAACCTGTTGAGCAAAAGGGTAAGTGCCTATATTGCAGATGCACCTTTTGAAACAGCACTGGAAAAAATGGCTTATGCAAACGAACTTAAGCTTAATAAAACCAATGATGGGGTATACCTGTTCCAGGGATTGGCAGATGGAGAAGAACTGTACATAAATGAAGATAATGCAACCTCGGTTAAAAGGAACAATAAAATTTTAAATTCAGGATCAGAAAAATCCGGGAACTACAATGTTTCAGGTAAAAAATTAGCAAGCGGACAAAAAATGATTAGCATAAGTGCCTTAAATACCCCGATTATTGATCTAATCAAATCAGCGGCAACAGAGGCAAATGTCAATTATTTTATTTACTCTGATATTAAGGGCAGTATTACGACAAAGCTGAGCAATATTAGCTTTGATAATTTTTTAACGGCTCTTTTACAGGGTACAGATTACACGTATAAAAATGAGGGTGAGGTTTATTTGATTGGCGACAGAAAATTAGAAGGCTTAAGAACCAACCGAATCATCAAATTACAATACCGTTCAATTGATACCGTACAGGCAATGATACCAAATGATTGGCGCAAAGGCATAGAAATTAAAGAGTTTAAAGAACAGAATACATTGCTGCTGTCAGGTTCGGCGCCTCAAATTAATGAAATAGCCAATTACATTAAACAAATTGACCAATTGGTACCTATGGTACTCATTGAAGTAACACTTGTTGATGTTAGAAAAGGGAAATCGGTCAAAACAGGTATTTCGGCAGGAATATCAGACACCGTAAAAACAGGAGGAAAAATATTACCGGGTATTGACTATACCTTTGGTGCAAATTCTATTAATGATTTTCTTTCCAGGCTGGGCAAAAATAATTCCATTAATTTAGGGCGGGTAACGCCAAACTTTTATGTGAAGTTAAGCGCATTGGAAAACAACAGCAATGTCGAGATCAGGTCAGTACCAAAGCTGTCGACCTTAAATGGCCATGTTGCTACGCTAAGCATTGGCAGTTCGCGTTATTATAGCCAGAGTACCCAAAATATTGTACCTTCTCTTAATGCGCAAACGGTTGTTACGCAGACTTTTACTGAGGTAAATGCCAATTTGGAAATAGAAATCAAGCCAGTTGTTTCAGGCGATGACCAGGTGACCATGAACATTAAGGTGAACATTTCTGACTTTATTGGAAATCCGCCTTTAAATGCACCACCTCAAAAATCAACCAGTAAGTTTCAGTCAATTATAAGGGCTAAAAATGAAGATATGATTGTTTTGGGCGGTTTAGAACGTACTGAAAGCTCTGAATCAGGCTCAGGAGTACCTATACTGTCTAGAATTCCAATATTAAAATGGCTGTTTAGCAGCCGTGAAAAATCTAATAATAAGGTGGTTACCTTGGTCTTTATTAAACCCATTATCACGTATTAAAAATGTTTAATCAAGCGGTTTTACAGCAGTGTTTAGGTGTTCAATTGCAGGTTTTGCCCGAGCAGCAGTATCAATGTGCCTGGACAGAACTTATTTTAGACAAGGATAAAATTGAGGTTGGCCAGTGTAAACATATTCAAGGCAATATTAAATTAATTTTAAACAGCCTGCCCAAAAAGTGGCCGGTTGCACTAAATCTCTTGGGCAAAGGTATTCTTTTTAAGAAAACAGCAATTGAGGAAGGAAATGTTGATCAGCTTTTGCAAAAAGCTTTTCCAGGTGCAAATGTGAAGGATTTTTATATCCAGGCTTATGCCCAAATAAATACGGTTTATTTTTCGGTTCTTAGAAAAGACTGGCTGGATGAACTGCTGAATAAATGTGCTGAAGCCGGTTTACAGATTCTTCAAGTGAGTTTAGGTGGTTTTCCTTTAATGAATATCATTGACCAGATAGAAATAGACCAGGATCAGCTTATTTTTGGAGGACATGAATTTAAATTTGGCAATCAGCAAGTAGTAGAATCTTATGCTTTTAATTTAGGGGTAGCCAGTATTGAAAGTGTTAAGATAAAAACAGGTGCGGTAAAAGAGGTTTACCTATTGGCTTATGCTTCAGGTTTTCAGTTGCTGCTTTATGATAAACTGCATTCGGTTAAGGCACTGGTGCAGCCTGTAGATGAAAAATTTGAATATTTTAAAAATTCCAGCGCATTAAAACGTAATGGTTTTATTTTGCTCATGCTGTTTTTTGTGCTGTTGTTGCTCAGTTTTGTGCTGTTTAGTACATTCAATCAGCAAAATGCAGTGCTGGCTCAACAGGTAGGAAGCAAAATAGGCGCAATTGAAAATTCAGAAAATTTGGGCATCAGAATTAAGGAAGCAGAAGATAAACTTAAAAAATTAAACTGGAACGGTGGTTACAGTTATGCCTTTTTAATTGATGAGATTGGCAAAGATACCCCAAAGCATGTTAAGCTTACAGATATAGATTTTAAGCCTAATCCTGATGGTAAATTTAAACAGATTAAACTGGTTGGCGTAACATCTGATTTGCTATCGGTGAACAACTGGCTTTTTACATTAAATGAAAAAACCTGGGTTAAAGCTGTAAAGCTTTTAAAATATGAAAGAATAGAAGAATCAGATGATTTTCGGTTTAACCTTTTAATTCACTATTAATTTATGCTTCATCCAATTTTAATTGCACATCAAAATAAGATATGTATTGCAGCTATAGCGCTGCTGCTATTTTTAGGCTGGACATTTTCTTTTCAAAAAACGTTTGAAGCATATGCGCTTAACCGCCAACTTAAAGCAGAAGCGGCTGCAGGTGACCATCAGAGTGGATCTTTGATTGCTTTAAAAGAGAAAAAGCTGTCTTTTTATAACCAGGTGCTTAAAGGTTATGCGGTTAAAGCTCCTGACCGGGAAAATAAAATGTGGCAAACGGTTTCGGGGCTGGCACTTTATAATCAGGTTGATGTGCTTTATGATCCAGTAAAATTAAGCACAGACACTGCACTTTTTAAAGGTCTGGTTACCCAGCATTTTAATTTTGAAGGACAATATGCATCATTAATTAAACTGGTGGACACATTGCACAAAACCAAATTCATTGGCAAAATAAAACAGCTCAGGTTATCGGCTAATAAAAATGCAGTACAAAATAAATTGACAATGCAGATTGATTTTGTTGGAATTGAACAATAGAGCAGGGTGCAAACATTTAAGATATAAGCTGGTGCATTGAAAAGATGAAGCAGGCCCTGATTAAGAGCCTGCTTCATCTTTTTATTTACTTTTATGTTCAATATTAGGAAGAAATCCTGTTATTATGCCAATGAGCGGTAAAAATGCGCATATCTTAAATATATATTCAATACTGGTTTGATCGGCAAGCCAGCCCAGTACAGCAGAACCAACACCGCCCATTCCAAATGCAAAACCAAAAAAGAGTCCCGCAATCATTCCAACTTTTCCGGGTACGAGATCAGTTGCATAAACCAATATAGCCGAGAACGCTGATGAGATGATGACACCAATTAGCACAGCCAGAACAACTGTCCACATTAAATTAACATAAGGCAAAAGCAAAGTAAAAGGAGCCGCGCCCAAAATAGAGATCCAAATAATGTATTTCCTGCCAAAACGGTCACCCAGCGGCCCGCCAATTACGGTGCCTGCCGCTACAGCAGCCAAGAATGCAAAAAGGTAAAGCTGCGACTGCTGTACGGAAACGTGAAACTTATCAATGAGGTAAAAAGTAAAGTAACTGGTCATGCTGGCCATATAAAAGTACTTTGAAAAGATGAGCACCAATAAAATGGATAAAGATATGATTACTCTTTTTCTTGAAATATTTGGGCCGCTTTCTACAGGTGCAGCAATAGGGTTTGCTTGCTTAAGGTATAAATGACCCTGATACCATTTTCCAATCTGTATTAGAACTAGAATGGCCAGTATGGCAAACAGCGCAAACCAAATGATGTAAAACTGTCCGTACGGAATTACAATGAGTGCGGCAAGCAATGGGCCAATTGCACTGCCGGCATTTCCACCCAATTGAAATATGGATTGTGCAAGTCCTTTTTTGCCCCCCGAAGCCAGGTAAGCCACCCTTGAAGATTCAGGATGGAATACAGAGGAGCCCATTCCAATAAGGCTTACTGCCACTAAGATCATGAAGAAACTTGAAGCTGTGGAGAGCATAATAATTCCAAGCAGGGTAAAGCCCATTCCGGCAGCTAATGAATAGGGCTTGGGTTTCCGGTCTGTATAAAAACCAACAAATGGCTGCAATAAAGATGCGGTAAGCTGAAAGGTAAAGGTTATAATGCCAATCTGTGTAAAGGAAAAATGAAATGATTGCTTTAACATAGGATAAACTGCAGGTATTACAGACTGCATCATGTCATTCAGCAAATGGGTAAAGCTAATGGTAAACAATATGGAATATACTGTTTTTTGTACAATTGCTTTTGATTGAAGTGGAATAGTAGGTTGAATAGTTGTTTTCATTATTAATATATAATCAGATCATCTGATGAATTGGTTTAAATTTTTATTGTGAAACGTGCCCTATAATTTTAGCGGCCGTGTTCCAGGCTTTTTTAGGATCTTGTGCAATAATATTTTTTAACAGCTGCTCATGCAGTTGCTGTGTTTGTACAAAAATTTCGGTGTTTTTATATATTCGCAAAAACCAGTTTGATAAATGAACAGAGGTTGATTTATACAAATCGGCCAAGATATCATTTTTTGAAGCTTCAGCAATGGCTACGTGAAAACTAATATCCGATGCAATACATGCTTCAAGCAAACCGGCATCAGCTGTATTTTTCCGGTTGTAAAGGTGTTTTTTAATTTCTTCAATATCATGGTCTGTACGCATGGCCGCTGCTTTCTCAGCGATTTTCATTTCCAGTAACTGCCTTACTTCATCAAGGTCCTGAGCGTTGGCCCGTTTCAGCCGCTGGTCCATAGGCTCGCGGTTAATGCCCGTATGGTCTACAAAAGTTCCAAGCCCTTGCTGCACCTTAAGTAGGCCAGAGTTTGCCAGTATTTTTATGGCTTCGCGTATGGTAGAACGGCCAACACCAAAATATTTCATCAGCTCTGGTTCAATAGGCAGTTTGTCGCCTGTTTTGTACTGCCCGGTAGAAACCTGTTGCTGCAACTGGGCGGCCACTTCTTCGGCAAGAGATTTTTTGACAATTGGTATATTCATGGTTTTATCATCATATCATCAGATGAATTTCAAAAATATATATTCTTTTGTAAAAACAAAAATAAATAAGAACTTCTGTTCAATAATTTTAAAATCTAGCTTCATGGCGACTAATAAGCGGAGCTATTAATAGTGAATGGAAATTTGAAATGATTCCACCAGCTTTGAGTACAGATTTAGGTGCAAAAAAGGAGTACACGATGGGCATCCAGCCGTGAGCGATTTTGTAGAATCGGTATTTGCACAGATGAAAGAAGGAAAAACAGAATTAACATTCGGAACAAGAGAAGCAAGGGCAGATGCCAACAACGAAGTGATCTGTGATTATTTTAATAAAATGAACCCCTAAATTGTTATTAGTCATTTCTGTGGTTGTGGCCACGCCGTACTATAGAATGTTTTTTAGTAATTTAATGTGGAACTAAAAATTCGATTTGCAAAAAAAAAATTATCAAGCACATTAAAGTGATTTATGACATGTTAGATATTAAACATAGAGCTGAACTGAAGTAAGTTCTGAAACCATATCATCCCTGTATTTCTTTTCTAATTTCTCTCATTCCCTTATTCGCATATTTTTTCATCATCCTATTGAGGTGGCTGCTATCGGTAAAGCCCAAATCCATTGCAATTTCCTGAAACGGGGCATCTGTAAATTTTGCCCGTGAACCTGCAATCCGCAGTTTGGATCGCAGCAGGAAATCCTGGAACTTTTCATCAGCATTACGTTTAAAATATTCGCTAAAGTAATTTTCCGAAATATTAAATTTTTGAGAAAGGCAGCTGACTGATAATTTTTCTGAATTGAGGAGGTTAAAACTGATGAAATTAAGCAGATCTGTAAATTTTTTATCAGCAGCTTTATGCTTAGCCAAAGCCTTTGCCTGGATGTTCCGGCTAATTATGGCCATCACGGAAACCAATGTATTTTGGATGATAAAGGTACTGTAGCCTTCTTTCCTTGCATATTCATAAAGGATTATGTCCAATAGCCTTTTAAGTTGCATTTGGTCGTTCGCATCATTGATCAATTCTCCTGATAGGTAATCGTGATTTCCTATGATAAAATTTAGTTGATTGAACCATTTGCTATAATCAATGGTATCATTTGGATGGGGTAAAAAATAGCTTCCCATAAAACGCAGGAACAAGAAACGTGTTTTTTTTTCAATCACATACATGTGGCATTTTGCAGCAGGTAAAAGAAAAATACCGTTTCTTTTATAAGGATATTTAATATGGTTGACACTGTGCAGGCCTTCTCCGTCAAGAATGTAAACCAGTTCAAAAAAGTTGTTTTTTCGGTTCCTCTCTTTCCAGTCGCTATATTCAACAATCTCTATTGCAAAAGCATCATGTAGCTGTTCCATTGCACAAAGATAAAATAATACAACAGGTTCATCAACTGTCCAATTATGATACCGTTTTTTTCGATTACGAGATCAAGGCTGTTGCCGGAAAAGCAGTAAGCATCTCTCTGATGAATGCACTCAACAGACTTCGTATTACATTGGCGATAAATATTAATTTGAAGAAGTTTATAAATCAATAACAAAGTAAAATCATACAAAATGGGGGATATTGCTAGGCGAGCCCGAATCATAATATAGCCTTTCTACTACTATCTTTTAAGGAAAGCAATACCTCGATGTATATTGAGTCATTAGGACAATAAATTAAATATATTGTACCTTTAAAAAAAAAAGAAATGAAGAAAACCAGACTACTAATTCTAACCCTGTTTATTGCCAATTTTAGTTACGCACAAACCACATTAATAGATAGTTTAATTCAAAAAAACTATTTCACCTTTAAAAAAAATAATAACAACGCTTTCGAAGGAAAAGGATGGATCACCATACAGGATGAAATCAGCAAAAGTAATTCTGTGTTGTTGGGCGAGCAGCATTTCACCAGTGAAGTCCCTTACTTCACAAATGCGATCATCAATAATATTAAGTTTGACAACTATTTTATGGAAATTGATCCCTATACCATCAACACAATATCAACAAAAATTAAATCCTTATCTCCTGCTGAACTGAACAAGTTCCGTAATGAAGCCGGTTCAGCTTTATCTTTTTTACAAGGTGAAGCCGAGTTTGATTTATATAAAAACATAGTTCAGCAGAACATTAAAATATACGGTGCTGATCAAATTAGTTTATTTTCAGACCGGTTACTGTTTTCGGAATTGAGTAAACAATCCAAAAATGCTCAAGCAAAAGAAATTTATAAACAGATGATCGCTAATTCCGCTGCTTATGACACAAAGAAAAACACCACGTTCTATTTGTTCTCTGACGATTGTCTGGCAAAAATGAACGCATTGAGCGCCCTGAACTTATCAGCCAACGAGAAAGAACAGCTTGAAGCACTAAAATTAAGCAGGGAACTATATTTAAATCGGATTCATCGTTTAAGAATTCAGTACATGAAACACCTGGTTTTTGAAAAACTGCCTGAATGGAAAGACAAGAAGAATCTTTTCAAATTTGGTGCTAATCACATGCCCAAAGGAGAGAGTTTAATGGAAGTATTTGATATTGGCAATCTGGTTTCCAATGTTGAAGAGGCAAATTACCGAAAATCATTACACATTATGATCATGGGTAAGGAAGAAGGTCAAACATTGGCTGATTTAGACCAATATAAATCTTTCTTAAACGTTGTAAAAGATGACAATTGGTATGCCTATGATTTAAGACCCCTGAAACAAGCAATTTCTAAAAAGAAGCTTAAAGTAGGCGATTTGGAGCTTGAAAGAATTATCAAAGGTTATGACTATTTTGTTTTCATTCCAAACATAACTAAAACTCCAAAAAGAGGCAAACAAGATCATTAAACCTGCACAAGATCCTGCTGTTTTATAGTGCAAACGGCTTACTTGTGTGATTCATACAGATCCTTTTAATAACTTTATGTTAGAATGATGAAAAAGCCTCTGGTTTTACACATTCTAACATCAATAATAACAATGAAATCAAAAAACGCCTCGAATGTGTAAAGCTTTATGGGGCTATTGGTAATGCAGATGGTCGCTACTGCATAAATCTCGAACTCTTTCCTGTCTGATTTAGTTTTAATGGCCGATTTTTTTGAAAAATATTTTACCCGTAAAACGTAGGAAAAAAATGCATCTTTTTTTCAATAAGATACATATGGTGCCTAGCAACCGGTAAAAAAAAACGTTTCTTTTGTAGGGATATATAATAGGATTGACCTTTTCCGTCAAGGATATACCAGTTCAAAAATTATGTTTTCGGTTCCTTTTTCCAGTCGCTATATTCAACAATCTCTATTGCAAAAGCATCATGTATATGCTCCATTATGCGGAAATGAAAATAATACGGAAGGCTACTGGGCTATCCAGTCAGGATACCGTTTTTTCCTTTTTGATTACGAGGTCAAGGATTTTCATTGAAATACATTTGTAACCGTTATTAAAGTATTCAAAACATGGATTATAAGGAGATTTCAAAAAAAACAATTGGTTATTTATACCAGTCGCATAACAGCATCAGACAGTCAGGTATAGATAATAAACTGATCGCACTGGCAGAATTGAGAACTTCACAGCTCAATGGCTGTGCTTATTGCTGTAGCTTTCATGCTAATGAGCTCCGGGAAATGGGGATAGGGCAAAGCCTGATAGACAAAATTCCGGGCTATAAGCATTCATTATCCTTTGACGAAAAGCAAGTGCTTGTTTTACGATGGACCGATGCCATAACTTTTCTTTCTGATGACATGGCAACTGTTAAAAGTGAGTTGGAAAAGCACTTTTCGCAAAAGGAATTGGTTGATCTTACAGCAAGCGTCTCTCTGATGAATGCACTGAACAGACTTCGCATCACATTAGGCGATAAATATTAGCGATGCCTAAATCGTTAAGGAAATTGCTAGGATAGCATACGTTCTATTCCTGTTTTCTTACTTCCTAGATGACAGCCATAATGTGTGGACTGATGAACATGGAGTTTTTATGATTTCTTGAACTTTTCATTCAACAGGCTATCGGCTAAAACTATATTTTTTGAAGGATCACCTTTATACAATTTGAAATCACCATCCATTATTTTATAGTTCTTTGTTTTTGCGTAATTGCGTTGCTGTATTTCTTGAATATCGTTCGCCGCATCTCTATTAAAAATAAGCATTTTCAGATTAAAAACCTGTTTCATTTCTGTTTCTTTGCCAGGCATGGCCAAAATAGACATGCCCTTTGAATAATCGATCTGGATGTATCTGTCTTTAGTGGTCCATTCATAAAAAACATCTTGAGTGGTTGATGGCCTAAAGCTTGGTGCGCCAAATTGTTTGCTGAGTTGTTTAACCAAATCATTGTAAACGGTATCTGATTTAAGTTCAGCATTGCCTAAAATTGCCACAGTTTTATTGTTATGTGTTAGAAAAGCTATTCTATTAAAATTTATATTCTGATAATAAGCAATGCTGTCTATTATTTTGCTATAGTAAGCTTTTCCATAAAATGAATCTTTACCATTCCAAGGATAAATTTTATGACCCATAGGGTAATCAAATGGTGCAAAATAACCCTTTTTTACATATTCTTCCTGATCATTTACATTACTGTCTATTTTCAGTTTTAAAATTTTTAAAGGGTCTTCGTTGAAATCTGTTTTTTCTAAATCCAAGCCTGTTTTATTTTGAAAAATAGCTGAACCCACTTTATTTTGAGAACAGGAAAACATACATACGCTCAGCAACAAAAAACAATAATTCTTCATGGTATTTCGGTTTAAAACTTAAATTTAGGGAATAAAAAAGGCTATAGAAATCTATAAGCTGATATAGCCTTAACATCTTTAGTTTAAAATTGTTTAAACCTATGTTTGTTCAGTATCTGCAAGAATGGTATGGTTGAACCCACCCGGGTTTCTCTCGGCTATTTCCTGTATGATTTAATCGAATCACTAAACCTTTGGTTTTATATAAAATCTCAAAGGTGTCTTTTCTAAGCAAACAACTTTTCCATTGCCATACAAACGCATGTGGTAATTTTTCATTGGTTGTAAGTTGAACTCCTGAAGGATGAAGTTTATCTGCGTCTTCTGTTGTATAGACTGAGTCAGGTTTTGGTTTGGGCGGTATTTTGAAAATCTTTAACGTCGCTAATCCAAAATTTTACATTGACTGTTCATCCGTTTTTAGCGTGATGGCAGAATATTTTAACTGTAATATTTGCCATAAATATGTTTGTTTTGAGTTTGTTGCGTAATACGCTTACATGGCGTTAAACAAGAATTTTTGTTGAACCTGACTTCTTGACAACTGCAAAAGACAGTAGTGAATACGAAAAGCCTTCTTTTAGATATTTCGTATTTCAGATGGAGAAAGTGGCTTATTTGCTCTCTGAACTTGTTTCTAAAAAACACACAAGCCTAAATGCAATAATTCTTGCTGGTCATAATTGAGAAATTGCGAGGTCGACAAGAAAATTATCCTCAATATTTGATAAAAGTTGATTTATGCTAAATAAAATTTTATTTAATTGACAAGTTCACTATAATTGCGCCTCGATTTGACATACATAAGATTATTATAAACTAAACAATTTTTTTACGCTATGCCATTTTTAGATTGTGTATTGAAGTGCTCATCATATGGGTGGCAGCATGCTAAGGGAAAGTTAATAAAGCCAACGACAAACGAAATCTTCCGCGAATTTTTTTCGAGGCTGAATGTGTTTAAAGACCGAAAAAACTGGCTTCCGTTTTTTAGCGGGCTCAAAGTAGCCTGTCTGATTCCATTTTTTCTGGTATTTCTGTTCAATTTTTTAAGTTGGCAGACAGTATTAGCCACATTTGTTTATAGCATAATTGTTATGGGTACCCATGTGATCATTTGGCACCATCGCTATTGCATCAACGTTGTCAATAAATTTAAAAATGCATTCTGGCGATTTTTCACACAAAATTTAACACTAAATGTGATCCCAAAAGAAATATATGTGATTTCACACCATGTTCATCACCCCAAATCAGATGCCAGGTGATCCATATAATCCACAGGAGGGGTTTTTATCCTGTTTTCTTGCAGATGTTAACCGCCAAGATTATAAACGGATTAAAATGATGGGCATATTAGGAGCTGTGAGCAGTTATAAAGATTATAAGAAAGATTTTACAGGTACCGCCATACCCTTTATCAGAAAGCAAAAGCACTTCTTGATATAAACAATAAAAATCCTGCCTGTTTTCCTAGATTTTAGGTAAGGAAATTGACGTTTTGAATATGGCATTAAACTAATTGTAAACCCAAAAGAAGTATATATATGTTAATCATTAATAGTTTCGAAGAGTATAAATCCTATGTAGGTAAAGAATTAGGTGTTTCTAAATGGCATAAAATTAGTCAGGACCAGATTAATAAGTTTGCCGATGCTACATTAGATCACCAATGGATACATGTTGACAAACAGAAGGCCGAAACTGAAGGGCCCTTTAAGGCCACTATCGCCCATGGTTACCTGACGCTATCTTTGATCCCGTATTTATGGAAGCAAATTGCTGATGTACGCAATATTAAAATGGAAATCAACTATGGTATAGAGCGCTTTAAATTTGGACAAGCTGTTCTAGTTGATAGTGAAGTACAACTAAAAGCTAAACTTATTTCTATTGCTAATTTAAGGGGAGTCACCAAAGTTGTTATTGAAGCGGTTCTTGTTATTAAAGATCAGCCAAAACCGGCTTATACTGGTGATGTGGTATTTTTATACCACTTTATAGGTTAAACAAGAAGAAAACATTCCTTCAATATATTTGCATTGATAAAGACATTTTTGGCCGAATGGCGATAAGGAAATTTTGTTCATTCATCTGGTTTAATGGATAACACTTGTGAGAATGATTCAGTAAGCTAGGACATCGAGCAAGGTAAAAGGCTTGAATGCAATTAATGTTAAGATCAGTCAATTAGATTTCCTTCATAAATTGGTAAAAGCATCTATCGTAAAAGATAGATGCTTTTTTTTCAAACCTTTTGATGGAGCTAACAAAAAAATCTCATAATAATCTATTCTGTTCCAGATTCAATTCTTTAAAAATTTCCTTGGTAATTATCTTTGTATTATGAGCCAAATGTTCCCAATTACAATGCAGGATTGATATTGGATAAGGAATGCCTTTATGTCTTTTGGTTAAATCCATACTAATTACAGAATTTTCCTTGATTTCCCGCTCACCATGCATTTCGTCAAAAATACGCTTAGCAAAGTTCTCATTAATTCCTAAATAAAAGCTCGCATAAGTTTCTAAGCCTTTAGAGGTTTTCATATTTAATGAAATTTCAAAAGAGGTTTCCATAATATCAGGTTAAAAAAAGAGCTGCCATAAGGGCAGCTCTTGAATTGATTTTTTAAGGAAATTATTTGATTTCTATTTGACGGGTAACTGCTTTTGCCTCTTCTTTTTTTGGAATATCGATTGCTAAAATACCGTCATTATAGCTTGCCTGAATGCCGTTTTCATCTGCGCTTTCAGGTAAAGTAAACGAACGGACAAAAGAATTATAGCTGTATTCACGTTTAGCATAATTTCTTTCCTCTTGTTTGTCTTCCATGCGCTGCTCTACAGAAATACTCAATATATTACTTTCCAAATTGAGTTTGAAATCTTCTTTTTTAAGTCCTGGTGCAGCTAATTCAATGTGATAATGGTCTGCAGTTTCGCTAATATTAGCGGCTGGAACTCTAGTAACCATACGATCTGAAAAGAATGTGTCATTAAAGATCGAATCAAAAACATCATTAAAGCCTGGCATTAATGAATTTCTCTTGTTGTTTGGATTAAATTTAACCAATGTCATGGGTTTTTCCTCCTTAATTTGATTTAATGATTAAAACTTATAATTAATTAAACTATCTGAACTTGTGTTCGACTTAAATATTACAACATAAATGCCAAATGTATTTTGGGTTAATGAAACTGAAAAAATTGCAAGATTGCTGAAAAATCTTCAGCTTTCACTGTCAAAAATTCAGAAATGCTATTGAATTATACAGCTTTATCTAATAGAGATACCAAAACAATAGTTAGCAATGACTACTTGGATGGTAATCATTGAAATGGGGAACAAATTTGTCTATACCTCTACGGTTGAATTGCTTGTGAGGCATTTTGCTGTTAATCCGTTATCCGTAACTTGAAAGTACGGTAGCTAAACAAATAATACACCTATACTTTCTTAATAAATATTTCTTTGGTTATTATAAAATTTTGGGTTTAAAGCCCAGAACCCAGCATCTTAAGCCATATTGGTTTATAAACAGGATTTTTAATTCCTTCAACATGGAAAGGGTTTCCATTGTCCTTTTCCGTTAAAAGGGGGTGATCTAGTGCAAATATATGATCTTTGGGAATGTGCATTGTTTGGCATATTTCTGCTAATTCTGTAGCTGCAGCTTCCTTTATATGGTAGGTTGCATATAGATTATCTAATGGGGTCATGAATTTCTGAGCATACCAACCAGCAATCTTTTTGTTTTTTGAATCGCTATAGTCCCAGCCTCCAGAAAAACTGATTATTCGTGAAACCCACTCATGCTGCGCGATATATTCGGCCATTCCACCGCCTTGTGACTGACCTGCTATAGCAATCTTATTCCAGGCTGGTTTACCTTTCTGTTCGTCCAAATATTGTGGCCAATTGCCTTCTTCATCATTTTTTGATAAATACTGTAACAGCTTTACTAGACGTGGAATAATGGCATCTTGAGGCTGATCTGGAATACCCGAGAAGCTGTTATCTCCATAAGTACGTTTTCTACGGAATTCGGCTGCACAATCTACATTATCTTTTAATCTGTTGCCTATACATAATTGCGATACACCAGGCGTACTTATAAAAGAAAGTGCAATAACCCTATAACCTTGATCGAGCGCAGTTTTAAAAAAATTAACAGGAACATTTTTCGTCGATCCACCTGTACCAGTGAGCCATAGTAATAATTTGTTATTTTTTACTTTAGGATCATAGTACACGACATGCGTACTATCCCAAGTGTGGACTAATGGGTCAGCTTCACTGGGTTTTATTTTTATTATCTTATAACTGAGCAATAAATCAGTTTGATTGATGTTTTGAGCTATTGCATCTTTGGCCATACATGAGATACCAATAACAAATAGTATAAAATAGAAGGTGGAGATGGATGGGTTATTCTTTTTCATGAGTATAATCTAAATTGTATATAACTATATGTTTGGAGCCTCCAATGCTCTAATTAAGAGCGTGCCAAAAATATCAACTTTTCTTTGTAATGCGGGGTATTAAATAAGGTAAAACTTATGCAGGATATGAACATATTTGTTATAAAATAAGCCTCTGCAAGTACATCACCAATGTTCCATCATTTCGGCGCATGGCCATTGGTAAGGTAAGAAAATTCAGATCCT
>Ga0116227_10007149_pt1 | contig 22020 bp, 18 predicted proteins | sample S1TSphgellanicum_FD_89693 | JGI IMG/M metagenome (GOLD analysis project Ga0116227, IMG submission 89693) | Host-associated microbial communities from peat moss isolated from Minnesota, USA - S1T2_Fb - Sphagnum magellanicum MG | ecosystem: Host-associated > Plants > Peat moss > Unclassified...
CATGCTGCAGGAGAGCACCGTCAGCGGCGCCTCTCCCACCTACTCCGCCTGGGTGGGCAAGTTCGACGGCCTGCTGGGTTACTGGCTCCTGCCGTGGGGCATCGCCATCGCCGCCACGCTCTGGCTGACCCGCACGTCCTGGGTGCCCTACGCCAGCGGCTCCAAGGCGTCCAATCTCTGAAGCGGATCGTCGAGCTCCAGCAGCGCCTGCTTGTCGGGCAGCGCAATGGGCAATATCTCCGCCAGGCGGTGGCCCACCCACGCGGCATCGTCCAACCGCATCGCCATGTCGGTATAGACCTCGCCGAGCTGCGGCAACACGGTTTTCAATAAAGCGGACAAGCGCGCGTGACGCGGCGGCACCGCGACCTCGGGTTGCGCCGCCAGCCAATCGACCGCCGCGAGATTAAGGCCATCGGCCTGCCGGCTGCGGCTTCGAATGCGAAAGCGTTGCTGACCGATGCACGAGAGTCCGAGCAGCCCGTCCGACAATTGATGAAAATCGACGATCTTCGCGAGCGTGCCGACATCGAAGGTCTCGGCCGGCCCCACTTCCCGACCTTCGCGAATCAGCACCACGCCGAAGCCTCGCTCCTCGCGCATACAGCGGCGCACCATGTCGACGTAGCGCGTCTCGAAGATGCGCAGCGGCAGCGGTCCGCCCGGAAACAGCACGATGTTGAGCGGAAATAGGGGAATCGAATCCTGGGGTGCAGTCACACACGCCTCCGCAAAGCGTCGAGCAGTTTATCGTGCAATCCGCCGAAGCCACCGTTGCTCATGATCAATATGTGATCGCCCGCCCGAGCCTCCGCAGCGATCCCGGCGACCAACGCGTCGACGTGGGGCGCCAACCGTGCCCGGTCACCCAATGGCGCTACGGCGGCCGCCAGATCCCAACCCAGATCCGCGGAATTCAACAGCCAGGTCCGATCCGCCGCCGCCAGCGCAGGCGCGAGCTGCTCGCGGTGCACCCCCAGTTTCATGGTGTTGGACCGCGCTTCCAGCACCGCGACGATGCGCGCGCCCCCCACGCGCGCGCGCAAGCCCCCGACAGTGGTGTCAATCGCCGTCGGGTGATGTGCGAAGTCGTCGTACACCGTGATCCCGTCCACGATCCCGCGAATTTCCATGCGGCGCTTCACGCCGCGGAACGCATTCAATGCCTGCGCCGCGCGTTCCGGCGCCACCCCCACGTGCCGGGCCGCCGCCATCGCCGACAGCGCGTTCATGACATTGTGTTCGCCGAGCAATGACCAATCGACTTCCGCGATGCCCGAAGCCTCGCTTGCGCTCGCGGCGTCGGCCGCCGGCGCGCCTTTGAAATGCACCGCGAATCGGCCCGCCGCGGATCCCGGATGGATGCGCGCGCTCCAGTCGGCGCTCGCGCCGCCGTCAGCCCGTCCGCCATCGCCCTTGCCGCCACCCCCGCGGCCGCCATCCCCGTGGCCGCCGTCTGCGAGGCCGTCATCCCCGCGGGTCTTCGCCAGGCCAAAAGTCTCGCGCGGCGTCCAGCAGCCTTGCGCCAGTGTCGTCGCCAATTCCCGATCGGCGCCGTTGACGATGATCCGGCCGGCCGCGGGCACCGTGCGAATCAACTGATGGAATTGCCAGCGGATCGCGGCCACGTCCGCATAGATGTCGGCGTGATCGAATTCGAGATTGTTCAAGATCGCGGTGCGCGGCCGATAGTGCACGAACTTGGCGCGCTTATCGAAGAACGCGGTGTCGTATTCGTCGGCTTCGATCACGAAGAACGCGGACTTGCCGAGGCGCGCGCTGAAGTCGAAATCGTTGGGGACTCCGCCGATGAGAAACCCGGGTTCGAGTCCCGCGTGTTCCAGTATCCACGCCAGCATGCTGCTGGTGGTGGTCTTGCCGTGGGTGCCGGCCACGGCGAGCACATGTTTGCCGCGCAGCACGTGCTCCGCCAGCCACTGTGGACCGGACGTGTAAGCCATACCGCGATTCAGCATGCCTTCGATCACCGGACTGCCGCGGCTCAAGGCATTGCCGACCACCACGATGTCGGGCCGCAAATCCAGCTGCTCCGCGCCGTAGCCTTGCACGAACTCGATGCCGAGCGCCTCGAGCTGCGTGCTCATGGGCGGATATACGTTGAGATCCGCGCCGCTCACGCGAAATCCCGCCGCCTTGGCGATCGCCGCCACGCCGCCCATGAAGGTACCGCCTATCCCGAGGATATGCACATGCATCGTCATGCGCGCGATTCAGTCATAATCCACCGCAAATTGTACACGCGGATCAACGGCATGCCCGACGCAATTTGGATCGATCGCAGCGACGCTCTGCCGGCGCTCGCGCGCACCTTGGAAACGCACGAATGGATCGGGGTCGACACGGAATTTCTGCGCGAACGCACCTTCTTTCCCAAGCTGTGCCTATTACAGATCAAAGCCGGGGCGGATATTTACTGCGTCGATACGCTGCGAATCGACAGCCTCGAGCCCCTGATGCCCGCCCTGACCGCCGCCGGCGTGCGCAAAGTGATTCACGCCGCCCGCCAAGATCTGGAAGCGGTCTATCTCACCGGCCGGCGCGTCATCTCACCGGTGTTCGATACCCAGATCGCCGCCGGCTGCATCGGCTTGAAGCCCCAGGTCGGCTATGCGGAACTCGTCAAGACGCTGCTCGAGGTGACCATTCCCAAGGGCCAGACGCGCACCGATTGGTCGAAGCGGCCATTGACGCGCGAACAGCTCGAGTACGCGGCCGACGATGTCCTGTATTTGGGCGACGTCGCGAGCCGCCTCGCGGAGCGGCTGCGCGCGCTCGAGCGCGAGCACTGGGTCAGGGAGGACTGCCTGGAGCTCGAGGACCGGCGCTTGTACGAACCGGATCCCGCCCAGGCATGGGCGCGGCTGCGCGGTGTCGCACAACTCGCGCCGACCGCGCGCGCCCGCGCCAAGGTCATCGCGATCTGGCGCGAGGTCGAAGCGCGCGAGCGCGACCTGCCGCGCGCCTGGATACTGTCCGACGCGGCGCTGTTCTCGATTGCCCAAGGCGACGCGGTGCACTCGTTGAACGACGAACTCGCGAGCAAGCTCACCGCCGCGCTCGCCGCGGCGTCACAGCATCCCGCCGACCAGGAACCCGGCCAGGATCTGCGGCCGACCCCGGAACAAAAAGCCCTCATCGACCGCCTCGCCAAGATCGTCGATGCGCGGGCGGCGGAACTCGAAGTCAATGCGGAAATTCTCGCCCCGCGCGGCGAGCTCAAGGCGCTCGCCATGGGCCGGCGCGAATCCCATGCGCTCTCCGGCTGGCGCCGCGAGGAAATCGGCCTGCGCCTGCTCGAGGCCCTGGGTTAGTTAGTTCGACGCTAACGGCTGGACCGCCCAAAACTTCGGTTAGCTCGATGCTCGGCGAGGGCGACCGGCTGGCGCGCAGCCATCCGCCAGGGTTATCGGGTCGGCAGCGCCGCCTGTTCGATGCTCTTGTACACCGTCTCCACGTCGGCGTCCGCCTCGACGCTGTGCAGCAATCCCGCTGCCGCGTAATAGCTGATCAGCGGTTTGGTCTGCGCCTCGTACACCTCGAGTCGCTTGCCGATCACCTCTTCCTTGTCGTCGGGGCGCTGGATCAGCCGATGCGCGTCGCCGGTGGGCGGCGGTGAGGTGTAGATGTTGAATACCTTCCCGCAATCCTGGCAGATTCGGCGGCCGGTGAGCCGCTTGAACAATATCCCCAGATCGAGGTTCATCAGCACCACCGAATCGAGCGGGGTGCCCAAATCGGCCAGCATGCCTTGCAACGCCTCAGCCTGGGCGATGTTGCGCGGAAAGCCGTCCAGAATGAACCCCTTGGCGGCGTCCGGGCGGCTCAAGCGCTCGCGGATCATCCCGAGCACGGTGGCATCGTCGACCAATTTCCCGGAATCCATGGCCGTTTTCGCGCGCAGCCCAAGTTCCGTGCCCTGGGAAACCGCTTCGCGCAGTAGATCGCCGGTGGATATTTGCGGAATGCCATAGGCCTTCACCAGCAATTGCGACTGTGTGCCTTTGCCGGACCCGGGCGCCCCCAATAGAACTATTCGCATGATTCTTCGCGTGGTGAAAGCGCGCTACCGTACCTTTGAGCGGGGCGGTCGTCAAACCAAGGCCGATCCGCTATTCTGTCCGGCTTGTCTTATTCTGGCCGGCGTGACTCCAACGGGCCCCGGCTCGACTAATGGGGGGCCCTCGTGAAGAACGCGTTTTATGCACAATCCGGCGGCGTCACCGCGGTCATCAACGCCTCGGCCTGCGGACTGATCGAGGCGGCACGCCGGCATCGCGGCAAGATCGGCAAGGTGTACGCCGGCCGGGACGGCATCATCGGTGCGTTGACCGAAGACCTGATCGACACCAGCAAGGAAACCCAGTCGACCATCGCCGCCCTGCGCCATACACCCGGCGGCGCGTTCGGATCCGCACGCTACAAATTGGCCGGTATCGACAAGAATCGGGTGCAGTACGAACGGCTGATCGAGGTATTTCGCGCGCACGACATCGGCTATTTCTTCTATAACGGCGGCAACGACTCCATGGACACCGCCCAGAAAGTATCCGAGATCGCCGTGCAGATGTCGTTTCCTCTCACCTGCATCGGCATACCGAAAACCGTCGACAACGACCTACCCATCACCGATTGCTGCCCGGGATTCGGCTCCGCGGCGAAATACATCGCGGTCTCCACCCGCGAAGCGGCGCTCGATGTGGCCTCGATGGCGCGGACCTCGACCAAGGTATTCGTGCTCGAAGTCATGGGGCGCCACGCCGGCTGGATCGCCGCGGCCGCGGGACTCGCGGGAGACAAGGCAGCCGACGCGCCGCACATCATTCTGTTTCCCGAGATCCCGTTCGATAAGGCGCGCTTCCTCGCCAAGGTCAAGTCCTCGGTCGAGAAGTACGGCTACTGCGTGGTCGTCGTCTCCGAAGGCGTGTGCGGACCGGACGGCAAATTTCTGGCGGAAACCGGCACCAAGGACGCCTTCGGGCATGCACAACTCGGCGGCGTCGGACCGGTGGTCGCGCAACTGACCCAGGAAGCCTTCGGCTATAAATTCCACTGGGCCGTCGCCGACTATTTGCAGCGCGCGGCACGGCACATCGCCTCCAAGGTGGACGTGGACCAGGCCTACGCCGTCGGCAAGGCCGCGCTCGAATTCGCACTCGCCGGCAAGAACGGCGTGATGCCCATCATCGTGCGCAAATCCTCGCAGCCCTACCGTTGGAGCATCGGCGAAGCCCGCTTGGGCGAGGTCGCCAACGCGGAAAAAAAACTGCCGCGCAATTTCATCACCGCCGACGGCTTCGGCATCACCGCCGCATGCCGCCGCTACTTATCGCCGCTCATCGGCGGTGAAGACTATCCGCCCTACACCCACGGTCTGCCGCGCTATGCGACGCTCAAGGGCATCGGCGTACCCAAACGCCTGCGTACCCGGTTTGTGATATAGTCGATCGCGGCTTTTTGGGGACATATAACGATAAGTTTCAACGACATAAACATCCTCACACATTAGAACTATAAGGACGATCTCCATGACCCTTGACCGTGCGCTTTGGCTGGCGATTGCTGCAGGTGTCATTGCCATCCTTTACGGCGTCATTTCGGTGCGCTGGATCTTGGCGCAACCCGCCGGCAATGCGCGCATGCAGGAAATCTCGGCCGCCATTCAAGCGGGCGCCCGCGCCTATCTGAATCGGCAGTACTCCACGATCGCCATCGTCGGGGTCATTCTCTTGTTGGCTCTGGGGTTGGCTCTGGGTTGGCCCACGGCCGGGGGCTTCGCGGTGGGCGCGATTCTTTCCGGGCTCGCCGGCTACATCGGCATGTTCATCTCGGTGCGTGCGAATGTGCGCACCGCGCAGGCCGCGCATTCGGGGATCAATGCGGCACTCAAAGTCGCGTTTCGCGGCGGCGCCATCACCGGCATGCTGGTGGTGGGGTTGGGGTTGCTCGGCGTCGCCGGCTACTACCTCGCCATGCTGGCGTTGCTCGACGACCCCGAGGCGGCCCTGCGTTCGTTGGTCGGCCTCGCGTTCGGCGGATCGCTGATTTCGATCTTCGCACGCTTAGGGGGCGGCATCTTCACCAAGGGCGCCGATGTGGGCGCCGACTTGGTCGGCAAGGTGGAAGCCGGCATTCCCGAGGACGATCCGCGCAATCCCGCGGTCATTGCGGATAACGTCGGCGACAATGTCGGTGATTGCGCCGGCATGGCGGCCGACCTGTTCGAGACCTACGCCGTCACGCTGGTCGCCACCATGCTGTTGGGCGGCCTGGTGATGGTCGATCTGGGCACGCGCGCGGTGCTCTTTCCCTTGGTGCTCGGGGCGATTTCCATCCTCTCCTCCATCATCGGCACCTTCTTCGTCTCGACGCGCGAAGGCGGCAAGATCATGAACGCGCTCTACAAGGGCGTCATCGTCTCCGGCGCCATTTCGGCCGTGGCGTTCTATTTCGTCTGCCAATCGATCATGGGCGATAGGGCCACCTCGATGTGGCTGTGCACTCTGGTCGGTCTCGCGCTCACCGCCGCCATGATCGTGATCACCGAGTATTACACCGCGACCGAGTATGCACCCGTACAGCACGTGGCCTCGGCCTCGCAGACCGGCCACGCCACCAACATCATCGCCGGTTTGGGCGTCTCGATGAAAGCCTGCGCCCTACCGGTGCTCGCCGTCACTTTGAGCATCTGGGCCGCCTTTCAGCTCGCGGGGCTCTATGGCATCGCGATCGCCGCCACCGCCATGTTGTCCATGACGGGAATGATCGTGGCGCTCGATGCCTATGGCCCGATCACCGACAACGCCGGCGGCATCGCCGAGATGGCGGGCCTCGACAAGAAGGTGCGCGACGTCACCGACCCCCTGGATGCGGTCGGCAACACCACCAAGGCCGTGACCAAGGGCTATGCCATCGGCTCCGCGGGTCTCGCCGCGCTGGTGCTGTTCGCCGACTACACCCACAAGCTGCAAGAGGTCACCGGCCACATCACCACCTTCGACCTATCGAACCCGGCCGTGATCATCGGCCTCTTCATCGGCGGTCTCGTGCCGTATCTTTTCGCGGCCATGGCCATGGAAGCCGTCGGCCGCGCGGCGGGCGCCGTCGTCAACGAAGTGCGCCGCCAGTTCCGCGAGATCAAGGGCATCATGGAAGGCACCGCCAAGCCCGATTACTCACGCGCCGTCGACATGCTCACCAAGGCGGCGATCAAAGAGATGATCGTGCCCTCCTTGCTGCCGATCCTCGTGCCCGTCGTACTCGTGTTCGTGGTCAATTTCCTGATGGGCCCCGGCGCCGGCGTGCAAGCCTTGGGCGGCCTCCTGATCGGCACCATCGTCACCGGCCTGTTCGTCGCCATCTCCATGACCACCGGCGGCGGCGCCTGGGACAACGCCAAGAAATACATCGAAGAAGGCCACTACGGCGGCAAAGGCTCCGACGCCCACAAAGCCGCCGTCACCGGCGACACCGTCGGCGATCCCTACAAGGACACCGCCGGCCCCGCCATCAACCCGCTCATCAAGATCATCAACATCGTCGCGCTATTGCTCGTACCGGTGCTTGGCAAGATGATGTAACGCAGCGCACATACCCCTCGCTCAGCACCTGGGGGGATATGTAGCCTCGGGGGAACGGGGGACGCAGTTCCCCCGAGGCTACATATCCCCCCAGGCGCCGCGCGAAGGGCCGATTTGCGGGTGGAGGCTCCTGATTTAGTGCATGCTGCACTGCAGCTGCTCGAGACCGGCAGGACATGCACACCGACGCGCTTAAAATGAATCCTCTCGTCACCAAGGTTCATGCCAAGGAAAAACGTTGGAATGCTGAATTCGCCGCGCTCCGCCAACTCTGCCTCGCGTCGGGTCTAAATGAAGAACTCAAATGGGGCCAAGCTTGCTACGACCTGAGTGGCGGCAAAGTGGTCTTGATCCATGGCTTCAAGGATTATTGCGCGCTGCTCTTCATGAAGGGCGTTTTGCTCGAGGACCCCAAGGGCATCCTCATTCAGCAAACCAAGAACGTGCAGTCCGCGAGGCAAATTCGGTTTGGATCCCTGGAGGATATCGACAAACAGAAGTCGACCGTCAAGGCCTACCTCAAAGCAGCCATCGCCGTCGAGAAATCCGGCGCCAAAGTGCAGATGAAGAGCGTCGCGCAATTCGAAGCGCCCGCGGAATTCCAACAGCGTTTGGATGACGACCCCGAACTCGCCGAAGCCTTCCACGCGCTGACCCCCGGCCGGCAGAAAGGCTATTTGCTGCATTTCGCCGGCGCCAAACAATCGGCAACCCGCGCCGCCCGCATCGAGAAACACGCCCCCCGCATCCTCAAAGGCCTAGGCCTCGACGATTGAACACGCCGCGCAAAGCATTGCGAGATGGGTCAGCCCGCTGCACTGGACCCGCCGATCGGCTGCGCGCACGGCGTGGGGGTATGCGTAGCCTCCGGGCAACTGCTCCCCCCGTTGCCCGGAGGCTACGCATACCCCCAGGACGTGCGCGCAGGTCAATTGCCCGAGGGCTCAGATATCGAAGTAAATCGCGTCTGGGTCAGCAGCCCCCTCGCGCGTCCCCACCCGCAGCTCCGGCTCCTTCAACGACACCCGCGACCGCGCCGGCACACTGCGCGTCAAGAACACCGACCCCCCAATGACGCTATCCGCCCCCACCACCGTGTTGCCGCCGAGCACGGTTGCATTCGCGTACAACGTGGCCCCGCTCTCCACCGTGGGATGCCGCTTGCGGCCGCGGATGATCTGCCCGTTCGCATCGCGCGGAAACGACAGCGCCCCCAAGGTCACGCCCTGATATAGCTTGACCCCTTCGCCGATCACCGTCGTCTCACCGATCACCACCCCCGTGCCGTGGTCGATGAAAAAGGCCGGTCCGATGGTCGCCCCCGGATGAATATCGGCCCCCGTCTTGGAATGCGCCCATTCGGTCATGATGCGCGCCATCATCGGCACGCCGAGATCGTAGAGGGCATGCGCGATGCGATACACGCTGACCGCGAGCACTCCCGGGTAGGCGAGGATGACTTCGTCCAGATTGGTGGCCGCCGGATCGCCGTCGAAGGCCGCCTGCACGTCGCGGATCAGCAGGCCGCGGATCTCCGGCAAACGATTCAGGAAGACCTCCGCCAACTCGCGAGCACGTGACGCGCAGCCGGCGAATTCGGGCAGCGCCGCCTCCCGCTCGCGCCCATAGCACAGGCAATGCTCGATCTCGCGCTCGAGCTTGGGTTCGAGCGCCTCGACGAGCTGCGCCACGTGGGCGTCAAGGTTGTCCGCGTTCAAGTCGCGGCGGCCGAAGTACCCGGGGTACATCAGATCGAGCACCGATTCCAGGATTTCGACGATGGCGTCGCGCGACGGCAGATAGCGTTGCGCTATTCGGCGCGCACGCACATCCCCCCGGTAGCTGTCGAGAAATTGGCCGGTGAGGTTACGCAACGGCCTGCATCTTCTCGACTTCCTCGAACAGCCCCTCGAACAGCGCACCCGAGAGATAGCGCTCTCCCGCATCGGGCAGGATCACGACGATGGTCTTGCCCTTCTGCGCCGGCTCCTTCGCCAAGCGCAGCGCGGCCGCCATCGCCGCCCCGCAGGAAATGCCGCACAGAATGCCTTCCTCGCGCGCCAGCCGGCGCGCCACCGCGATGGCCTCGTCGTTCGACACCTGTTCCACCCGGTCGATCATCGACAGATCGAGGTTCTTGGGAATGAACCCCGCGCCGATGCCCTGGATCTTGTGCGGCGACGGCGCCAGCGGCTGGCCGGCGAGCGTCTGGCTGATGACCGGTGAATGAGTCGGTTCCACCGCCACCGTGAGGATCTTCTTGCCGCGCGTGTTCTTGATGTAGCGCGATACCCCGGTGAGCGTGCCGCCCGTGCCGACGCCGCTCACGAAGACATCGACCTGTCCGTCGGTGTCGTCCCAGATTTCGGGGCCCGTGGTCTTCTCGTGGATCGCGGGATTCGCGGGATTTTCGAATTGCTTCAGCAGCAGATACTTGCTCGGATCCGACGCCGCGATTTCTTCCGCCTTGGCGATCGCACCCTTCATGCCCTTGGCGCCCGGAGTCAGCACGAGTTTGGCGCCGAACGCCACCAGTACCTTGCGCCTTTCCATGCTCATCGTTTCAGGCATGGTGAGCACGCAGCCGTAGCCGCGCGAGGCGGCGGCGAACGCCAGTGCGATGCCGGTATTGCCGCTGGTCGCTTCCACCAGGGACATGCCGGGTTTCAGCGTGCCGCGCTCCTCGGCGTCCCAAACCATGGCCGAACCGATGCGGCATTTCACGGAGTAGGCTGGGTTTCGGCCCTCGATCTTGGCGAGAATCGTCGCGCCGCTGCTCGCGTCGAGGCGATTGATGTGGATCAGCGGCGTGTGGCCGATGGACTTGGTGTTGTCCTGATAAATGTTCATGGGTCACCTCCTTAAGCCGATGGGGCATTTTCCCCCTAAGCGCCCCGCAAATGCCATTTTTTTGGTTATGAGGCCCTGCCCGGCCGTTATAAGCCCCACTACACCGCTGAGGCGCAAGCTACCCGGGGTTCGGTACGATCGTCAGCGGCTGCGGCCGGCCGATCGCGAACCCTTGCACGAAGTCGATGCCCATGCGCGTCACCTTGTCGAGCGAACTCTGATCCTCGACCTGTTCGGCGACGATGCGGAAATTCAGGCTGCGCGACAGCTCGATCATGGCGCCGACCATGGCCTGATTCACCGAGTCGGCCGCGAGGTTGCGGATGAAGGAGCCGTCGATTTTCAGGTAATCCATGGGCAGGGTGCGCAGTGTCGCGAACGAACTCAAGCCGCTGCCGAAATTATCGAGCGCGAACTCGCACCCCATGCCGTGCAGCACGCCGATGAAGCGCCGTGCGTGGTCCAAGTTCGCGACCACCGAGTTCTCCGTGACTTCGAAGCAGATGTCGCCCGGACTCGCTCCGGTGTGGTCGAAGCATTCGACGACGAACTCGAGAAAATCCGTGTCGCCGAGCGTCTGGCCGGCGATGTTGATCGCGACGCTGCGCCCCGGCGGCAGCTTCATGCCGCCTCTGCCCAAGGCCGACAGCACCCGCTGCACCACCCAGCGATCGACATGCGACATCAGCCGATAGCGCTCCGCGGCACGAATGAATTCCGCCGGCGGCGCACCGGGCCGGCCATCCTCGCCCATCAGCCGCACGAACACCTCGAGCGCCGGCCCGCGCGCGGCGCCGGCGCGCGCGTGCACGATGGGCTGGTAATACAGTTCGAAGGCATTGTCGCGCAACGCGCCCTGCAGCTTCTGCAGCCACACGATCTCGCCGCTGTGCCGCGCGCTCGCTTCCTCGCGCGCCGAATACACGTGCACATGCAGGCCGCCTTGGCTCTTCGCCACATAGCAGGCCGAATCCGCCGAGTTCATCAGGTCTTCGATGGCGCCGCCGCCGCGGCCGATCTCGACCAAACCGATGCTCACCCCGATGTTGAATATCTTGTCCTTCCAGACGAAGCGAAAATCGTTCACCGAACGCACCACGTCATCGGCGATCTGGCGCGCCTTTTCGAGCGGACACCCGGTCAGCAGCAACGCGAACTCATCGCCGCCGATGCGGCCGACGGTATCGGAATCGCGCACCGCCTCGCGGATCAGCGAGGCGACTTCGCGCAGCATGTTGTCCCCGGCGGTGTGGCCGCAGGTGTCGTTCACGACTTTGAAGCGGTCGAGATCGAGATACGCGAGCGCATGGCCGATGCTGCCGGTTTGCGCCGAGTCCATCGCCTCCTGCAGGCGCCGCTCGAATTCCCGTCGGTTCACGAGCCCGGTCAGCGCATCGTGGCTGGCTTGGTAGGTCATTTGACGCGTAAGGCCCCGCAATTCACTGGTGTCGTGCAGCACCAGCACCAAGCCGACGATGTCCTTGTCGTCGAAGCGCAGCGGCGTGACGCTGATTTCCACCGATCGTTCGGGCCCCGCGTTGGCCGGCACCAGCACCGCACGGCGCCCCATCGTCACTCGGCCGCCGCTCGTCAGCGCCTTGCGTATCGGATCGCCGAGCGACCGGCGATCCGCCTCATCGATCAGCGAGGCGACTTCCGCAAAGGTCTTGCCCATCACTTGATCGAAGCGCTGGCCGAGCAGCGCCTCCGCGGCATGATTGACGTAGTCGATGCGCCCGTCGGCATCGACCGTGATGACGCTCTCGCCCATGGCGTCGAGCGTCACCATCGAGCGCGGCTTCGCGGCGCCGCCGCTCGCGGCGGCATCCGGCAGCATCTCCAGGGCGGTGAGCAACAGCGCAGGTTCCCCCGCGCTGTCGATGATGCTGCTCGACAACTCGACCCGCGCCACCTGCGCCTGCGGGCCGACCAGTTCCACTTCATAACGCTCGGCCGCCGGCTCACCCGCGAGACGGCGACGCAAATTGTTTTGCACCAACTCGACATATTCCGGCGCGACGAAGTCGCTCAAAGGCCGACCGACGACATCGGCCGCGTTCATGTTGAGCAATGCGAGAAAGCGCCCGTTGGCGAACAATATATTCTCGCGATGCACGAGCACCGCGTCGTGCACGGTCTCGACCAGGCGCTGGAAGAGCTGCTCACGATCCTGCAACCTCGCGCCGCGTTGTTCGAGGCTGTCCATCAACGCGTTGACGGCGCGTGCCAGTCGGGTGAGCATCTTCGGCTTGCCCTCGAGTCCGATGCGCACGGCGGCGCCGGCATCGCGTGTCAACTGCCATACTTGCCGGGAGAAGTCGCTGACGGCTTGTTCCTGACGGCGGATCCACGCATACAGCAGGATCAGACCGATAGCCAAAATAGCCGACGTGACAAGCCACAGGAACAGGGGAGACAGGATCAACACGGACCTCGATGTATGCGGGCGCAGATCAGAATAGCGCACGGGCATGGCATCGCCTGTAGAAATTGACCATAATCATCAGGCTTAAATTGCCTCGGGAAAACATGGATAACTTGGCGGCTCGTCAGCAAATGGTGGATCAGCAGATACGCACGTGGGAAGTGCTCGATCCGCGCGTGCTCGACGTGTTGTCGGCGGTGCCGCGCGAAGCGTTCGTGCCGCCCACGTACCGCGAACTCGCGTTCGCCGATGCGCCCATTCCGATCGGCGCGGGCCAAACGATGCTCGCCCCAAAGCTTCAAGGCCGCATCCTGCAGGCGCTCGCCGTGACTGCGAACGATGCGGTGCTCGAAATCGGCGGCGGCACCGGCTATCTCAGCGCCTGCTTCGGCTTGCTGGCCGGCGCCACGCACTCGATCGACATCCGCGCCGAATTCACCGCCGCCGCCACCGCCAACATTCGCGCGGTGCCCTCTGCCCGCGTGCGCTTCGAGACGCGCGATGCCTTCGATGGCGCCGCGTTGGGCGAGTACGACGTGGTGGCCGTCACCGGTTCGCTGCCGGTCTACGACACGCGCTTTGAGCGGTCACTACGGATTGGCGGCCGACTGTTCGCCATCGTCGGCGTCGCGCCGGTGATGGACGCCATTCTCGTGCGCCGCGTGGCTGACGCCGAATGGATTCGCGAGAGCTTATTCGAGACGGTGGTCGAACCACTCATCAACGCCAAGTCGGCGCAGAGGTTTGTATTCTGATGATCAATCAAATTGGACCGCGGGAGTTCCTCGAACGCCGCAACGCCGGCACGCCCATGACGCTCTTGGACGTTCGCGAGGACTGGGAGATCAAATTGGCGCCGGTGCCCGCCGACCTCGTGCACATACCCATGGGCGAGATCGCGGATCGCGTCGGCGAACTCGATCCGCGCCAGGAAACGGTGGTGATCTGCCGCTCGGGCGCGCGCAGCCTCCAAGTGGCGCATTTCCTCGAGCGCGCCGGCTTTGCCTCGGTCAGCAACCTCGAGGGCGGCATATTGGCGTGGTCTCGCGATTTGGATCCCCGGATTCCGCAGTATTGAGCCTATGCCAGGTAAGTGATATAGTTCTATATAACACTATATCACGGTAAGCCATGAAGCGACTGCTGACTCTCATTGTACTGTGCTGCGGGGCGGCGCAAGCGCCTGCCGCCGATCTCCTCGCGGTCTATCAACGCGCGCTGCAGAACGATCCCACCTTGCGCGAAGCGGAAGCGAATCGGCTGGCGGCGCTCGAAGCCAAACCGCAGGCTCTGTCCGCGCTGCTGCCGCAACTCTCCGGTAGCGGCGTCGTGAGCCATGAGCGCGACACCGGCTCGCAAAACACGACGGAACCGGTCAGCACCGGCGCTGCCGGTTCGCCCACGATCCTCGAGAGTTTCCCTTTCGATGGACGAACCGATACCACCACGCATCGCTACGGCCTCGACCTCAAGCAAAACATTTTCCGCTGGGAAAATTGGGTGGCATTGCAGCGCGCCGATTCGCAAGTGGCGCAAGCCGAGGCCGACTATCAGGCGGCGCAGCAGGACCTGATCGAGCGCGTCGCGCAGCGTTACTTCGACGTGCTCGCCGCCCAAGACGACCTCGAAGCCCAGGAGGTCGCACTCATCTCGATCAAGCGGCAACTCGACCAAGCCGAGTCGCGCTTTCAGATCGGCCTGATCGCCGTCACCGACGTCGAGGAAGCCCGCGCCGCACACGACAGCGGCGCGGCGGCCGTCATCGCGGCCAAGCGCACGCTGGCATCGACCCAGGAGTTGCTGCGCGAAATCACCGGCGATGACTTCGATCATCTGGCACGACCGCTCGAACCCTTCGAAATGGCGAATCCCGATCCCATCAGCGAGGACCGCTGGGTCGACATGGCGCTACAACAGAACCTTTCGCTGGTGTCGAGCCGGTTGGCCGCCGACATCGCGCGCGAAAACGTCAGCGCAGCGCGCGGCGGACATTTCCCCTCGCTCGACCTGGTGGGCAGCCGCTACCATGCCACCAGCAACGGCACCGAGACGTTCAGCGACGGCACGTCCGCCGGCGGCACCACCTTGGATCAGAACCAGCGCACGATCGGCCTGCAATTGACGTTTCCGATCTACTCCGGCGGCTCGGTGTCCTCGCAAGTGCGCCAGGCGGTCTACCTGCACCGTGCGGCCAAGGAGCGGGTCGAACGGGTCGCGCGCCAAACCGAGCACGACGCGCGCGATTCTTATCTCGGCGTGCTCTCGGAGATCTCGCGCGTCAAGGCGCTGCGCCGCGCCGTCGAGTCGAACGCCACGTCGCTGCGCGCCACCGAGTCCGGTTACGAAGCCGGGACTCGCACCGCCGTCGACGTACTGCAATCGCGCCAGCTCTGGGTGCAGGCGCAGACCGACTACTCGCGCAGCCGCTACGACTACATGTTGAATGTCCTCAAATTGCAGCAGGCGGCCGGCACCCTGTCGCAGCAGAGCCTGGAGAAGATCAACGGTCTGCTCAACGACGCGCCGCCGCCGCCCGCGCCGGATCCTAGTGCCCTGGATCCGCAGCCCCCGGCTCCCCCAGCGGCGGCTTCCCCACCACCGGCTCTCCCAGGTTCGGCTGCGCCAGCGTCGGCTCGCCCACCATCAGCTCCCGCGACAACGGCTCCTCCAACAACGGTTCGATGAGCGCGAGCAGCCGTGCTGTGCTGCCGCGATTCGACTCGACGATGCGCCGCCCGATCGCGCCGATGCGCTGACGCAGGGCAGCGTCCGCCAGCAAACGCCGCAGCGCCGCCGCCAACTCGCGCGCACCGCTGACCTCGAGCGCCGCGCCCTGCTCCCGCAAGCTTCGCGCGACGTCCTTGGCATTCGCGGTATACGGCCCCGTCAACACCGGCAGGCCGAGCGCCGCCGGTTCGAGCAGATTGTGGCCGCCGATCGGCACCAAGCTGCCGCCGACGAATGCCACATCCGCCGCCGCATAGAGCGCCGCGAGTTCGCCCACGGTATCGACCAAGAGCACCTGGCACGCGGCGTCGGGCACGACGCCCGCGCTCCGGCGCACGAAGCGCACGCCGCGCCTCGACAGCCCATCAGCCACCGCCTCGAAGCGCGCCGGATGTCGCGGCACGAGCATGAGCAGTGCACCGCCGGACAATTCCCCGTGTGCATCGAGCACCGGCCCTTCTTCTCCCGCATGCGTGCTGCCCGCAATCCAGATAGGTCGCGAGGTCCCCAGGAGTTCGCGCAGCTCGCGCCCCTGTTCGATGACTCCCGCGCCCAACTCCAGGTCGAACTTGATGTTGCCGACCACGCGAGTCCTGGCACGCTCCGCGCCGATCGCAATGAAGCGATCGGCATCCTCGCGGGTCTGCGCCGCGATCAACGAACTGGCGGAAAACACTCCCCGCAGCAAGGCACCCAAACGCCGGTAGCGCGACACCGACCTCTCCGACAGCCGCGCGCTCGCGATCACCACGGGCACGCCACGGCGTTCGCACGCGCTAAATAGATTGGGCCAAAGTTCGGTTTCCATGATGATCCCGATTCGCGGCCTGATGCGCTCGAGAAATCGCGCGACCGCGCCCGGCGTGTCGTACGGCAGAAAGCGTACGCCCGCGGCCGCGCCCTCACGCGCCCCCGCGTCCTCACCCTGACCCTCACCCTCACCCTGACCCTCACCCTCACCCTCCCCCTCACCCTCACCCGGGCCCGCCCCCGCGGTCGCGGACGCGGTCGCGCCGGTCGCCGCGCTTTCATCGATGAGCGCCTGCGCGCGCGCGCGGCCGGTAGGCGTCGCCGTGGTGAGCAGCAACGGAATCTGCGGATGTCGCGCGCGCAACGCGCGCACCAGCGGCGCAGCCGCCGACATTTCCCCGAGGCTCACCGCATGCAGCCAGATGCAGCGCGAGCCGAAGCGCTTTCCCCAGCCGAAGCGCTCGCCCAAGCCCCGCCAATAGCCGCGATCGCGCAATCCGCGCCACAGCAGCGCTGCAAACGCGAACGGCGCGGCGCAGTAAATCGACACCGAGTACAGTCGGCGCATCATGCGTCTCGGTAGCCCGCCAACAGCCACTCCCAGACCTGCGGCGAAAACCGCTCGGGCGGCAATGCCGCCGATATCTTGGCCAACGATTCGCGCAGCCGCTGCAAGTTGCCGAGCGCCCACGACCCCGGCTCGCGCAGCCGGCCGCGATCGAAGTCGATCAAGCTGACCGCACCGCGTGCGTCGAGCAAGATATTGTGCGCGTTGAGGTCCGCGTGATCCACGCCGACGCCGTGCAGTCGTGCGATCACCGTCCCGATGGCGCGCCAGCGCTGCTCCGCAATCGCCTCGCGCGCCAGCACCGCGGCCAATGGTTCGGCCCCCGCGATTCGCTGCGTGATCAAATCGCAGCGATACACGAGGCCCGTGCGTTGATAGCGCGCCGCGATGGGCTCCGGTACCGGCAATCCGGCGCGCACCAGCATCTCGAGCAGCCGCCATTCGGCGAACGCGCGTACGCGATCCTCTCCGGCCCACACGTATTGATCCTCCGACAAGCGCGCGATGAAGCCGCCGCGGCGAAAGTGCCGCAGCGCCCATTGGCGCGCGGGCGAGTCGATGAACCACGCCGAACCGCGCCCGCCGACCACCTCGACCAGTTCGCCGCGCGCGCGCCAGAATTCCGGATCGAACATCGATTCAGCGACGCTCTTGGCTGGATTGCCAAGGTATGCGGGATCAGCCAGCATGGCGCCGGTGGCAGTGGCAATGCGTCGGCCGCCGGTCGTCATTCTCTCGAGCGTCCTTACTGGAGCCTGTCTGACTAATGCTGGAGCTGCCTGACTAATGTACGCCAACCACGGCCGCACCCCATCAACCAGGCTCCAATGACTCTAAGCTTCCAATCGCCGCCGCAACGAGTGTGTCTGCTGCGGCTCTCGGCGATCGGCGATACCTGCCACGCGGTCGCGGTGGTCCGGGCCTTGCAGGCGGCGTGGCCACAAACCCATTTGACCTGGATCATCGGCCGGCTCGAAGCCAAACTCATGCGCGCCATTCTGCCCGAAGTTGAGTTTATCACCTTCGACAAAACCAATACGGCCCTCGAACTCGTCCGCGTCGGGCGTGCCTTGCGAGCGTGCAGTTTCGATCTGCTGCTCGACCTGCAATTGTCGTTCCGCGCAAGCCTGGTGAGCACGCGCGTGGACTCGCCGATCAAGCTCGGATTCGATCGCGAGCGGGCGCGCGAGCTGCAGTGGCTGTTCACCAATGCGCGCATCGCGCCGGCGCACAACGAACACGTACTCGATTCCTTCATGGGGTTCGTGCGCGCCTGCGGGATCGAAACGCGGCCGCCCGTTTGGAACCCGGTGCTGCCCCCGGATGCGCTCGACTATGCCCAGGGCATCATCCCCGATACGCGGCCGACGCTGCTCGTCAGTCCCTGCTCCAGCCACACGGCGCGCAATTGGCCGGCCGCGCGCTACGCGGCGGTCGCCGACCATGCCGCACACATCCACGGCATGCGCGTCGTATTGGTGGGAGGCCGTAGCGCGATCGAGGCGCGGATGGGTGAGTCCATCGCCGCCGCGGCGGAGAGCCCGCTCGTGAATCAGATCGGCAAGGACACCCTGCCGCAACTGCTCGGCCTTTTGTCCAAGAGCAGCGTGCTTCTGTCGCCCGATTCGGGTCCCGTGCACATGGCCACCATGGTCGGACTGCCGGTGATCGGCCTGTATGCCGCCACCAATCCCGCGCGCGCCGGCCCCTATTGCAGCCGGCAATGGTGCGTCGACAAATACGACGCGGCCGCGCGCCGCTTTTTGGGCAAGCCGGCCGCGCAAATTCCCTGGACCGCCAAGATCGAGCGCAGCGGCGTCATGGACCTGATCACCGTCGACGAAGTGACCGCCAAACTCGACGCGCTGATGGCCACCCGCTGATGGCCACCCTGATGGCCACCCGCTAATCGCGGCACCTGCCGCCGGCACGCTTACTGCGCCATTGGCTGGCGGCCGCACGCTAATCTGGATGGGCCATCGACTACACTCCGATGGTGACCGGCAAATTTCGCTAAAATGCGGCTATGAGAATTCGCCTGTCATGAACGAGATCACGGTCCCGATCTCCCCCGGGGAATTGCTCGACAAGATCACCATCCTGCGCATCAAGTCGCAGCGCATGAGCGACCCCGCGAAAGTATCGAACGTGCGCCACGAACTCAGCGCGCTCGAGGAGACCTGGGCCGCCTCCGCGTATGCCGGAGTCGACATCGAAGCCGACATCGCCGCCCTGTTCCGCGTCAATGAACGCCTGTGGGTCATCGAAGACGACATCCGCGACAAGGAGCGCGCCCAGGCCTTCGACGCCGACTTCATCCGGTTGGCGCGTGCGGTCTACTTCGAAAACGACGAGCGCGCGGCCATCAAACGGCGCATCAACACTCGGCTCGGCTCAGCGTTGATCGAAGAGAAATCGTACCGGGATTACAAAGGCCCCCCTGTATGACCAGGCCGGCCCACTGTCCGATCACGCCGGCCCACTGTCCGATCAGGCCGGCTCGCTGTCTAACCAGGCCGGCACGTTTGCGCAGTGAATTCGCACCATAGCCTCTGGTCGCGGATGGCGTGGGCGCCCCCCACGGTGGACTGGCGCCGTCACTCCTGGCTCAGCGTGTACTCCGCGCCGCAGTAGTTGCACTTCGCCCAGCCGGTCGGCTCGATCGCCAGATACACCTTCGGGTGCGAGTTCCACAGAAACATGCCCGGCATCGGGCACGACAGCGGCAAAGCCGCCGCGGTCACCGTGTAATGATGTAACGCATTCGGCTGAATCAGCTCATGCTTCGAATCGTCCTGCACCATTGCCGGCATCGTCATCGCTCCAAAGTTTGCGTTGCTGTGAGAGCGGGGACTATTTTACACACACAGACTGAATGTCGAGCAACAGCGGAAACCGCACGCGCGACGCCGGGTTGCGGTTGCGATACAAATTGAATGCGCGGGTCCCGGACGTATGGTTGGCCGCGCTCGCCATCGCACCCGGTCGCCCCAGGCGCCGGTGATAAAACACTTTCCGTGCCGAGCTCTAATGCGTTGACGGCGCCCTATCGAACGTCTCGTCCCAGATCTTTGTAACCCCCTCCCGGCTCGCCGCATACGGCCCGGCCTCCACCACGCGCTCGCCCTCCCCCTCGAGCGACAGGTGATGCAGCACCGTGCGGTAGCCGATGTACGCCTCCTTGAGCCACTCCGCCCGCGCCGCCTCCACCACGCCCACCGCCGCCAACCCATCGAGCTGGCGGATATTGTCCGTGTGTTTCAACAACTCCGGGTGCGCATGGGCCGCGGCAAGCACCCAGTACTGCACCAGGAACTCGATGTCGGCGAGGCCGCCCGCATCCTGCTTGATGTCGAATTGGCCGGCGCCCGCACGCGACAGTTCGCGCCGCATCCGCAGCCGCATGTCCCGCACATCCGAGCGCAGCGTCTCGCGACGCACCGCCGTGCACAGCGTGCGGCGCCGTGCCGCCTCGAAGCGCTCACGGAGGTTCGCGTCCCCACCCACCGCCCGGGCCCGGAGCAGTGCCTGGTGTTCCCAGGTCCACGCGTCCTTCTGCTGATAGAGCTCGAACGCATCGATGCCCGTCATGAGAAATCCGCCCTTGCCGTTCGGCCGCAGGCGCATGTCCACCTCATACAGCCGCCCCGCGGCCGAGTGCATGGTGATGAGGTGCACGATCCGCTGCCCCAGGCGTAAGAAGAACACCACGTTGTCGAGCGGCCGCGCCGCCGCGGTTTGCTGAATCTCGCCGCTCGAATCGTGCAGGAACACGAGATCGAGGTCCGATCCATAGCCGAGTTCCAAACCGCCGAGCTTGCCGTAACCCGCCACGGCCACGCGCACCGCGCGCAAGCTCTCCGCGCTGTCGCCGCAGCATGGGACGCCGAAGGTGTCGGTCATCTGTTGCCACGCGAGATCCATGCAACGCCCGACGATGAGTTCCGCAATGTCCGTCAGCCGATCGCTCACCCGCATCAGCGGCAGCCGTCCGGTGAGATCGGCGAGCGCCACCGTGAACACCGCCGCCTTCTGGAATTGCCGCAAGCCCTCCACCTGCCGTTCCGGATCATCGGCCGGCAAGCGCTCCGTGTGCGCGCCGAGCGCCTCCACGAAACCTTCGCGCGAAGGCAACTCATCGAACGCCTTCGAATCGATCAACTCGTCGAGCAGCAAGGGAAAGTCCGCGATTTGCCGCGCCAGAAAACCGCTGATGGCGCACACATCGATCAACCGCTCGAGCGCCGACGGCTGCTCCTTGAGCAACGCCAAGTACGAGGAGCGCGTGCCGATCGACTCCAAGACGCGCAATACCCGCTGCACCACGAGCGCGGGCGTCGGACGCAGAGCGGCCGCCTTCAGCAGCCGATCGAGAATCACATGCAACCGGCGCCGTCCCGCCTCATCCAGCCGCCGATACGGCGCCGCGTCGCGATACGCCTCCAAGGTCGCCGCGACCGCCGCGATGTCGCCGCTCGGAAAACCACCCGCCTGGAGTTCCTCGTCGATCTTTGCATCGTCGGACGCCAGCCATCCCGCGCCCGATTCATCGTGACGATAGGGCGAGACCGGCGAGCCGAATAACAGCGCCTCGAATTGCCGGGCAACGATGCCGCGCGCCGCGTCGATTCGCGCCACCGCGGCGCCCCAATCCGATTCGCCCATATTGACGCTCAGGCGGACCTGGTCGAGCATCTGCGCAGGCAGCGCGTGTGTCTGTTCGTCACGAATCATCTGCACTGCATTCTCCGCTTTGCGCAAGCAAAGATAGGCATCGGTCAACTGCGCAATATCCTTCGACGACACCAGCTTCGAGGCCGCAACCAGCGGCAACACATCGAGTAGCGACGCGTTCTGCAGCCGCCGATTGCTGCCCCCGCGCACCAATTGCATGGATTGCACGATGAACTCGATCTCGCGAATTCCACCCCGGCCGAGTTTCAAGTCCTGATCGAGCTCGCGCCGCGCCACCTCTCGAGCGATCAACGCCTTCATGTCGCGCAACGACTCGATGACGCCAAAATCCAGGTAACGGCGATACACGAACGGCCGCACGAACTCAGCGTACGCGAGCGCATAAGCCTCGAGCCCGACGATGGCGC